>Ga0182739_1001442_pt1 | contig 25022 bp, 24 predicted proteins | sample eDN5th30CBELigBY_FD_128873 | JGI IMG/M metagenome (GOLD analysis project Ga0182739, IMG submission 128873) | Enriched backyard soil microbial communities from Emeryville, California, USA - eDNA 5th pass 30_C BE-Lig BY (version 2) (version 2) | ecosystem: Environmental > Terrestrial > Soil >... | reverse complement strand
GCGTACCCAATTTGCCTATGTAGAAAAAATGTTTGCCATCCTCATGGCTTTTACGACCTGCGCCATGGTATTTGCCCATGGCTCAAATGACGTACCTATTGCAGTGGGACCTATTGCTGCCGTAGTCAATATTGTGGAGCATTCGGGTCATATGGCGGCGCATGAGCCTTTACCGCAATGGCTATTAATCATGGGCTGTTTAGGGGTTATTACTGGCTTACTCATGTATGGACGCAAAGTGATTGCAACCGTTGGCTCTAAAATTACCAGCCTGACTCCCAGCCGCGCATTTGCAGCGACTCTAGCCGCGGCAACTACCGTGGTTGTTTCGACTAGTCTTGGCATACCGGTATCCGCCACCCAAACCTTAGTCGGAGGCGTACTTGGGGTTGGCTTAGCCCGTGGAATAGGCGCGCTTAATTTAAGGGTAATTCGTAATATTTTTATGTCTTGGGTCATTACCTTACCCGTAGCCTCCTTATTAACCATAGTCTATTTTCATTTATTTAAGTGGTTATTTAGCTATTTATAAGGAATTTTATGCAAAAATTATTAAATAAAGTGGCTTTTATCACGGGAGCTGCCAGTGGTCTAGGCAAAGAAATAGCCCTTCATTTCGCTCAAGAAGGCGCTAAAGTCATCATCGCCGATATTAATCAGGTGGCTGCTGAAGAAACCGCTCAGCAATTGGTGGGTCAAGGTTACAGCGCTATCAGTGTAGTAGTTGATGTTACCGATGAAGATCAGGTACAGGCAGGTATTAATCGGGCATTTGAAACCTTTGGTAGCCTCGATATTCTGGTCAGTAATGCCGGTGTGCAGCATATCGAACCATTACACCAGCTGAGCTTTAAAGATTGGAAAAGAATGCTGGCCATCCATTTAGATGGAGCCTTTTTAACCACGCGAGCTTGCTTACAAAAAATGTATGCTGCCCAACGAGGAGGCTGCATTATTTATATCGGTTCGGTACATTCAAAGGTTGCCTCCAAATTGAAAGGCCCTTATGTTACCGCTAAACACGGCCTACTGGGTCTTTGCAGAGTGGTGGCAAAAGAAGCAGGACCTCATGGCATTAGAGCCAATGTAATCTGTCCCGGTTATGTCTATACTCCTTTAGTCGCTAAACAAATTCCGGAACAAGCCAGAACCCTAGGCATGAGCGAAGAAGCGGTCATTAAAAATGTCATGCTCGGAGACACGGTAGATGGCGAATTTACAACTACCGCAGATATCGCTCAAACCGCGGTATTTTTAGCGGCCCATGAAACCAATGCCTTAACAGGTCAAGCCATTGTAGTAAGCCATGGCTGGTTCATGGAATAATACCCATCTATTAAATACTGGGTGACACCCAAGGCGAAGACCCCACGCGCGCAGCCTGCGAGCCTGTGGGGGCACAGACCAAGCACCGCTTTGTCCCGCTGAAGCGCCTTGATCAGGATGGGTCAAGGCTGGTTGCTTAGCAAAGCCAGGCGGGCTTTACTTAGAAACGTAGGCGGCAGGACCCAAGTCCTTGTTAAAATGACGGTGTGAAAACCCCTTCTAATACCTTTTTCTATTACTAAGGTGTCATAAGAATTAGGATATTGTTAACGTAAGCACGCATTAATACCCTATTTAGCCCGCCCTTCTTTGGTTTGCACCGTTACCGTGGAAGACATCCCGGGTTTAATAACATCTTGTAACAAATTAGGCTCTATAATATCTATCATCACAGGAAATTGCTGCTCTACCCGAATAATTTGGCCATATTGCTCTGGAAAAGGTGATTGATTGAGTTCACGTTTGCTGGCAGGTGCAAACAATTTAACGGTGGCTTTTAAAGGCACTTTAGGAAAGGCATCTAAATAAACCGTAGCAGATTGGCCAATTTTCAGCTCGCGGAATTGTTTCTCGTTAAAATCGGCAATGACCCACATATCTTTATCATAAAAGAAGGGTACCAACAGATCGTGGGCTTTGATTAATTGGCCTGCCTTCACCTTAATTTCGCCAACGGTACCGTCAATAGGTGCGGTAATGACTTTTTTGTCTAAGGCTTTTTGTTTACTATCTAATTTAGCCTGCGCTTGCTCGGCTTTGGCTTGCATAGATTGAACTTGGTAATCAAATTCTTGATAATTTTTTTCCGACTTTTCTAACTCGGCAGTAACACCTAAATAATTTTGATAAGCCTCGGCTTGATTGGCTTTCACTCGAGTATATTCAATTTCACCCACATTTTTGGTATCTAATTGTTTATACTTACTCAACAACTCGGTAATATGCTTATACTTTTGCTCAGCCGCTTCTTTTTTTTGTTGCAGCAATTTAATCCCTTGTAATTCGTGTTGTTTTTTTACTTTAGCAAGATTATATTCCGAAATAGCATAGTCATACTCGCCTTTAGCCATGGCATATTCGGTTTGCAATAAGCCATCATCCATAACGATTAAAGGGGTACCTTTCTTAACATTAGCAAAAGAGAACACCGGAATTTCTTTAATTCTACCCTCGAAAGGAGCGGTTATCTGCATCATATGTCCCTGAGTATAAGCCTGCTTGGTCTGTTCGGAAGAATACTCATTAATCCACCAATAACTGATGATGGCTATGGCCGCAATGATAAATCCAATTAAAGAAACCCAGGCAAATTTTTGTTTTACATTTTCCACGAAACTTACTCCTTAGTCATAGCTGGTATCTGCTTGTTCCTGATTCTGCTCTTTACTTGTCTTCTCGCTTGAGGATTTCTCAGGATTTTTATTCTTTTTCTTAGTGAAAAAAGTATTGATTAAAAACATTACGAATACGGCAAAGAGACAATACAAAACGGCTAAAGTATAATAACCAGCGCCACAACACATTCCTAAGGCTACCGACATAAAAATAAAGGCAACGCTATATTCCTTACCCATTGACGCCCTAAACCTAACGATAGACATCACCCCAAAAATAGCAAAAGCTCTAGCCAAATTAGCCCCTACAATTAAGCTAACTAATGAGGCCACAACCCCCATCAATACCACGGTCAGAACAAGCTCATGCTCATCCTTTTTACTCATGGTTTGATTAAGTGTATAAATATAAGCCTGAATGCAAATATAAGATAAAACAGCCGACAAAACACAAACTAAAAAAAATGTAGACAAACTAACCGGTGAATATTTATTAAAATCTAAAAAATCGCTGAGCATCTTGCATATTCCCTTTTTACTATGTATGAAAAAAATTTTTGCGGTGTAGCTAGAACATATCCCTATAGTTATTTATAGCCTATGTTTGCAACTTTGCAATTTAATAATAAAGGGAATTTTATTAGACTTCACTTACAGGTTGCTTAGCTAGCTTGGTTGAACTTGTACAGGATATACAAGAGGTAAACGCGCTGCTCAACTTTGTTACCAAGGGCGCGGGTCCAGTCGCTTAGGTTTCTAAGCCAATCCCGCCTGGCTTTGCTAAGCAACCAGCCTTGACCCATCCTGGCCAAAGCGCTACAGCGGGGCAACGTATACTTTGCCTGCTACCGCTTTCGCCCATCGTTCTCGTAAACTGCGTGCGATGGAGATCGCCACCCGGTTTTTAAAAAAGTTGAGCAGCGCGTGAGGTAATTGAAAACAAATTAAAGTGAAATTTGTAGAATTCTTTACTCATTAAAAATCTTTTAAAAGTTCATTATTACTCGCGGTAGCTTGAGGCTGATCGCGTAAATTTGCAACCCGCTGATGTTTACTCATCTCTTTAAGTTGCGAATTCGATTTCTCGAGATGCTGGCTATCAAATTCCGTTAAAAATTTATCCAATTCACTGATATAACTTTTGTCACGGCATTTTAGCATACTATGGCCTCTTTCACTTTTTTTAATGCATTACTTTCCAATTGACGGACACGCTCCGCCGAAACCTTATATTTAGCGGCTAATTCATGCAGAGTCGCTTTCTCATCTACCAACCAACGCGCTTCAATAATAGCCCTGCTTCTGACATCGAGTTGAGCTAAGGCATCGAATAACTTTTGTTTGCTTTGTTCTAGCCAATCATCTTGTTCTAAGAATTCACTGGGCGCATAGCGTTTATCTTCTAAATACTCGGCAGGCGGCAAGGCAAGATTTTCATCATCATCCACCGCTCCATCAAAGGACATATCCGCAGAATTTAACCTGGCCTCCATTTTTAAAACGTCTTTAGCACTGACGCCTAAATCTTTGGCTACCTCATTGACTTCTTCCTGCGTAAACCAGCCTAAACGGCCCTTAATTTTACGCAAATTAAAAAACAATTTACGCTGCGCTTTAGTAGTAGCAATTTTTACAATGCGCCAATTACGTAAGATAAATTCGTGAATTTCGGCTTTTATCCAATGCACGGCAAAAGATACTAAACGGACTCCCATGCTTGGATTAAACCGTTTGACGGCCTTCATTAAACCAATATTACCTTCTTGAATTAAGTCGGCTTGTGGTAGGCCATAACCAGAATAACCACGTGCGATACGCACCACATAACGCAGGTGAGACATAATCAATGCCCGTGCAGCCTCAATGTCTTGATATTGATACCAGCGTTTAGCCAACTCCTGTTCTTCTTCTTGGCCTAACATGGGAAATTGGTTTACCCGTTGAATATAGGCGTCTAAGCTACCAATTGGTAAAGCTATATTGATACGTTGTAAATTAGTATTCATAGCACTTAACACTCCTCATTCTGAACCAACAATATTTTAGCACACTTTTAGAATGATTAAAGACGATCAATGGCTATGTGTTACATTTCTTCAGAAATGATTTCTTAACCGTTTACATTGTATAATAGAGACGAATATTAAATTGATTGCCTATTTTATTAGCTCGTTGAGCAACGTTAAAGTATGAGTTACCATTGCTCAACGAGTTAGTTCACTTACCTACCATAGCTAGACCCGTGACGTTGCCTTCTTGCTTCCTCAAGCTCTTTGAGGGCTTGATTCTCCTTTTTATATTCTTTATCTATCTGATTCTCCTTATGAAGACTGAAAATGCCCAGCTTGGATGGTTTTCCTAATTTATGACTTCCTGCTGTATACATTACGGGTTTTTCTGCTTCTTTGGGCTTCAAGGTATGAGTCGGTGTAAGAACATGGTAACCATTATTTGCAGTTGCTTTTTGAGGAGGTGTTTGCCCAGCACTTACCTCATCATTTTTTAAGAGTTGTGAAACTTTATTTAAGCTCTCTAATGCGCTATTTAAAACTCCTAAACTTACTTGCACTAAATTCATAATCTCTGAAGGTGCCATATTATTTTCTCCTCAATTAATTTATTTTTTTAAACCACATTGCGTCTGCTTTTAACTCAGCAAACACATTCAATGTATCGCTTTACCTCAGTTAAATAAATTCGTAATACCCTATAGGTAAAAATACGTAGGGCTTTTTTACAGACACTTCTAAGTAGAAATACGTATTCATTTTTGATAATTAAATAATGCATACTATGTATGTATTATTTAATTTAGGTGGGGGATAAAAAATGTTGAAACAAACTTCGGTAAACCAAAGCGATACCACGCAAAACTCAGAAATAAGTATAGACACTGTCAATCTGCAATCCAGTACGGCTTTTCATCGCGATTATACAGATTGCTCTGAGCCGCAAAGATCAATTAATCTCAAATTTCTTGAAGAGCAAGCAAAAAATGAAAAGGTAAAAAACGTACTTGATATAGCCTGTGCCGATGGAACCACGACTGCTGAACTGAAAAAACTATACCCAAACTCCATTATAGAGGGCATTGATCTTAGCGCAGCATTAATTTTAAAAGCTAACGCTAAGTATGAGGGTGACCCGAATCTTAAATTTCATCAAGAAAATGCAGTGAATTTAATTGAAAGAGCCAAAACCGAGAGTGAGAAGTACGATATTATTACCTGTTTCTTTGCTTTACATTGGATAGGTTTGAAACCAGAACCGCGGTCCCAACCAACAGTGCAAGCTAATTTTTTGTTAGCATTAAATACCCTGCTTAAGCCCCAAGGCAGGCTTTTTATGATTACGCCACTTGAAAATAAAGATATGCTAGAAGCTAGGCAATTTGTAGTTGACCAACTTAAAAACGACGATAAATTTAAGGATATATTTAAAGACTACACCGCAAGAGGTATTCAACTTAAGGCAGATTATTATAGAACTTTATATAAAGACAAGTTTCAGGCCGATACATTAGAACAAATTCAAGGGAATTATATAAGTAAAGATAAATTTAAATTGTTTTTTAAAGGGACTACGCCGGAAATTCGCTTGATAAACGAAACTGCCTTAAGTGAAAAGAAAAAAGAAGAACTTATCAATATTTTTGCCGATAAAGTTGCTGATAAGATGGAAAAAATTTTCACGGAAAATAATCCCAAAGCAGCTAATATAGAAAAGAATTTCTTTTATATTGATGCCGTAAAATTTGCTGGTACTGCCAATCAAAATGCTTTATCTTTAAATGAAAGTTCAAATAATATTGGAGCTTCTAAAAGTCCCCTTTCGGTAGCTCAAAACAGATTATCGCTTTTTGGTAAAAGTGGTTCACCACACGAAAAGCAGCCTTTATTGGGTTCTTCTTCTAATTTTAACTCTGGTGTAGAAATTGATAAGGGTGAAGACACAAGCAATAAGTGGTGTTGTAATATAATGTAGTATACAAATAGCCGCCATAGTATGGCGGCCTATAACAAGGAGGTCAACAAAATGACTAGGTTTCAATCAAACATTGCTTTTTCGTATGTACCTTATGTCACAGAAATTTGTACACCTTTATTTAATAATACAGCCATTTCATTTTTTCAGTTCATGAAAACCTTCGATGATGGTAGCTATATGACGTTAACCAGTAATGGAAACTGGCTAGATACTTACTTTAACAAACAGTATTACGAAATTTCTAATTTCAGGCAGCCTAGCCATACTTACAAAGAACAGTTTTTGCTTACAAATTCATTTAATAATGGAGTAGAAATTGTACGGAATGCTACCGACGGTTACGATATTGCTAATTGCATTACTCTAGTTGAGAAAGAGGAAGGGGCATGTGAGTTTTATCTGTTTGCGGCAGGTAAAAACTATCCCAATATCATTGAATTTTATATAAATAATATGGATTTTTTGAAACTATTTGTCTTCTATTTTAAGGACAAAGCTAACGATCTATTGAAAAAACATGCTCAGAACAAATTTATGTTGCCAAAACTTAGTTATGGGCCAGCTAAAAATGAAGATAAAATAATCTCGGCCACCGCTATTGCTAATACGATTAACCGATATTATCTAAGTGGCAAACATGCTGGAACCTACCTTACTAAACGTGAGTTAGATTGCCTACAGTGGATGAGTAAAGGAAAGTCAGCGAGTGAAATGGGTCTCATTTTAGGTATGACAGAACGAACTGCTGAAACCCATTTGTATAACATTAAACAGAAGCTACACTGTAGCAAATTAACCCAGATTATTAGTGAAGCAGTAAAATGTGGTTTAATTTAATTGGCTGCTTCCAGTAGATAATTAGCTAATATATGGGGTTGCGAGATAAATGGACAGTGCCCTGAGGCCATACTCAAAACTCTCATATTAGACTGCGTGCTATACATCTTTTGCTGGAATAGCGGTAATATAGCGTTATCATGCAATAACTCTATATATATTTTAGGTATCATTCCATACTTCTCGGGACTAATTTGTACCTCATCCAGCATAGGCTGCAAAGGTTGCTCAACAAGTTGTGCTTTTCCCCAGTCAATATCTACATTGCTACAATCATTATAAAAACAGGCAGAAATGGCTGCCTCATTCAGTCTAGTCATGCCAGTTGCCTGATCCACAATCAAATTGGTATCAACTAAAGAAGGAATTGCAATTTGTTGAATAGTATTAAGAATAGAATGTTTATTCTTCAAAACAAAGCCCGCTATATAAATTAGCTGCTTAACTTTAGTAGGCCAATATTCAGCCGCCTGACTAATTATCAGCCCTCCTAAACTATGCCCTACCAAAATAACGGGTGTTGAAACTGATTCTAAAATTTTCCCTAGCTCTTGCACATAGTACTCTAAGCTGATATTAGTGGTAACTCTTAAATCAGGGCAAACAACTTCATGACCCTGTTGTTGCATATAAGGAATAACTCTTTGCCAACACCAAGCACCATGCCAAGCACCATGTACTAGGATAAAAACTTTTCTTTCCATGTTAAATATACCTTTGACTAGATTGATTAGCATAACCAAACCGATACCATTTCGTTAAGTATCAGTTTGTATTAAATGATGTCTGCTGAGGCTACATTTTTCTAAACCAATTTTCATATGGCTGTTTTTAATGTTTTTCATAAGCGATAAAACACTAATCCGCCAAGCGCAAATAATGATTAACCGCTAACCAAGCGCCGGCGAGACCTAATAATATTCCGCTTAATAATAATAAACCCAAACCGCTCCAGCCCAAACCCGCCAGCGTATAAGCGCTATTATATTCGGCCGCTAATTCCGCCACCGTATCCCTTAACCAAAGCAAGCCTAAGCCTATAAATAACGCGGCAAAAATGGCGCCCAAAAAGCCATATAGCATACCTCGGTATAAAAACGGCCTGCGGATAAAGGCATAGGTACCTCCTACTAGCTTTATCACCTCGATTTCACGGCGCTGATTCTGAATGGCCAGATGAATGGTATTACCAATGATTAAAAATACCGCGCTGGCAAAGAAAATGGCTAAGGCATAGGCGCCTTTCTTACTGAGTTTAAGCAGGCTATGCAGCCTTTTAACCCAGGCCATGTCAAGTTGTGCCATATCAACCTCGGGTAATTTTTGCAGTTGTTCTACCAAACTACCGAGTACTTCGGGAGCCTGCATGGCTTTACTCGGCACCACTTCAATTAAACCGGGTAAGGGATTATCACTAAATTGGCCTAGGGCTTGCGTAAAACCCGCTTGTTTACTTAAACGTTCTAAACCTTGTTGAGGCGATACATAATTGACTTGTGCAATAGTCTCTTCAAGCTGCAAACGGTCTACTAGCTGCATGGCAGCCGTATCATTGACGGTCGTTTTTAAAAATAAGGAAATTTTAGTTTGCTGATCCCAGGCCAAGCTAATCTTTTGAATATTTTGTAGCAGTACAAACAAACCCGAAGGTAAGGCTAAGGCAATGCCTATCACGGCTAAAATCGTGATACTTTCCAGGGGAGTGTGCATTAAACGGCGCAGACTCACCAACAAGGCCCGCCAATGCGATAAGGCATAGATCCTGAAGTCGGCCTGAGGAATATTAATACTGGGTAATTCATTCACCGTGGTTTGATTTGAGGATTGGTATTTCACGTCTATAGCCCGTCTTTAATTAAATAACCATGCTTTAAATGCAAAATGCGGTGTTGCATACAGGCAATCAGGGTCAAATCATGGCTGGCAATGAGAACTGTCACACCGACCTGGTGCAGCTCATCAAATAACTCCATAATTTCCGCCGATAATCCCGGATCCAGATTACCGGTAGGCTCATCGGCCAGCAAAAATGGTGGTTTATTGACGATGGCCCTGGCAATCCCAATTCGCTGCTGCTCACCGGTTGATAAGGCATGAGGATATAGCTTTTCCTTATTTAATAGGCCTACCTTATCTAAGGCGGCTCGCACCCGACGGCCTATTTCTTGATAACGCACCCCGGCAATAATTAAGGGCAAAGAAACATTATCAAATATCGTCCTGTCATCTAATAAATGCGGACTTTGATAAACCACGCCCATGAAACGACGCAAATAGGGTATTTTTTTATCGGGTAATAACGATAAATCCTGACCATCGATTAACACTTGGCCTCGGGTGCAACGCTCCGCGCGAGTAATCAACTTCAGCAAGGTACTTTTACCCGCGCCCGAATGGCCGGTTAAAAAAGACATCTCACCCGACTCCAAGGTAAAATTAACATTGATCAAGGCCTCATGACCATTGGAGTATTGTTTGCTTACATTTTTAAATTCAAGCATATAAAAATATTCAGTGATAGCGACAAGAAATTCCTACCACTCTATCAAAAAGGCATTGCTTTGCCAATTTATACGCACAGCATTTTTGTAAAAATAAACTATACTTTAGTTAAATAATCGGCCAACTCAAACGAGGGAAATATAATATGAAATTTAAAGCTGTCAATAAACTACTATTTATCTCCAGCTTATTAAGCTTAGCACCGCTAAGTTTTGCAGCAGACTCAACCTTTATTATACCGCCTAGCACTCTTAAACCCGCGCAGGCTGCTTTAGATCTCAGTGAACCAGAAATTTATATGGGAAACAGTCTAGCAGGCTCCGTTGAAATTAAATGCCCCGATGGTACAATCGCAACCTATTATGCGGGTAGTAAACGCCCTGATAACGACTCTTTCGTTGCAGCTTGCGCCACACCTAAAATTATTTATAAATAACTTCTTTAGCTTGCAAACAAGGCTTGTACAAACTCTTCGGCATTGAATTCACGCAGGTCTTCAATGCCCTCGCCTACACCTATATAACGAATGGGCAATTGCAATTGATTGGCAATGGTAAACACTATACCGCCCTTAGCAGTGCCATCTAGTTTGGTGATGGCGATACCGGTTACCCCCACGGCCTCGTGAAACTGCTTGGCTTGCACGAGCGCATTTTGACCAATGCTGGCGTCTAATACCAGTAATACCTCATGCGGAGCGGCTTCATCCAGCTTAGTCATTACCCGCTTCACTTTTTTCAGCTCGGCCATTAAATTTCCCTGGGTATGCAAGCGACCGGCGGTATCGGCAATTAAAATATCCGCTTGCCGTGCTTTAGCCGCTGCCACAGCGTCATAAATCACCGAGGCGCTATCGGCACCGCTATGTTGAGCAATCACCGGAATTTGATTTCGCTCTCCCCAAGCCTGTAACTGCTCAACCGCGGCCGCCCTAAAGGTATCTCCAGCCGCTAACATAACCTTCTTGCCGGTTTGTTGAAATTGTCTGGCTAATTTACCAATGGTAGTCGTTTTGCCCGCTCCATTAACTCCCACCAGTAAAATCACAAAGGGTTTTTGAGAGGGATCAATTTGCAAAGGCTTGCTAACGGGTTCTAAGAGTTGCTTTAAGTTATCTTGCAAGGCCTTAAACAAACTGGCCGGATCATTCAGCTGTTTACGATTAACACGGGCAGTCAGATCATTAATGACCGCCTGAGTGGTTTCCATACCAATGTCGGCTAATAATAAATGAGTTTCTATTTCTTCTAAAAGCTCGGAATCAATGGTTTTTTTACCCAAAAATAAGCGAGCCATACCCTCGCCCAATTGATTGCGAGTGCGCTGTAAACTCGTTTTTAATCTGCTGAATAAGCTTGGTTTGGCACTTGGTTCTGCCTGAGTAACAGGCTCATTACTTTCGGGTTCTGCTTTATTACGCTTAAGAAAATTTAACATAAGACTTCGCTAATTTTTTAATTTAATTCGGGTACTTAGGTTGACGCTTACCTTTCTAGCACCTATTCTAACAGCTTAAGCTATGAAAGGAGATCATAATGCGTTATTTTATTACAATTTTCTGCACATTAATATGGTTAATACCAAGTTATGCTGCTTCATCCACCCACGAATATACCCTAAAAAATGGTTTAAGACTTTTAGTTAAGGAAAATCATCGCTCACCCATCGTGGTCTCCCAAATTTGGTACAAAGTAGGTTCGGCCTATGAGCCAGCAGGCATCACGGGTATTTCTCATGCGCTTGAACACATGATGTTTAAAGGAACTCCTACTATTTCCGGTGATGAATTTAATAAAATTATCGCGGAAAATGGCGGTGAATTTAATGCCACTACTGCCTTTGATTATACCTATTATTATGAACGGCTTGCAGCCGATAAACTACCCCTTAGCTTTAAGCTTGAAGCCGATAGGATGCAAAACTTAAAACTAACTCAGGACGATTTCACTAAAGAAATTCAGGTCGTGATGGAAGAACGTCGGCTTCGTCTCGATGATAATCCCCAAGCAACGACCGAAGAAAGGTTGTTTGCGGCCGCTCACTTAGCCTCACCTTACCATCATTTCCCCATCGGCTGGATGAGCGACTTACAAGAAATGACAGTAGAGGATCTTAAGGCCTGGTATCACACCTGGTATGCGCCAAATAATGCCATTTTGGTGGTGGCAGGTGATGTACAACCCGAGCAAGTTTACCAACTAGCCGAGCAATATTTTGGTAGCATTCCCGCTAAAACCATTCCAAGGTTAAAAAAGCAACCCGAGCCACCTGCCTTAGGTCAAAAATCGGTGACGGTTAAACACGAAGCGAAGCTACCCTTTTTATTACTCGGCTATAATGTGCCCACCTTAGGTTCAACCACAGAAACCTGGCAGCCCTATGCGCTAACCGTTCTTGCGACGGCGCTTGATGGTGGACAAAGCGCCCGCTTAGCTAAAAACCTGATCCGCGGCAAGCAGCTGGCTGTACAAACTAATGTCGAATATGATCCTTACCAGTTGTTTAGTAGCTTGTTTATTTTAAGTGCGACTCCAGCCAGTAAACACAGCTTAAAAGAGCTGAAAGCAGGTTTATTAGCGGAAGTGAAGAGCTTACAAAGCGATCTCATTTCTGAACCAGAATTAGCTAGAATCAAAACCTTATTAACGGCGAATTATACCTATTCACAAGATGATCTTACCTCTCAAGCCACTTTCTTAGGCAACTTAGCAAGCATAGGCTTGCCTTGGCAGCTTGCCGATGATTATATAACTAAGATTCAAGCAGTTACCGCCGAACAGGTGCGGCAGGTTGCCAAACAATATTTAACGCCAAATCATTTAACCACTGCACAATTATTGCCCATTCAAGACAAGGAAAAAAACCATGAATAGTCTAGTAAAATTACTCGCAGGCATGATTGGCTTATTGCTTAGCGTAACAAGCTTCGCAATTGACAAGCCTTTTTTGGATATTCAGCATTGGCAAACTCAACAAGGCACTCAGGTTTATTTCGTGCCAGCACCTGAAATTCCCATGTTAGACGTGCTGGTTGGCTTTTATGCCGGTTCTAGCCGTGATGATAAACAACTCGGCCTTGCCGCTTTAACCAGCAAAAGTTTAGCCAGCGGCACAAAACAACGCTCTGCCGATGCCCTAGCCGAGCAATTTGCCGCGGTAGGCGCTCAATTCGGCATCAATCTTGATAAAGATTTGGCAGTTATTAGCTTACGCTCTTTAACAAACCCGGCTTATTTAAACCCGGCCATTAGCCAATTTATTGAAATTTTGCAACAGCCCAGCTTTCCAGAAGCGAGCGTTAACCGTGAACGGGATAACTTATTGGCAATATTAAAATACCAGCAACAACAACCTAACCTAATAGCCAACCAAACCTTTGATAGGCTATTATATCAAACTCATCCCTATGCCAATCCAGAAATCGGTACCCCCGCCACCATTGCTAAGCTTTCTCAATCAGCCGTGAAAGCATTTTATCAACGCTATTACGTTGCCCAAAATGCTTTGATTGTGATGGTGGGCGCTCAAACCTTAGAACAGGCTAAAACCTTGGCCGAAAAAATCAGTAGCAGCCTGCCTACGGGAACTAAAGCCTCGGCTATAACCACTCAAATACCTAAGGTGCAAGCTCAGCTTAAAGAAATTAATTTTCCTGCAGAGCAAACTCATATTGTAATGGGACAAACCGGCATAGCTTATACGAGCCCAGACTTTCTCCCTCTCACAGTGGCTAATTATATCTTAGGTGGACGTGGGTTCTCCTCAATGTTATTTCAGGAAATTCGTAAAAACCGAGGCCTTACCTATGGTGCCTATAGCCAATTTAGCCCTCTGCTTTATGGCAATAGTTTTACTATTACCTTAGCCACCCGTAACGAACAAGCTAAAGAGGCCATAACGGCTACGCAGGAGCTACTACAAAATTACAAGCTACAAGGTCCCGATACCAAACAACTGGCCTTGGCTAAACAGTTTTTGATAGGTAATTTGCCCTTACAATTTGCCAATAATTCGGCTATCGCCACGGCCTTGCTTAGAATTGCCGCTTATCAATTACCGTTAAATTTCTATGATAATTATAAAATGGGGATAGAGAAGCTTGATTTAGCAGCTATACATAAGGCTTGGCAGCAGCAAATTCATTCCGATCAATTCATTACGATTAGTTTGGGTAATCATGCTCAGTAATAAAGTACGGATTATTGGCGGGCGTTGGCGTGGTAGAAAACTACCTTTTCCCGATGTTGCGGGCTTACGACCTACCGCGGACAGCGTGCGTGAAACCCTATTTAATTGGCTTAACCCCTACCTAGTCAGCGCTCATTGCCTGGATCTTTTTGCAGGCAGTGGCGCCTTAGGATTTGAGGCGGCCTCGCGTGGCGCCGCGCAAGTAGTCATGGTGGATAGTGCCAAAGCGGTGATTCAGCAACTAAAGGCGAATAAAACGTTGTTGCAGGCCGATAACGTGACTATCTATCAGGCCGTTATACCGAAGTTAATTCCCTTACCAGAACAGCCCTTTGATATAGTTTTTTTAGATCCGCCCTTTCATAAAGCTTTAATCGAACCAGTCTGTCAGTGGTTAGTACAACATCACTATTTGGCTAAACAAGCCCTGATCTACCTTGAAACAGAAACCGCCTTAACTCCCTTACCCATTCCGGAAACTTGGGAAATTTTAAAGGCGAAACGAATGGGGCAAGTTAGCTACTATCTAATTCAAATCAGCGAATAATTAATTGCAGAAGGCCTGTTTCTAAAAGAAACCCTCTTCCTATTGGATAGGAAGAGGGTTTTTCTGGGAAATGAAGCTTTTCCCTTACTATTTAGCCCTGCCAAAGAAACCACTTATGGGTGGAGACGAAGGAACCGCCGGATCATGATGTATTCTACCACCAGGATTATAAGGCTTTGGAGGTGGCACCGGCCTTGGCGGCGGTGGAACTGGTATAGGATGAGGATGTATCCTGCCACCCGGGTTATAAGGCTTTGGAGGCGGAACCGGCCTTGGCGGTGGTGGCGGAACCGGCACCACAGGATCATGATGTATTCTACCGCCCGGATTATAAGGCCGTGGTGGCGGTGGCGGAGGATAATACGGCTGCCGAGGATAGTGATGGATTCTAGGATATGAACTAGGATAGGTAGAATAATATTCTCGCTCGGTAACACAGCCTGCTAATAAGCTTAGTCCTACTATGCTTAAAGCAAACTTGAGTATTTTAGTCATTTGCATAATCTAATTACCTATAAATATAGTCAAGCAGTTAAAAATCGGCCGACTTTAGCTTATTTAGCCGAAGCTTTAGCACCATAGCAACCGTAACCATTAGTTGTAACCGTTCCGCCCCGATAGTCAACGATGGTGTTTAATAAGCAAGTGCCATTATAATACTCTGTAACGTACAAAGTCACCGACTGCAAAGGTGGATAACCCTGTTTTATTAAATCTATAAAAGCCTTATCTAAGTTGCCGGCAGTACCCCGCGGATACAGTAAAATCTGATCGGCAGTTCCATCGGAATAAGACGCATATACGTTAGCATAATATGGGGTGGTATTAAGAAGTATAACCTCATTCTCATTCTTAGGCGATGGCGTATGGGAAATCCGATTAGCGGCATAACCATTTATTGAAAAACAAAACAGAATGGCGGTGAAAATAAACAGTAAGCGGTTAAATTTCATAAGAAACCTCGACTTTATGATTTTTGAGCTAGGCTTCCTGCATAAAAAATGCTTCCTCGCTATCGCATTATAAAATGTTCCCAGACAAAGAGTCTAGTATTCTCTCAGCAATTCTCTATGAAATACATTTATCTTAAACTAGCAATAGCCGTTTTACCCCGGCCTAATGGCAACTGTTTCAACCATCTAACTAAATTTTTTTGGGTTAGCAATACATCCTACTCGAATTGAAGATTTATTGCTAAGATAGGCAATCTTAAAATTAATAGGATTTTATTATGCCTAATACTTTAAAGCTGGTCGAGGTCCTTAAACTACCCGAGTTGGATCCGCAAAGTTCTCCCATGCCACAATTAGGCTGTTTAACCAATAGCAAAGGCAAAGCGGTATTACTGAGTAATCAGGCCAAATATGAAACGGTTATCTTATTAGAGTTTTTAGCTAATGGTGAACTAAGAGGTAATCATTATCACCATGCCAAACAAGAACTGTTGTATATTATCGAAGGCAAATTGCAAGGTTATTTTTGGTTACCCGAACATCCCAAAACCATGCAAAAATATATCTTTATGCCTGGCGAACTTGTCACCATTCCCGCTAAAATTGCCCATGCCTATAGAGCAATAGAAAAAACCTTAGCCTTGGAATTATCAGCAGCTAGCTTTGATCCCGCAGATACCTGTTATCAAGGCCTGGCCATCGCTTAACCCATTAAATTAAGCCTAAAACTTGCCAGCGCCTATAACCAGAATATGAGGTTTCATAAAACGATCCTGTTTATGATATGCTAGGCAAATTTAGCAAAATAATTCCATACTCACTAGTTAAGAGTATACTTAAAATAATAGTCGGTTTTATGAAAAATAGTACAGTCTTTTTAAAATATGGGCGTTTTTTATGGCTTAGCAGTCTACTTTTGTTATCTTCTGTGGTCCTTGCCCAAGATAACTTGACCCTGGATTATAAAATTACAGGAATTAGCGATCCAGCGCTTAGTAATGCCTTACAGCGCTTGCGTGATATTCAAACTCGCTATGCTAAAACCCTTACGCCAGAAGCCATTCTTAAACTCTATCAGCAAGGGCCGCAACAAATAAAAGCGGGTTTACAACCTTTTGGTCATTTCAAAGCCAAGGTTAAAGGTCAACTCCATCATCAGGGCAATAAGTGGACTGCCACCTATCAAGTTACTCCAGGCCCTACCGTTAAAATAAGCCAACTCGATTTAAAACTAACGGGCCCGGGTGCCGATAATCCACAAATCAAAGAGTTCATTAAAGATTACCCTCTAAAAAAGGGCGAGACTTTATTAACCAAACCCTATGATGAAGCCAAGCAAAAGTTTTTTGAAATAGCACAAAATCAGGGTTATTTAGATGCCAAGATCAGTCAAAGCGAAATCCAAGTGGACGTTATACGCCAACAGGCCCATATTATGGTACATTTTGCTACGGGCCCACGCTATTATTTTGGCCCAGTTCATTTTAAAACCAAGGTTTTAAGCCAACAATTCTTACAGCGTTTTGTTTCCTTTAAGCAGGGTCAACCTTATTCATCCGATAATTTATTAAAATTACAAGATGATTTAAGTAGCTCGCCCTATTTTAATCAAGTATTGATAAGTCCCAACCGTCAAGCCACCGAGAACCAACAGGTACCCATTCAGGTACAATTAAAACCGAGACCTTCTCAGCAATATGATTTTGGTTTAGGTTATGGCACAGATACGGGCCCAAGAGGCAGCCTTGGCGTTCAACTACGTAGATTGACCGAAACGGGCCAACGCTTTAATACCGATCTTAAGGCCTCACCTATTAGCACCTCTTTAATTACCAACTATATTTTTCCCGGCCAACATCCTAGCACCGATGAATATCGTATTTTTGCAGGTATAGGCAGCGATGAACGCGGCCAAGGCACCAGTAATACGAGACAGATTGGCACCAGCTATACCAATCATTTTGCCGGCTGGCAACAAACCGTGAAACTTACTTATCAGCTCGAATCTTTCCGTCTAAGCCCCAATAGCTTGAATCAGTCTTCTCAACTATTGATTCCTAGTATTGGCTGGAACCGAGTTAAGGCGGATAATCTTATTTATCCGCAAAATGGTTACAGCAGTCATTTTACTCTACGCACCGCAGTTGATAATTTAATCTCTGATAGCCGTTTTATCCAAGCCCGCTTGCAATATAAATGGATTCATAGTTATGGTCAAAACAGCCGTTTGTTAGTGCGGACCGATTTGGGCTATACCATTGCCAACGATCCCGATAGCCTGCCCCTTTCTGTACGCTTTTATTCGGGAGGCGCAAAAAGTCTGCGCGGCTATAACTATCAAGATTTAGGTCCGGGGCGTTATTTAGCCGAGGCTAGTATTGAATATCAACATAGAATCAAGGGCAATTGGCATGGTGCCATTTTCTATGATGCGGGTAATGCCTTCAACAATTTTGATGAGGGTTTAAAACGCGGCATAGGTATTGGCCTGGTTTGGGCTTCGCCTATTGGTCCTATTAACTTAAGTTTAGCGAGGGCCATGGATAGTGAAAACCAACCTTTGCTATTGCAATTTAGTATGGGGCCCGATTTATGATACGTAAAATCTTTATCTGCATCTTAATCTTCTTAAGCCTGATTTTCGGGGCGGCGTTTTTTCTAGTAGGAACCCAGAGTGGTTTACGCGCCAGTATTAAACTGGCCGAATGGTTACTACCGGGAAAACTAAGCATCGATAAGCCAGAAGGTCGATTATTATCGGAGTTTACGTTAAATAACGTGCTTTACCAAACCGAGGCTCAACAGGTTGCTATTACAAAATTACAACTTCATTGGCAAGCCTGGAAAATAGTGGCTGGAGGCTTGCCGATTAAACAATTTAACTTGCAAGGCTTAAACTTATATCAAGCTAACCCGCTTGGAAAAGCTCATCCTATCCTTAGTTTATCTCGATTAAACGCACAAGGTCATATAGGGCTAATTGCCCAACAGCCCTTGCAAGTTAAGGCCGATTGGCAGGATTTACAATTATATTCGGCTAAACAACAACAGATTAACAAGGGCCAAGGGCGGCTTAGCATTCAAGGTACTCTTGCCCAATATAATTGGCAATTAACCGCCGAGCTTCCTAGCCATACTCTTCCCAGTTCAAATTGGCAGCTTATGGGGCAAGGCACCCAAACTAAACTAAGCTTAGATCAAGCCCTAATAAAAACCTTAGGGGGACAGCTCACAGGGAAAGGCTGGTTTGACTGGCAAGATATACCGACGTGGAACTTAGCTCTCCAAGCCCAACACTTAAATCCTGCCACTCAATGGGCCGATATAACCGGCGATATCAGTTTTCAACTATCCTTAACAGGAAATGCCCAGCAAAATTTAGTTAATACCTTACAACTCCGTAATTTAACAGGGCAAATACAGACTCAGCCCTTAACAGGCAAAGCCTTGATTAAGATCAATGATCAACATATAGAAAATTCTACTATTCAACTTAGGGCGGGAGATGCGTTGCTTGCCTTAGAGGGGGAGTTAACTCAAGTTTGGAATCTGCGTTGGAAAATCGATATTAACGATGTACATAAGCTCATAAAAAATGGTCATGGTAGCTTTCATAGCTTAGGCAATATTCAAGGTCTTCGTAACCAACCCCTATTGAATATAAAGGCGCAAGGCAGGGAATTACAAATTGCTCATCACTTTATTCATAAAATAAAAGCCGATGGAATCATTAGTTTAGACAAGACCAAAGCCTCTCAATTTGGCCTTGAGCTTACTAAAGCCTCATTAGCAACTCTGCAAATTAAACAGGCGGGCTTAGCCCTAAGTGGCACCCCCGCACAGCAAGAACTAAAAGCAACTGTATTAACCCCTACCGAAAAGGTTTCATTATTCCTTACTGGCCAACAATCGCTCAATCATTGGCTAATTCAAATCCCTCACCTTACCATGAAATCCCAACGGTTTGGCGACTGGCAACTTAATAAGCCTTTACAAGCAAGCCTCGCAGCCAAACAAATCACTATTCAGCCAGTCTGCTGGCAAACCAACCAGCAAAACCTTTGTTTACAGCAAGCTAACTGGCAAGGTAATCATGCCTGGTCTTTAGAGTTAAAGGGTCGCCATCTTGAACTTGGCATGTTAAAACCCTGGTTACCCGAAAATATTAAATTACAGGGACATGCCGACTTAAACTTAGCGGCTAAAACTCAGGCCAAAATTACCCAGTTACAGACTAATTTAGCAATAGGTGTTCTACACCTTAACTATGCGCTTGATCATCAAACTACGCACAATTTGATTATTCATGACATTAAAGCCGATGGATTAATGAATCCACAAGGCTTAAAAACCAATTTACAAGCCATAGTACTTGATCAGCCTCTTACCGCTAGTTTAGCCTTACCCGGTTACAATTCCTTAGATATCTTGGAAAATACCCAGGCTTTGCGGGGTCAAGCCCATTTTATTTTAAATGATTTAGCTATTTTAGGCGCCTTAGATCCCAATATTACCGATGTAAAAGGTATCTTGCAGCTTAATTTAGAATTAGCCGGTACTCTAGCCAAACCTAAGCTTGCGGGCCGCGCGAGTTTACGTCAAGCTCGATTCACCCTGCCTGCCTTTGGTACCCAGATTGAACAGTTACAAGGTATAGCAACCGGGCAGGCCGATGGTAAAATTAATTATGAATTTACGGCTCAAGCGGGTCCAGATAGTCATTTAAAATTAACGGGTAATGCCGATTTATTTGCTAAAGCTTTTACCAGTAAAAGTATATTAACCGGCACCCACGCCTTAGTCGCCAATACCGATCAATATCAAATTATTGCAGATCCTAGGCTTGAGCTGCAAACTCAAGGTTCGCAAATGAAATTAACGGGAGATATTTACATCCCTCAGGCTAACTTGCAACCCACTAACTTTAGCCAACAGGTTATTGAATTACCCGAAGATGTCACCGTGATTGGCAAGCAACCCATAACTACCAATAGCGAGGTTCCCCTTGTTACCGAAATTAAATTAAAATTAAGTGATAAGGTTCATATTGACGCCAAAGGCTTAAAGGGCGATATTGAGGGTAACCTGGTTATTTATAATAAACCTCAACAGGCGACAACGGCTACGGGGCAACTTAATATTTTAAATGGTAGCTATAGTGTATACGGAGAAAATTTAACCATCCGTAATGGCCGCTTAATCTTTGCCGGAGGCAATATCGATAACCCAGGCCTTAGTATTCAAGCCTCTCGCTCTATTAAAACCAGTCTATTGGATCAGATCACCGTTGGGGTTAATGTACAAGGGCGTTTAAAGCAACCTAAAGTAACCTTATTTTCCGAACCTGCTAATTTAAGTCAGTCTGATATTTTATCCTATATTTTAACCGGTTCACCCGTTAGCCAGTTAAGCGGTGCCAAAGGTCAACTGTTATTTAAAGCAGCAACGGCATTAAGCCCAGGCGGTAACCAAGTAGGTAATTTGAAAAAAGACTTACAAACTAATTTAGGCCTTGATGAGCTGGATGTGGGTACCTTACAACAATACAGTGCAGAAAAAGGCGCCATGGTACAAAATACCTCGTTAATACTGGGTAAACAGCTCACTCCTAGACTACATATAGGTTATAGCGTAGGTATAGTAGAACAAATTAATACCTTTACCGTACGTTTTCAACTTTGGCGTAAACTCTTATTACAGACTCAAACCACGCTAGACAATAGTGGTATAGATGTGATTTACACGGTTGAGCGAAAATGATTGAAAATTTAAGCCAATATGCTAGTTTTTGGCTTTTTTAAAATCGTAGAGATAAGGAAATGACGCATTTAAAAGGGCCAGATAACTGTCTTGATGAGCAGGATATTAATCGGTTTTTAGCAAACCAAGCCAGAAACAATTATGCCAAGGGGCAAACTTTATTTGCACAAGGCAAATATCAGCTTGCTAAACAAGAATTTTTGCGCTGTACCATTAATATTCCAGAAAGTAGTAAGGAAAATTACGATCCTCACCTGCATTATCAGGCGCTGAATTATTTAGCCAGCTGCAGGGAAAATCTCGGTTTTTATAAGGCGTATAATAATGCCCAAAAAGATGCTCATCGAGTTTATGAAACTTATCTTAAATCAGCCGTTTCAACCGGCGAGGGTAGCAGCTCTGCAGATTATGGAAATAATAACTCCATTTGCCAATTATGATCGTTAAATTGGTAAGCCACACGGGTGTGTAAACGATGTTCGCCTGCCTCCCAAAACTCTATCCGGTTGGGCTTTAATCTGAAGCCCGACCAAAAAGCGGGACGCGGAATGACTTGGTCAGCAAACTTTTCGGTATAATCGGCTACCCGTTGCAGCAATTGCTGATAATCGGTTAAGGGTTGGGATTGTAGCGAAGCCCAAGTGCCTATTTGGCTGCCCCGGGGCCTAGTAGAAAAATAATGATCGGCTTCCTGCTCACTCACCCGCTCAACCACGCCCTGCGCTCTGATCTGACGTTGCGGGTTAGACCAATAGAAACAAAGTGCCGCCTGCGGATTTTCGGCTAAATGCTTTGCCTTCAAGCTATTTAAATTAGTAAAAAATACAAATCCCCGCTCATCCACCTGCTTAAGCAATACCATTCTTACACTAGGCATACCATCCTTACTGGCCGTGGCTAAAGCCATTCTTTCGGGTTCAACTTCGGTTTGTTTAGCTTGCAAGTACCACGCTTGGAATTGTTCTATCGGATCCATGTACTTACCTCGTAAATTAATGATCAAGAAATTTTGCGGATTTAGTCCCGCGAGCTTACGTTAAATTATAAATTGTATTTCAAAAAAAATGTATTAATTCTAATACAACTTGCCAATCTAAATTACAAAATTTGCTTTAATCATACCTCAATCGATGATCTATTATAAGTTTGCCCATAGGAAGTCTTAAACGGAGCCTCCATAATCTCGCGAGAGATAGGGTCAGCCCAGTTGTTTTACCTGCTTAACAGCATAAATCAAATTATCAAGATAAATAAAATAACTTAATTTTAAGATTAAAGTTAGGGCGTGTCCCCATTTGGTTTTGCTAAGCGAAAATAGAGATAATTTAGTTCAAATGTTAACTTGAATGAGGCGAATAACCGGTCCTCAAACGAATTCAGGCTGATATTTGAGCAAATTAGCGCACAGCAGTCGGAAAACTAAATGAGGACACACCCTAGTAATAAGGCATTAAAAATACGGCTTATTTAAGCCTTAATTAATCGCTGGTAAAACAAGCTGTAACAAGGCTTTATCTTTCTAATGCACGTATTGATAAATAAAACCGACCATGAAAAATTTTATCGAAATTATTGCCATATTCAGTATAATCGAGATCTACACTCGACTGAATAAACTTATGCCTATGTCAAATACCAGCTTCGACGTACATGTTGCCGATATCCCGCTCAATATGGCCCATAATTATTGGTCCGACTATTTAGCCGCGCTTGCGCCTATTGCAGCGCCATCATCAAGCTATTATCGTTCACAACTCTATACCGAAAAAACTGGCGTTAATCCCTTGGTTGAGGCGGCGGCGCCTTTATTACGCTTATTAAGCCAAATCAATACTCAACAATTACAAATCACCGAAGAGTTTATGGTTTACCTTGAACATGAATTTAAGGCTTTTATTACGCAAGGTTCGCAACAAAATTATGCTAAAGAAACGCTGCAGATGGCTTACCATATGCTAAATGCCGCTTTTTTAGAAGCCGAACAACAAATAGGTGATGAGGTCATTGAAATCATGGCTGCTACCAAGCAAAAAAAATTGGATTTTTTTGGCTTGATTGAACAATTGCAAGAGACCATGCCCATAGATTTATTGGAACTTGGCTACTTAATCATAAGCCTGGGGTATACCGGTAAATTTCGTTCCTTACCCGATGGAAAACTGCAACTTGAGTCTTTGCGTAAAGAGCTTTATCAACAAATTCGTGAGCAACGCGGCGAGTTCAGCAAAATCTTAAGTATAGATGAACAACCTAAAGCTATATCAGCCAATTTAGTTAAGCAAACCCATACGTTAATGCTTAAAACGACCACATTTATCACTTTAACCATCTTGGTTTTACTTTGCATTAGTTTTAACTATGTGCTTGGTTTAGCCACAGCCCCCACTTATCAAGAAATACAACGGATTCAACAGACATTAGCAGGTAGCAATGAGCCATTCGCCACATCCCTCCTTTTATGAAGAGGAACTTCTTAAACTCCGTGAACAGTTTAAAGGCGCCAGCAAATTTTTAGCCAAAACTCGTCTTAGTGATAAACGTAGTTTAAGTTCTTTGCCTTGGTATATTCTATTGGGTCCTCCTCAGGTAGGGAAAACCTCTTTATTGGCCCATTCGGAACAAGAATTTATTCTGGCTAAAAAAAGCCATCGCTTAAATCTACAGGCTATTAATTCTACTCAATATTGTGATTGGTGGGCTACTCAAGAAGCCGTTTATGCCGACTTAAGTGGTCAATTTACCAAAGCTCAAGCAGAGGGTGAAGATTTACATAATAAATTATGGCCAGAAATCATTCGGTTATTTGCCGATTATCAACATCAAAATAAACAGATAGGTGTCATCGTTATGATGAGTGCCAGTACACTCATGGGTCCCCGAGATGAACTATCAATAATTGTCAAGGCTATCCAAAACCAGCTACTAAATCTAAGAACAGCCTTAAAAATAAACTTCCCTCTTTATCTTATTGTTAATAAATTAGACGCTTTAAGCGGTTTTACCGAATTTTTTTATGATTTAAGCCGAGAAGAACGTTCTCAAGCCTGGGGATTTAGTGGTGAGGTTAAAGAGCTAAGTTTAGTTGAAAAACAGTTTGACCAACTATTGAACAAACTCAATGGACAACTTTTATTCCGTTTACAACAACAGTCTCAACTTAACCAACGAGCCAAAATTCATGATTTCCCCATGGAAATGGCTAATTTAAAACCACGTGTATTAGACTTCATGCAGCAGGCTTTACCAGAAAAAAAAGATTTAACTTGGCATGGGGTGTATTTTACCAGCAGTGCCACTCAGTCTGTAGACTCTATCATAGGCAAGAGCCTGGCTCATTTACATCCGGCCTTCAACGAGCCTGCCAATAAAAGTAGTTTGCCCAAGGCCTATTTTGTTGAACATCTGTTAAAACGATTTACCCAAAGTCACAATCAGCAACAGCTAGTGAGTCAACGTAGAGCTAAAATCTGGTATAGACGAGCCACTTATCTGATAGCTGGGTTAATCATTGCGACGGGCGTTAGTGCTTGGGCTTATGAGTTTAATCATCAATTAACCGTTATTCATCATACCGAACGAGTATTAGCT
>Ga0182739_1001440_pt1 | contig 25033 bp, 27 predicted proteins | sample eDN5th30CBELigBY_FD_128873 | JGI IMG/M metagenome (GOLD analysis project Ga0182739, IMG submission 128873) | Enriched backyard soil microbial communities from Emeryville, California, USA - eDNA 5th pass 30_C BE-Lig BY (version 2) (version 2) | ecosystem: Environmental > Terrestrial > Soil >... | reverse complement strand
CGCGGAACCGGATGCCGCTGCGGTCAGTGCCGCCGCCACCAGGATGCCGACGAGGGGGCGCAGCGCCTCGCGGCGCCGCTCCCATGGCACGGCCGACACGTACCGTCCCATCAGCGCGCGGGCCAGCAGGACGACGGCGGCCGGCCAGGCGAGCGCCCACCGCCACCCGAGCGCCTCGGTCAGGAGGGCGTTGACCGCGGGCCCGAGCACCGAGGGCAGGATCCACACGAACGCGAACAGTCCGAAGACCCGCGGGCGCTCGCGCTCGTCGAAGAGCGCTCCGATCGCGCCCATGCCGAATCCGCCGAGCAGTCCCGCCGCGACGCCGCGCACGACGGTCCCCGCGAGCACCCACACCATCGAGGGAGCCAGGGCGGAGACGGCGACGCCGGCGACGTACAGCAGCGTCGCGACGAGCAGGACGGTGCCCGGCCGGACGCGGGCGAGCAGGGGAGCGGTGACCGAGAGCATGAGCACCGCGGCGACGCTCCCGGCGGCCAGGGTCGCGCCGAACAATCCGAAGCCGTCGAGATCGGCGGCGACCACGGGCAGCACCGTCGAATAGGCGATCCCCTGCATCGCCGCACCGAACTCAGCGAACAGCAGGGCCAGCAGGAAACCGCCGCGACGCCCCTGCAGCACGTCGCGAAGCGAGACGGAGGCGGCGGGGTCGGACGGCACGATCACCACCGTAGACCGGACCCCGTCGAGGTCGGGCTGTCACCGACGGGGAGATGCTGTTACGCTTCCTCGGTCCGTGCACGACCGGAGGAGGTGTCATCCATGAACGAGACGACGTGGGTGCTCCTCGCGGGAGACACGGTCGGACGATAGGTCGTCCGGGAGCGCCGCCTCTGCGCATTCCCGAAAGGCACGACCATGCACTTCCTCACCACACGCCGCCTCGACGACGGCACCCTCGAGCGCGAGTTCCTCCTCGACGAGATCCCGGGCATCCTCTGGACGCCCGAGCCCTCGCTCCCCGTCCCTCTCCTCCTGCTGGGGCACCCCGGCGACCTCGCGGCGATGGGCCCGCGCCTGCGCGCCCGTGCGCAGCGCACCGTGGCGGACGGCTTCGCGGCCGCGACGATCGAGCTCCCGGGCGGCGGCACACGGCCGCCGCTGCCGGATGTCGAGCGGGCCCGCGCCGATCTGCGAACAGCGCTGGCCACGGGGCAGCCCGTCGGCCCCGACATCGTGGATCGGCTTGTTCTGCCGCTCGTGGATCGGGCGGTCCCCGAATGGCAGGCGACGATGGATGCGCTCCTCGCACTGCCGGGCATCGGCGGACCGGTGGGCGTCGCCGGCGGGGTCGTCTCGATCGGTGTGCGACTCGCCGTGGTCGACCCTCGCATCGCCGCGCTCGGGCTCTTCGCGGGCAGCTTCATCCCGCGGGCGATCCTCGACGACGCCCGCGCCGTCACCGTGCCCGCACACGTCCTGCTGCAGTGGGACGACGAGCACAACGACCGGCAGGCCGCGCTGGACCTGTTCGACGCGCTCGGCTCCGCCGAGAAGAGCCTGGTCGCCAACATGGGCGGGCACACGGGAGTGCCCGCCCATGCGGGCGAGGCCGCGGCCGGATTCTTCGCGCGTCATCTGCGCTGAAGAGCGGCCCGCTGCACGCCCTGCTCAGGCGCGCGGCGGGTTGGCAGGGAGCCACTCCTCGAGCGTCGTCTCGAAGATCAGGGCTCCTTCGAGGGGGATGAGGGTCCTCTCCTCGATCACCGCGCCGTAGTACGGCGCCGTGTCGTCCTGCACGACCGCGCGCGTGTCCTGACGGAAGGCGAGCGCGCGTCGCGCCCACTCGTCCATCCCGAACCGCTCCGGGCCGGCGATCTCGATGTCACCCGCCGGGTCGCCTGCGGCCGTGCGCGCGACGGCCGTCGCGACGTCATCCGCAGCGATCGGCTGCACGAGCGCGCCCGGCAGTCGTACCGTGTCTCCGTCCGTGGAGATGTCCGCGATGCTCCCGACGAACTCGAAGAACTGCGTCGCGTGCACGAGCGAGTAGGGGATGCCCGACGCGCGGATGAGCTCCTCCTGCGCCACCTTCGCGCGGAAGTACGGGATGCTCTGCGGGCGATCCGTGCCCACGATGGTCAGCGCGACATGGTGGCCGACGCCCGCCTCCTTCTCCGCCGCGAGGAGCGTGCGGGTCGAGGTCGTGAAGAACTCCAGGACGTCCTTCTCCGCGAACGAGGGCGAGTTGGAGACATCCACCACGACATCCGCACCCGCGAGCGCCTCTGCGACGCCCTCGCCGGTGATCGTGTTCACGCCCGTGTTGGGAGAGGCGGCGACGGCGTCATGCCCGTGCGCCTGCAGCTTCTCGACGACCTTCGAGCCGATGAGGCCCGTCCCGCCGATGACGACGATCTTCTTGCCCATGATGATGCCCTTCTGTTCCGGCGCCGTGTCGCGCACACCAGCTAGGACAGCGGGTCCGGTCCGTCTGTGACGGCGTCGCCGTGCCAGTGCGCGAGCTTGTCCGGATTGAGGACCAGCCACACGCGGGCGACGCGCCGTCCGCGCATCCCGACCGCGGCGACACCGACGACCCGCCCGTCGCCGCGCAGCACGAGGCCGGGTGTCCCGTTCACCTGCGCGTCGGCGAACCCGACGTCGGGCAGAGCGCTCAGCAGCCCGACGAGCGCGGATGCCACGGCTCGGCCCCCGGATTCCTGACGGACGGGCACAGCGATCCCGGCCCCCGCGTCCACGAGCAGCTCCGCATCGCCGGTCAGCGCCCGGGACAGCGCCGCTTCGTCACGACGCTGCCACGCCGCCGAGAGGGCGCGGGCCGACCGGGCCGCCCGTGCGCGCTCCCCGCCGGGGAAGCGGATGCCGCGGGCGAACCAGGATGTCGGTCGCCACGGCGTCATTCCTCGCCGATCGTCACGTGCCGCAGCTTGTCGGGGCTCATGATCCACAGGAGCGTGCGGATGCCGTCGGACGACGCCGTGAGGGTGAGGACCGTCGTGATGACGCCGTCTTCGGACAGGGCGACGGCAGGGGCGCCGTTGACCTCGACCCATTCGATGCCCTTGCCGCGCCAGAAGTGCCCCGCGAACGCCGCGACGAACTTCGCGACACGGCCGACGCCGAACACGGGGATGCGGGCGGCAGAGCGGATGCCGTTGCCGTCCGAGAAGCTCGCGACATCCGCCGTGAACAGCTGCTCCAGGCGCTCGGTGTCACCATGCTGGGCGGCGTCGAGGAAGGCCTCGAGCAGGCGACGGTGATCGGCGGACGCCACCCGCGCCTGCCGCTCGGACGCGAGATGCTTGCGGGCCCGGCTCACGAGCTGACGCGCGGCCGCAGGCGTGCTCTGGAGCACCTCGGCGATCCGCTCGTAGGGGTAGTCCAGCGCCTCCCGGAGCACATACGCCGCGCGCTCGGACGGAGTGAGCTTCTCCATGAGCAGGAGGACCGCGTACTCGAGGGCCTCGGCCCGCTCGGCACCGAGAGTGGGGTCGGCCTCGGTGTTGACCGGCTCGGGCAGCCATGGGCCGATGTACGTCTCGCGCCGCACCCGTGCCGACTGCAGCACGTTGATCGACAGGCGTGTCGTGATGGTGGCGAGCAGTGCGGCGGGCTCGCGGACGTCCCGCCGGTCCGTCGTCTGCCAGCGGATCCACACCTCCTGCAGGACGTCCTCGGCGTCGGCGACGGTGCCCAGCATCCGGTAGGCGATGCCGAACAGGCGCCGCCGCGCCTGCGCGAACTGGTCGGCGGCGTCATCGAGGTCGCCGGCGGGATCAGGCATGGGGCACGGGCCTTTCGTCGAGGGAGTCCGGAACTCGATCGCAGGCGATCGCATCCCCTCGACAGTCATGACAGGGCAGGCGCCCGATCTGTGACACGCGCCGTCGGCGTCACGCGGCGGGGGAGGGTGCACCCGCGCGGGCGGCGATGGAGCGCAGCACGTCGAGCGCGGCGTCCGCCCGTTCCGGCGTGAACCCGAAGGTGTCGGTGATGACCTGGTAGATGCGGGGCGCGTGCACGCGCAGGGCGTCTCCGGTCGGGGTGAGCGCCACGGTGACAGAGCGCTCGTCGCGCGGGTTTCGGGCGCGCGTGACCAGGCCGAGCGTCTCCATGCGCTTCACGAGCGGCGTCATGGTCCCGTAGTCGGACTCGAGCCGGTCCACGAGTTCGCCGACGGGCAGCTCGCCGTGCTCCCACAGCACCGCGAGGACGAGGTACTGGGGATACGTGACGCCCAGCGGCTCCAGGAGCGGGCGGTACACCGCGGTGACCGCGCGGTAGGCGGCGTGCAGGTTGAAGCAGACCATGTCGTCCAGGGCGACTGCAGGCGGGGTGTCGTTCGTCACGGGCTCAACGTATCAATGAATCGCCAGGACGCGATTGTCTCGTGCGCGATTCATTTCGGGGATGTCGCGCTCGATCCGCCCGTCGCATGCGGTGAGGATGGCGGCGAGCTTGGCCGGATTCATCACCCACATGATCCGCCGCACGTGATCCTCGTCGATCGCGACCGTGAGGATCGCGAAGGTGCTGCCCGAACGCTGCAGCGCCGCCGCAGCCAGCCCATTGGCCTCGACGAGCCGCACCGTGACGTCGCCCCAGAACCATCGCGAGATCCCCACGAGGAACCGCACGAGCTTCTCCCGCCCGAGGATCGGGCGCCGGGCGGTGCGGCGCACGACCCCGCCGCCGTCGGTGTAGCTCGCGGCGTCCTCGGCCAGCAGTGCCTCGAGGGCCCCTGCGTCCCCTGAGCGCGCGGCGCGGAGGAACGCCTCGAAGAACCGACGATGGGCAGCGGGGGCGGCGGGGTGCGTGCCGCCCGCGCGCATGTGCTTGCCGGCGCGGCTCACGAGCTGCCGGGCCGCGGTCGGAGTCGTCTCGAGGATCTCCGCGATCCGCATATAGGGGTAGTCGAACGCCGTGCGCAGGACGAACGCGGCGCGCTCGGTCGGGGAGAGACGCTCCATGAGCATCATCGTGGCGATGCTCAGTGCCTCCTGGCGCTCGGCGCCGAGCGTGGGGTCGTTCGAGGTGTCGACAGGGCTCGGCAGCCACGGGCCGATGTAGGTCTCGCGGCGCACCCGGGCGCTGTGCAGGACGTTGATCGCGAGGCGCGTCGTCGTGGTCGCGAGGAACGCGGCAGGTTCGCGGACCGCGGTGCGATCGCACAGCTGCCATCGCACCCAGGTCTCCTGGACGACATCCTCGGCTTCCGCCGCACTGCCGAGCATGCGGTACGCGATGCCGAACAATCGGCCGCGGGTCGCCTCGAAGAGCGCGACGGCTGGGGGGTCGGGGGGCTTGCGGGGTGGTGTTCCGATCGTCATGCCCGCACATTACATCGTGTACTAGCTAATAGGAAGAGGGGAAATAGAAGACGAGTCATTGAGCCAGTCGTCGAACCTCTTCGAGACCAGATGCGCGTCTGCGTCCGGCAGGAGGTCGTCGGACGCGAGCCACGCGCCGAAGTAGGTGGAGAGCGGATCCGCGACGACCTCGCGCGGGTCCCGCCGCGCTCGCAGATCCCGCCGCGCGAGGTCGGCGAGATCGAACACCTCGGGGCCTGCGAACTCCGCGACGCCGCCGAGGGGGGCGCCGGTGGCGACCCCGGCGACCGCGGCGGCGACGTCGTCGGCCGCCATCGGCTGGATGCGGGCATCGGCGAGTCGCACGATCCCGCCGTTCACCGCGTTGTCGATGATGCTGCGGATGAACTCGTAGAACTGCGTCGCGTGCACGAGGGAGTACGGACGACCGGACTGGACGATCAGCCGCTCCTGCTCGTCCTTGGCCTGGAAGTACCCGCCCTCGGCGCGCGCGAGCCGGTCCGTCCCCACGACGGAGAGCGCGACGTGGTGAGCCACCCCTGCGGCCGCCCCGTAGGTGAGGAGGTTGAGCGTCGAGGCGTAGAAGAACTCCCGTGCGGCCGCCTCATCCGTGTAGGACGAATTCGACACGTCCACGACGACCTCGGCGCCGTCCAGCGCCACCTCGAGCCCCTCCCCGGTGTAGGAGTTGACGCCGGTGGCGCGGGCGGCGGCCACCACGCGATGGCCCTCGGCCTCCAGGATCCGCACGACCCGCGCGCCGATCAGGCCGGTTCCTCCGACGACGGTGATGTTCATGGCGCGCTCCTCGGTCCGTGCGGTGCGAAGGGATCGCACCGTCTTCCTGCTCTGACCGGATGTCGCCCGGATTCGTGACGCCGACACGCGACGCGAAGGGAGATCCGCCGGATCGGTCACATCGCGGCGGCGGCGCTGGTCTTCGCTTGCACCGCCGCACCCCACGCGGCCCCACTTCCGAGAGGACGCACGACATGACCGAGCACACGCTGCAACCCGAGGCCCGCGCCTTCGCGCAGACCGCCGCCCAGCCGCCGACCCTCGCCGAGCGCGGGGTCGACGGCGCGCGCGCCCTGCTGGACGAGGTCCAGGCCGCCCCCGTCGCCCTGCCCGACGTCGACGACGAATGGGTCACGGTCCCGGCCGAGGTCGGCGACGTTCCCGTCCGGATCGTGCGTCCGCGCGGCGCGACCGGAGCCCTGCCCGTCATCCTGTACATCCACGGCGGCGGCTGGGTGCTCGGCAATGCCGGCACGCACGATCGCCTCGTGCGCGAGCTGGCCACCGGCGCCGAGGCGGCCGTCGTGTTCGTGGAGTACACGCGCTCGCCCGAGGCGCGGCATCCCGTCGCCATCGAGCAGGCGTACGCGACGGCCCGCTGGATCACCGACGAGGGCGCCGGCCGAGGGTTGGATGCGTCCCGTCTCGCCGTGGCCGGTGACTCGGTCGGCGGCAACATGGCGGCTGTCGTCGCCCTGCTCGCCACGAAGCGCGGCGACGTGTCCTTCCTCCACCAGTCGCTGTACTACCCGGTGACCGACGCCGCGATGGACACCGAGAGCTACCGCGAGTTCGCCGAGGGCTACCACCTGCGCGCGGATGCCATGGCGTGGTTCTGGGACAACTACCTCCCCGACGCCCGCGCACGACTCGACCAGACCGCGTCGCCCCTGCGCGCGCCGATCGACGAGCTGCGCGGCCTCCCAGAGACGCTCCTCATCGTCGACGAGAACGACGTGCTGCGCGATGAGGGGGAGCAGTACGGCCGTCACCTCATCGAGGCCGGCGTGCGGACCACGCTCGTGCGCTACGACGCCACGATCCACGACTTCATGATGCTCAACCCGCTGCGCCCCTCCGCCGCCACCGCCGCGGCGATCGACCAGGCCGTCCGCGTCCTGCGCAGGGCGCTGCGCGCAAGTTGACCGACACCGCAACACCCACCCAGAGAGAAAGAGGAACCATGTCTGACAACAAGCCCACCGTCGTCCTCGTCCACGGCGCCTTCGCCGAATCCGCGTCCTGGAACGACGTCATCGCGCGGCTGCAGGAGAAGGGCGTGCGCGCCGTCGCGGTCGCCAACCCCCTGCGCAGCCTCGCCGGCGACGCCCGGTACGTGCGCGACGTCATCTCCGCCGTCGGCGGCCCCGTCGTGCTCGTCGGTCACTCGTACGGCGGCCTCGTCATCACCGAGGCCGCGTCGCGCAACGACGCGGTGGTCGCGCTCGTGTACGCATCCGCCTTCGCCCCGGACACCGGCGAGAGCGCGTTCTCGCTGTCCACGAGCGCGCCGGGCAGCACGCTCGGCGACGCGATCGCCCCGCACCCCCTCGCGAACGGCGACGCCGAGTTCGTCATCCGCCCGGAGGTGTTCCACGATCAGTTCGCGGCGGACGTGCCGGAGGAGAAGACCGCTCTCATGGCCGCGACGCAGCGCCCGGTCACCCAGTCGGCGCTCTCCGAGGGGCTGCCCACCGATCGACCGGCGTGGAAGGACATCCCCTCGTGGCACGTGTTCGGCGACCAGGACCGCAACATCCCGGCTGCCGTCTTCCGGGCGGGCGCGGCGCGCGCCGCCGCCCGCGCGACCACGCAGGTGGAGGGCGCCTCGCACGCGATCAGCGTCTCGCAGCCGGATGCCGTCGTCGCGACGATCGCAGCCGCGGCGCGGGCGTACCTCGAGGGCCGCACCGCGGACGCAGCGGCCTGATCGGCACGCGGCGGCGCCTGCGACGCGATCCGCTCGCGGGCGCCGCCGCACCATCCCCTGATCCAGAAAAGAGGCGAGAGCATGACACTCCCCGGAGCACAGACCCGCACGGTCGACGCCGGCGACCTGTCCGTCGTCTACGCCGAGGCGGGCGACCCGCACGCCGAGCCCGTCGTCCTCCTGCACGGCTTCCCCTACGGCATCCACAGCTATGCCGACGTCCTTCCGCTGCTCGTGGATGCGGGCTTCCGCGTCCTCGTGCCCTATCTGCGCGGCCACGGCGGGACGCGCTTCCGTCGCGATGCGCACCCGCGCTCAGGGCAGCAGGCCGCGCTCGGCGCAGACGTGCTCGCCTTCCTCGACGCGCTGCGGCTCGAGCAGCCCGTGCTCGCCGGGTACGACTGGGGCGGTCGCGCGGCGTGCGTCGTGGCCGCGCTGTGGCCCGAGCGCATCTCCGGGCTCGTCAGCGTCAACGGCTACCTCATCCAGGACATCGCCGCCGCGACGCGCCCGATCGACCCGGTCCGCGAAGCCGGATTCTGGTACTTCTGGTACTTCGCCACCGAGCGGGGCCGGTCCGGACTCCGCCGCGACCCCCGCGGCATCGCGGACGTCATCTGGCGCCGCAACTCACCGCGCTGGCGGTACACCGCCGCGGACCTGGACCGCACCGCCGTGGCGTTCGACAACCCGGACTACGTCGACGTCGTCATCCACTCGTATCGGCACCGCCTGGGCCTGGCGCCGGGGGATCCCGCCTATGCCGACCTCGAACGGCGCCTGGCGCTCCTGCCGCCGATCACGGTGCCGACGATCACGCTCGACGGGGGAGCGGACGGGAACTTCCCCGCCACGGACGGCTCGCAGCACGACCGGTTCTTCCTCGGGCCGCGCGAGCACCGCATCGTCGACGGCGCCGGGCATCATCTGCCCGCCGAGGCTCCGCAGGCGTTCGCGGAGGCGATCCTCGACGTCGCGGCGCCGCCCGGTGACGGCGCCGGCACACCGTAGCGCCGCAGGACTCGCGTAGGCGCCCGTCGGCCGCGCACGTCGGTGCGGAAACGGCGGACGACGGACCGGTGTCCTGCGCGTCCCGCAGCTCCTCCCGCGTGTCCCAGTAATGGCGGCTTCGCGCCGGTCCGGCTCGCCGCAACCGAGACATCCGTCTGCGCGTGTCCCCGTTGTGGCCACCGGATGCGTCTCGGAGCCGCCAGAAGTGGGACACGTGACGCCGCACCCCGCTTCCGCGCCCCGGGCGACATCGCGCCGGTCGCCTCCGCTGACCCTAGCGCCGCGGGCCCCGGGTCAGGCCAGCACGTGCTCCAGGCGCGCCCACTCGGCGTCGAGCCACTCGCTGACGATGCGCGCGCGGTCCTCCACGGCGTCCGCGGGGAAGGCGATGCCCCGCGTCGGCACGGACGCGCCGAGCTCGACGAGAAGCGGGCGCAGGGACACCTCGACGGCGAGTGCGTGCGCCGGCGCTCCGATGGTCAGGACGGGAACGGCGGTCACCCCCGCGAGTCCCCGATTGCCGTAGCGGTCCAGGAAGGCCTTCAGCAGCCCCGTGTACGTCGCCTTGTAGGTCGGGCTGGCGACGACGAGCACATCCGGGCCCGCGACCGTCTCGAGCAGCGCGTCGATCTCGGGCGCAGGGAACCGGAACAGGAGCCCGGCGACGTCGGCGAGCTCGATCGTGGGCAGCACCTCGACGCCGCTGCGCGCCGCGAGCTGCGCGGCCACCTCCTCGGCCACGAGACGGGTACGCGAGCCGGGCTGCGGATTGCCCACGAGGACGGCGATGGTGGTCATGCCGTCATTCTTCCCCACGCGCCCCGCGCGCCCCGGTCCGGCCGAAACCGATCGTCACAGTCCGCCGACGCTCATGCGCGCGCCGGGCGACCTCCCAGGGACGACACCGCCTCCGCGGCCAGCGCGACGCCGCGGCGCCCGGCCTCCGTCGGGTCGCCTCCGTCCAGCGTCGCGGCGAGGAATCCGGCCGTGAAGGCGTCGCCGGCGCCGGTCGGGTCGATCGCCGCGACCTCGATGGCGGGAACCCGCTCGACGGTGTCGCCCGACGCGACCCACGCCCCCTCGCGGCCCGCGGTGACCGCCACGAGCCCGTGCCGGCGGGCGAGCGTCACCGCCGCGGCATCCGGACCGCGCTCGCCGGTCAGCAGCGACGCCTCCGCAGCCGTCGCGACGAGGATGTCGACGCCCGCCGCCGCGGCGAGGAAGGCCTCGAGGCCGATGTCGTCGATCGCGGCGACCGCGCCCGCATTGAGGGATACGCGCACTCCCTCCGCGTGTGCGCGGTCGACGAATTCGCCGAACGCCTCGTCGTGGCCGAGCAGCGAGTAGCCGGTCGCGTGCACGAGGTCGTAGCCGCCCGGTGCCACGTCGGCGGGGGGAGAGAGCGGCGTTCGCCCCGCGCTCGGTCAGCATCGAGCGCGCATCGCCCTCCACGACGACGATGATCGTCCCGGTCGGCAGCGTCGCGTCGCCGCGCAGCAGCGGCCGCACGCCGGCGGCCTCGAGCGCCGCGGCGTGCCGCGCGACGTCCTCGCGGGCGCAGCGGCCGACGAACGAGACATCCGCGCCTGCCCGTGCGAGCCACGCGGCCGTGTTCGCGGCACTGCCGCCGGGGCGCGAGCGGATGTCGCTGGGGGTGTCTGTGTCCCTCCGCACCGGCGCGCGCGGCACGACGATGATGTCATCGATGACGTCGCCGAAGACGAGGACGCGGTCAGTGCGCGGCATAGGCCACGGCGATCTCGGCGGCGACGCGGATGTTGTTGCGCACGAGGTCGAGGTTCACCTCGAGGCTGCGTCCGTCCGAGCGCTGCACGATGTCGCCGAGGAGGAAGGGGGTGACGGCCTTCCCGCGCACCCCGGCCTCCTCCGCCGCCGCGAACGACTCCGCGAGGACCCGGTCATGCTCGGACGGATCCCACTGCAGCGCCTCGGCGACGGGGTTCGCGACGACGAGCCCGCGCGGCGGGCTGTCCGCGTCCTGCGCCCGCAGCACCGCGGCCACGTCGTCGGGCGTGTCGAGGCGCCAGTCCAGCGGGAAGCCGCTCGAGCGCAGCCAGAACGCGGGGAACTCGTCGGTGCGGTAGCCCACGACGGGCACCGACAGGGTCTCCAGGCGCTCCAGGGTCGCGCCGATGTCGAGCACCGACTTCACGCCCGCGCACACGACCGCCACCGGCGTCACGGCGAGAGTGGGGATGTCGGCCGACTCGTCGAACGTGTCGATCGCGCCGCGGTGCACCCCGCCGAGGCCCCCGGTCGCGAAGATCCGGATGCCGGCGCTCGCCGCGATGTGCGCGGTCGCCGCCACGGTCGTGGCCCCGCTGCGTCGCAGCGCCGCGAGGATCGGCAGGTCCCGCACGCTCGCCTTCGCGATGTCCTCGCCGGCGATGCGCTCGACACCGGCGTCGTCCAGGCCCACGTGCGGCACCCCGTCGAGCACCGCGATCGTGGCCGGGATCGCGCCGCCGTCGCGCACGATCCGCTCGAACTCCCGCGCGGCCGCCAGATTCTGCGGTCGGGGAAGCCCGTGCGAGATGATCGTGGACTCCAGGGCGACGACGGGTCGGCCGGTGGCGAGCGCGTCGGAGACCTCGGCGCTCAGGACGGGCGGGCGTGGATTCACTTGTTGGTCCTCGTGAAGGGCTGGGGAGCGGTCTGGCCGCCGAGCTTCGCGCGGCAGCGGGTGCACGTGGTCGCGTCGACGGTCGCGGTGAACACGGTCGCCCGCGCCTCGCCGCACAGGGCGGGAGCGGCGCCGCTCCCGCTGTAGTGGGTCTTCCCGGGCATGCCCGTCTCCGATCTGTGCCTCTCCTGCGATAGAACAGCAGGCGCGCTCCCGGGCGCAAGCACGGCGTCGGCGTAGGCTGTGGGGATGCTCGACCTGCTCGCCGCGGATCCGGACGCGCTCGCCGAGCGGTGGCGTTCCCCCGCGACCTTCTGGGGCGGGATGACGGAGGCGATCGCCGAGCTCTCCGGCCCCGCCGCCGCGCTCAGCGTGCCCGCCCTCCGCTACAACGCCGTCGACCTCGTCGTGCGCGCGGGCGGCGTCCCGATCCGGGTCGCGAGCAAGTCGGTCCGCGTGCGCGAGGTCATCGACGCGGTGCTGCGGATGCCCGGCTACCGCGGCATCCTCGCCTTCACGCTCCCCGAGGCCCTGTGGCTCGCCGAGGACCACGACGACATCGTGCTCGGCTACCCCACGGTCGACCGGGCGGCGCTGGCACGTCTCGCGGCGGACGAGCAGGCGGCCTCCCGCATCACGCTCATGGTCGACGACCCCGCCCAGCTCGACCTCATCGACAGCGTCGCCGCGCCCGCCCGCCGCGCGGCCCTGCGTCTCGCGATCGACGCCGACGCCTCGTGGCGCGCCCCGGGCCTCGGGCACATCGGCGTGCGCCGTTCCCCCCTGCACACCGCGGGAGAGGTGGCCGGATTCGCCCGTCACATCGTCGAGCGGCCCGGCTTCCGGCTCGTCGGGCTGATGATGTACGAGGCGCAGATCGCCGGCCAGGGCGACAGGACCGGCTCGGGGGACGGGGTCATCCGCTGGATGCAGCGCCGCTCGGGCCGCGAGCTGCTCGACCGTCGTGCGGCGATCGTGCAGGGGCTGCGCGAGATCGCGTCGCTCGAGTTCGTCAACGGCGGCGGGACGGGCTCGCTGGAGTACACCGGGTCCGACCTCGCCGTCACCGAGCTCACCGCCGGGAGCGGACTGCTCGCCGGGCACCTGTTCGACGGCTACCGTGCCTTCGACCTGGCCCCGGCCGCCGCATTCGCCCTCGAGGTCGTCCGCAAGCCGCTGCCCGACATCGCCACGGTGCTCGGCGGCGGGTGGATCGCGTCCGGTCCGCCGGTGGCGTCCCGGCAGCCGCTGCCGGTGTGGCCGGCAGGGCTGCACACGCTCCCGCGCGAGGGCGCCGGCGAGGTGCAGACGCCGCTGCAGGGCGACACGGCGCGCGGCCTCGCGATCGGCGACCGGGTGTGGTTCCGTCATTCCAAGAGCGGCGAGCTCGCCGAGCGCGTCGACACCTATCAGCTCGTGGAGGGCGATCGCATCGTGGCGACCGCCCCGACCTACCGCGGGGAAGGACACGCATTCCTGTGATGAGGCGGCTCTCGTGACGCGGATCGGCGGCACATGGCAGAACTGGGGGCGATCCGCGAAGGTGCGGCCGCAGCGCGTCGAGCGTCCCGCGAGCCCGGAGGCGGTGCGGCGGGCCGTGCAGGCGGCGGCGCGGCGCGCGCTGCGGGTCAAGGCGGTGGGCGCCGGCCACAGCTTCACCGGGATCGCCGTCGCGCCCGGTGTGCTTCTGGATCTCGAGGACCTCAGCGGCATCGTCTCGGTCGACCGCGAGCGCGCGCGGGTGCGACTGCTCGCCGGGACGCGCCTGCACCAGATCCCGCGCCTGCTCCGGCCGTACGGCCTCGCGATGGCGAACCTCGGCGACATCGACCGGCAGTCCATCTCCGGCGCGATCTCGACGGGGACCCACGGCACCGGCGCGCGCTTCGGCGGCATCGCGACGCAGGTCGTCGGGGTAACGCTGGTCACCGCGGACGGCGAGGTGCTCAGCGTCGACGAGGACGAGAACCCCGAGCTGCTCCCTGCCGTCGCGCTCGGGCTCGGCGCCCTGGGGATCATCGTCGACGTGACGCTCCAGTGCGTCCCGGCGTTCCTGCTGCACGCCGTCGAGCGCCCCGAGCCGCTCGAGGACGTGCTGACGACGCTCGATGACCGCGTCGCCTCCGCGGACCACTTCGAGTTCTACTGGTTCCCGCACACCGACGTCGCCCTCACCAAGACGCACACCCGGCTGCCCGGCGATGCGCCGCGGCATCCGCTCCCGCGGGTCGGGAAGTGGATCGACGAGGAGCTGCTCTCCAACGGGCTGTATCGGATGGTGTGCGGCACGGGCCGTGTCGTCCCCGGGATCGTGCCGTCGTTCAGCCGGCTCGCGGTGCGCCTCACCGGGAACCGCGAGTACACGGACGCCTCCACCCGCGTCTTCACGCAGCACCGCGACGTCCGCTTCCGCGAGATGGAGTACGCGCTGCCCGCCCAGAACGTCGTCCCCGCCTTCCGTGAGCTGACCGCCCTCATCGCGGAGCGCGGCTGGCGCATCTCGTTCCCCGTGGAGGTGCGGTTCGCCGCCGCCGACGACCTCTGGCTGTCCACGGCGAGCGGTCGCGCCTCCGGCTACATCGCGGTGCACCGGTACTGGCGGGAGGACCCGACCGAGTACTTCCAGGCCGCCGAGCGCATCATGCTCGCCCACGGGGGCCGCCCGCACTGGGGGAAGATGCACACGCTCGACGCCGACATCCTCCGCGAGCGGTATCCGCGATTCGGCGACTTCACGGCGCTGCGCGACCGGCTGGACCCGCAGCGGATGTTCACGAACCGGTACCTGGACCGCGTCCTGGGGGAGTAGCCGGGCCGCTCCGAGGGCTGTGAGTACACCGAGCACCATCGGCGCAGGCGCGACTCATCGCTAGGATGAGTTCAACAAGCGAACGGAGACCCCTGGCTATGTGGGAATGGCTCATCCCGGTCCTGATCGTCGTCGCCCTCGTCGTGATCATCGGAATCTACCTGTGGGCGACGTACAACTCGCTCGTGCAGCTGAACGTGCGCGTCGATGAGGCGTGGAGCGACATCACGGTGCAGCTCAAGCGCCGAGCGGATCTGATCCCGAATCTCATCGAGACGGTCAAGGGCTACGCGGCGCATGAGAAGGCGGTCTTCGAGAACGTCACGCGCGCCCGCGCCGAGACCCTGTCCGCGAGCGGACCGGCCGAGGCGGGTGTCGCGGAGGGACACATCCAGCAGGCGCTGAAGAGCCTGTTCGCCGTGGCGGAGGCGTATCCGCAGCTGCAGGCGAGCCAGAACTTCCTCCAGCTGCAGCAGTCCATCGTCGACACCGAGGACAAGATCCAGGCGTCGCGCCGCTTCTACAACGGCGGCGTGCGCGAGCTCAACACGAAGATCAAGGTGTTCCCGAACAACCTGTTCGCGCGCAACCTCGGCTTCCACGAGCGGGAGTTCTTCGAGGTCGTCGACGGCGCCGCGATCTCCGAGCCGCCGCGCGTCCAGTTCTGATCCGGCACGGACGGGTCGCCCGGCGACCCTGATCCGCGCACGTCTGGAGGGTGACATGCCCGGAGGCGAGTCGTAACCCATGTACTCCGCGATCGCGCGCAACAAGCGCAACACGTGGTTCATCCTCATCGGCTTCGTGCTGGTGCTGGGCCTCATCGGCCTGCTCGCGGGATGGCTCGCGGGCAACAACTGGTGGATCACCGCCTTCGTCCTCGTGTTCTCGGCCGGCTACGCGACGGTGCAGTACTTCGCCGCCGACAAGGAGGCGCTCGCGATGTCCGGCGCGATCCCGGTGACGCAGGCCGAGGCGCCGCGCTACTACCGCCTGGTCGAGAACCTCTGCATCACGACCGGCACGCCCATGCCCAAGCTCTACGTCGTGGAGGATCCGGCGCCGAACGCGTTCGCCACCGGACGCAAGCCCGAAGAGGCGTCGATCACGGTCACGACGGGCCTGTTCGAGCAGATGACCGACCGTGAGCTCGAGGGGGTCCTCGGGCACGAGCTCGGACACATCCGCAACTACGACATCCGCGTCTCGCTCATCGTGTTCGGCCTCGTCGTCGCCGTCGGCATCCTCGCCGACCTCCTCATGCGCATCGCCTTCTTCGGCGGACGCAGCCGCGGCGGCAACAACCAGGCGCAGCTCCTGTTCCTCCTCTTCGGCGTCGTCGCCGCCATCGTCGCGCCGCTGCTGGCGGGAGCCGTGCAGGCGGCGATCTCCCGGCAGCGCGAGTACCTCGCCGACGCCACCAGCGCCCTCACGACCCGCGACCCTGACGGCCTCGCGTCGGCGCTCGCCAAGCTCGAGCAGTACGGGCGCCCGCTGCAGCGGGCGAACACGTCGATGGCGCACCTGTGGATCTCGGATCCGCTGCGGCCGGGCGCGCTGTCGCGCCTGTTCGCGACGCACCCGCCGATCCCGGACCGCATCGCGCGCCTGCAGAAGATCGGCGGCTCGTTCTAGCGCTGCGGCGTGAGCGGATGCCGCGGCTCAGCGCACGGCGAGCACGAGCTGCGCGCCGTCGAACGACACCGAGCCGCGCAGCGCCCAGTCGTCCGCCCGGTACGTGAACGCGCCGTTCCCTCCGGTGCGCGACGTGCCGCGCGCGGTCGCGACGATCACCCCGCCCGTCGCGTCGAATGACGTGGCGTCGGCGGACAGCGTCACCTGCGGGGTCTTCTCGATGCGGAAGTCCAGCGAGGTGAGCGTCGACAGGTCGGCGCCCCAGGGCACCTTGAGGCCGCAGTTGGCGGGCACAGTCGTCGCCGGCTGGGCGCACGCTTCGGCGTAGGCATCGACCTGTGCCTGGACCGTCGCGATCGCGTCGGGGGAGAGGGACGCCTCGACGGCCGCCGGGACATCGGCCCCGGGTGCCACGTCGACCGTCGTGGAACCCGTCAGCACCTCAGTCGGCGCCGCGACGACGTCGTAGCGGGCCGGCAGCAGCCGCACGGGGTCTCCGCCCGTGGGCACGATGAGATCGCCGATCGCGACGGCGGCGCCGAGCGTCGTCGTCGGACTCACCGTGCCGAGGCCGTCGGAGATCCTCCAGCCCCCCTCCTTCTGATGCAGCGTCAGCGTCGCCGCGACATCCGTCCCGTCGAGCGCGTACGTCACCTCGACGGTGGCGGCGACGGCATCCTCCCGGGTCTCTCCGAGGCGGGGCTCGGTCGGCCGGGCGGCGGCATCCGAGAAGGCCGTGCGCGCCTGCGCGGCCGCCTGGTCGTCGGCGGATGTCTGAGCGAGAGCCGCGTCCGCGTCGCCGCTCTCGAGGGCCCTGAGGTATGTGAGGGCGACATCGGACGGCGCGGGAGGACGGGTGAGCGCCCAGGCGGCGATGCCGGCTCCTGCGGCGACCACGACGGTGCCGATCACGATCCCGATGACAGCGCCGCGCTTCACCCTTTCACGGTAGCGTCATGGCGGCCCGAACCCGGCAACGCTGCGGCGAGGTCGTCCGTGGCGCTGCCCCAGCGGGACACCGAGATCTCTTCGAGCCCCTGCCACTGCGCGGCGCTGCGCAGCTCGTCCGCGAGGCGCTCCGCCGCGTGCGGCGGCGCCCCGTGCTCCCACCACGCCGACTGCACGAGCAGGCGCGACGACTGCCGGTCGGCCTTGAGGTCGACGCGCCCCACGATGTCGTCGCCCACGAGCACGGGCAGCGAGTAGTAGCCGTAGACGCGCTTCGGGGCGGGGACGTAGATCTCGATCCGGTACTCGAAGTCGAAGAGCCGCTGTGCGCGGTCGCGGAACCACACGACCGGATCGAACGGCGTGAGGATGGCCGTCGCATCCACACGCCGCGGCAGGCGGGCGTCGCGGTGCAGCCAGGTCGGGACGGGGCGCCCCGCACGGGTCCAGCCCTCGATGGTGACCGGAAGCAGCTCGCCGTCGTCGACGAGATCGGCCACGGCGGCGAGGACCCCGCGGCGGTCGCGGAGGCGCCAGTAGTCGGCGAGGTCGGCGGCGGTGGCCACACCGTACGCCCGCGCGGCGCGGCGGACGAGCTCCCGGACCGCCTCGTCGCGAGGGACCGGGTTCGCGAGCGCATCGGCGGGGATGACCTGCTCAGCCAACGCGTAGCGGCGCTCGAAGCCGCGCCGGCCCGCGATCGCGACATCGCCGAAGAAGAAGAGATGCTCCAGCGTGCTCTTCACGACGTCCCAGTCCCACCACGGGCCTCGCCGGGTCCGCTGGGCGTCGCGGTCGAGCTCGGCGGGGCGGAGCGGTCCGCGGGCGGCGAGTTCCGCGAGCACCCACTCCACGGTGTCGCGGTTCGCGCTCATCCACTCCTCGGTGCCGTACTTGGCGCGCAGGTCATCGCGGCGGAACTGGAAGAGCCGCCAGTCGTCGGCGGGGATGAAGGCGGCCACATGAGCCCACGACTCGACATACGGGGGGCGCCGTGCGAAGAGCAGGCGATCGAGCGTCGCGGTGTCGTAAGCCCCCAGCCGGGAGAACAGCGGCAGGTAGTGCGAGCGCGCGAACACGTTGACGGAGTCGATCTGCAGCGTGGCCATGCGCGCCATCGCCGAGTTCAGGTGCCGCGTGCCGACGGCGGTGGGACGGGGCGCCCCGAAGCCCTGCGCGGCGAGGGCGATGCGGCGCGCCTCGGCGGCGGACAGCGACTGTTTCATCGGAGTCACACTACTGAGCGGGTCCGACATCCCCGGCAGGGCATACGGGAGAAATAGACTGACGGGGTGGCCGACTCCGACGACACGTCCCGCGGATCCTTCCTCGACGCCCTGCGCAGTCGCAGCCGCGTGGTGTCCACCGAGATCGGCTCCAGCGTTCCGCACGGTCTGCGCGTCGCCACGGCCTACTCGTGGCGCCTGCTCGTCGTCGCGGCGGCCATCGGCGTCGGCATCTGGCTCGTCATCCAGCTCAAGCTCCTCGTCATCCCGCTGCTCATCGCGATCCTCATCACGGCGCTCCTCTGGCCTGCGTTCGCGTTCCTACAGCGCCACCACGTCCCGAAATGGCTGTCGATCGTCCTCGTGGTCGTGGGCACGATCGGGATCGTCACGGGCCTCATGTGGCTCGCGGTGTGGCAGATCACCCAGCAATGGGCGTCCGTGCAGGAGAGCACGGTGGCCGCCGTCGAGCAGTTCCGGCAGTACCTCATCGACGGCCCGCTGCACCTGACCGCCGCCGAGATCGACGGCTACCTGGCGCAGCTGTGGGAGTTCATCGAGCAGCAGGCATCCCTCCTGTGGTCGGGAGCGCTCGCGATCGGCACGACCGTCGGGCACGTGGCCACCGGCCTGCTCCTGACCATCTTCATCCTGCTGTGCCTGCTCGCCGACGGCGGCGGCATCTGGCGCTGGACGGTCCGCCTCTTCCCGCGGGCCGCGCGTCCCGCCGCGGACGGCGCCGGCCGGGCCGGCTGGGCCACCGTCGTCAACTACGCGCGCACGCAGCTGCTCGTGGCCACCATCGACGCGATCGGCATCGGCGCCGGAGCGCTCCTGCTGGGCGTGCCCCTCGCCATTCCGGTCGCGGTCCTCGTCTTCCTCGGCGCCTTCGTGCCGATCGTGGGTGCCGTCGTGACCGGCGCGCTCGCCGTCTTCCTCGCGCTGGTCTACAACGGCTGGTGGATCGCGCTGTGGATGCTCGTCGTCGTGCTGGGCGTGCAACAGCTGGAGGGCCACGTCCTCCAGCCCCTGCTCATGGGCTCCGCCGTCAAGGTCCACCCGCTCGCCGTCGTCCTCGTCGTCGCGGGCGGCGCGCTGATCGCCGGCATCCCCGGCGCCCTGTTCGCGGTGCCGCTCGCGGCATTCGTCAACGTCGTCGGCGTGTACCTGTCGGCGCGCGCGTGGGAGACGGGGGCGCCCCCCGTCGGAGACCTGATCTGGAGCACCGTCCCGAAGGTGAGAAGGAAGACCCGATGACCGTGACCGATACGGCCGCCCCCACGCTCGCCGAGTTCGAGGAGGCCGCGGCGAGCCTCGCCGGCGTCGTCGAGCACACGCCGCTCGAGCCGTCGCAGCACCTCAGCGACCTGCTCGGCGTGCCGGTGCACCTCAAGCTCGAGAACCTGCAGCGCACCGGCTCCTTCAAGATCCGCGGGGCGACGTACCGCCTGTCCCGGCTCAGCGCGGAGGAGCGCGCGCGGGGCGTCGTGGCGGCATCCGCCGGCAACCACGCCCAGGGCGTCGCGCTGGCCGCGCAGTCCCTCGGCATCCCCGCCACGATCTTCATGCCACTGGGCGTCCCGGTGCCCAAGCTCCTGGCCACGCGCGGCTACGGGGCGGACGTCATCCTCGAGGGCGCGACCGTCGACACGCCGCTGCGCCTCGCGGCCGAGTTCGCCGAGCGGACCGGGGCCGTGCTCATCCCGCCGTTCGACCATCGCGACGTCGTCATCGGACAGGGGACGCTCGGGCTCGAGCTCTACGAGGACCAGCCGGATGCCGAGACGGTCATCGTCGGCATCGGCGGCGGCGGTCTCATCGCCGGCGTCGCCGCGGCCATCAAGGCGCGCGCAGCAGCCGAGGGGCGCACCGTGCGGGTGATCGGCGTGCAGGCCGAGAACGCCGCGCCGTACCCGCTCTCCCTCGCCGCCGGACACCCCATCGAGGTGGAGACGCGGCCCACGATCGCCGACGGCATCCTCGTCAGTCGCCCCGGGGACGTGCCCTTCGCGATCATCAAGGAGCTCGTCGACGACGTCGTCACCGTGACCGACGACGACATCGCGCGCGCCATCCTCGTGCTGCTGGAGCGCGCCAAGGTCGTCGTCGAGCCCGCAGGCGCCGTCGGCGTCGCGGCGATCCTCGCCGGCAAGGTGCAGGCGTCCGGCCCCACCGTCACGGTCCTGTCCGGCGGCAACATCGACCCGCTGCTGCTGCAGCGCGTCGTCGCGCACGGCCTCGCCGCGTCCGGTCGCTACATGACCATGCGGATCCCGCTGCCCGACCGTCCGGGCCAGCTGTCCCGCGTCTCCGACCTCATCGCCCACGCGGGCGCCAACGTCATCGAGGTCCTGCACACGCGTCACGGTCAGGGCCTGCAGATCAGCGAGGTGATCCTTCAGATCAGCGTCGAGACCCGCGGCGAGGAGCACAAGGCTCTCACGCTGCAGACGCTGCGCGACGCGGGATTCGACCCAGTCGTGGTGCCGGACTGACGCACCGCTCCGGCGCACCGTGCCGCCGCGCCGGAGCGGCGCGCCGGGTCAGCGGCCGTCGTACGTCTCGACCTTGACGATCTCGACGGTGATCTCACGCCCGTTGGGGGCCGTGTAGCTCGTCTTGTCGCCTTCCTTGAGGCCGATGATGGCGGCACCCAGGGGGCTCGCCTCGCTGTAGACGTCGAGGTCGGAGTTCGCGGCGATCTCGCGGTTGCCGAGGAGGAAGACCTCTTCGCCGCCGGCGACGAGCGCGGTCACGACCGTGCCGGGCTCGACGACACCCGTGCTCTCGGGCGCCTCGCCCACCGTGGCGTTCTTCAGCAGCGCCTGCAGCGTGCGGATCCGGGCCTCCTGCTTGCCCTGCTCATCCTTCGCGGCGTGATAGCCGCCGTTCTCCTTGAGGTCGCCCTCTTCTCGCGCGGCCTCGATGCGCTTCGCGATCTCTTCGCGCCCGACCGTCGAGAGGTGCTCAAGCTCGGCGGCAAGGCGGTCGTAGGCATCCTGGGTCAGGAACGTCACCTGGTCATCGGACACGTCGGCCTCCATTGGGGGAGATGGGTGCGGGTGCGGACTCCCGCGGGATGAACGAGACGCCCCGGCGTCCGCCAGGGCGTCAGTTGCGCAGTGTTCCTGAAAGGCTACGTGACCCAGCAGTCGTTCACCAAACCCGTCGTCGCCTCCGCGACGAGGGGGACGACCTCGGTGAAGGCCCGCACATGGGCGTCGGATGCCGGGATCTCCACGATCTTCCAGCCGACGACGCCATAGTCCTCGTCGAGCGCCTCGATGGCGCACGCGACCGTCGTGCCGGCGGGGGCGGTGAGCTGGAAGTCCACCGTGACGGAGCGCTCCTCGAGACGGAACGACGTCGCATCCGCCGCGACCCCGTTCTCCGGATTCGTGAGCGTGTACCAGCCGAACCACCCGACGACGAGGACCGCCACCGCGATGACCGCCGCCCACGCCGCGCGCCGGCGGCGCCGGCTGCCGCCGCGGCCGTAGCGGTCGTCGAGGACGGCCTGCGTGGTCATGGTGCTCCGGAGTCGGGTGAGGGGCGGGATGCCGGTTAAGCTGGTGTCTCCAGGCTAAGCGCTGCGGCGCGGAACGGGGAATCGATGCACGCTCTCGCGGGACTGCTCGCGGCCGCCACCCCGACGCCCACGCCCAGCTCGGTCGACCCGAATCTCGTCACACCGGGGCCGTGGGGCTTCGTCGTGTTCGCGTTCCTCGCGCTCGTCGTGGTTCTGCTCGTGTGGGACATGGTGCGCCGCATCCGCCGCGCGCGCTACCGCGAGGAGGTCAACCAGGAGCTCGACGCCGAGGCCCAGGCCGCTGCGGAGGCCGACCGCGCCGTCATCGAGACCGAGGCCGACGACCAGTCCACCGACGCGGCGGGCGACGACCCCCGGGCCTGATCGGCGCGCCCACGGCGCGCGTGCGCGCCGTGGGCGCGCCGTGGGTGCGGTGGGCGCGCCGTGCGCGTGGGGCGGTGGCGCGGTGGCGCGGCATCCCCCTCCCGCTGAGTCGCACCTTCCGCGCCGAGACGCACGCCCAGCGCACGCGTCTCGGCGCGATACGTCCGTCTCGCCGGCATCCCGCAGGCGTGTCCCACGTGTGGCGGGTATCAGGCGCCGGCACCCGCATCTCCTGGGACACGCGGCCAGGCGTGTCCCGGTAGAGGTGCCTTGAGGGGCGGGCAGGTCGCCACACGTGGGACACGGCACGTGGGACCGGCCGCCGTGGCTGTGCCGCGGCATCCCGTCTCGCGTGAGTCGGGCCACATGGGGCATGACGCACGCGCAGCACACGCGTCTCAGCGCGCTATTCGCGTCTCACCGGCATCCTGCAGGCGTGTCCCACGTGTGGTGGGTATCAGGCGCCGGCACCCGCATCTCCTGGGACACGCGGCGAGGCGTGTCCCAGGAGAGGTGCGTTGAGGGGCGGTCAGGTTGCCACAAGTGGGACACGGCACGTCGGAGCGGCCCCCGTGGCTGTGCCGCGGCATCCCATCTCGCGTGAGACGCGCCACCTGCGGCGAGACGCACGCGCAACACACGCATCTCGACGCGGAAGTTGCGTCTCGGCAGTGTCAGGCAGCACCGCACCCCCGCGGCAGCACGCGCCGCGCAACCCCGCGCCGCAACGCGCCACCGCACCCGCCGCGGCGGCGACCCCGCTCAGCCGGCGTGGTAGGCGGGGGCGAGCGCGATGAGCAGGCACGCCGTCCAGTGGCACAGGAACGCGAGCACCGTGCACACATGGAAGATCTCGTGGAACCCGAACGTGCCGGGCCACGGGTTCGGCTTCTTGAGCGCGTACACGACGGCGCCGAACGTGTAGAGCAGGCCGCCGATGATGACGAGCACCATCATCGCCACGTTGGCCTGGAACAGCGGCACGATGTACATCACCGCGGCCCAGCCCAGCAGCAGGTACAGCGCCACGTAGAGCCAGCGCGGCGCGTTGATCCAGAACACCCGGAAGAGGATGCCGAGGATCGCACCGCCCCACACGAGTGACAGGAGGAGGATCGTCTGCGGCGTGTCGAGGGCGAGGACCGCGAGCGGCGTGTAGGTGCCCGCGATGAGCAGCAGGATGTTGGCGTGGTCGATCCGCTTGAGGATCGCTTTGGTCCGCGGCTTCCAGTCGATGCGGTGGTACAGCGCCGAGTTCCCGAAGAGCAGGAGCGACGTCGCCATGAACACGGCCGACGCCCACTTGGCGGGCGCCCCGTGCGCCAGCACGATGAGGATGATGCCGGCGGCGATCGCGACCGGGAACGTGCCCGCGTGGATCCATCCGCGCCAGGTCGGCTTGATCTCGACCGTCGCGTCGACGGCGGCCGCCTCGAGGAGGGGCAGCTGCGGCACGTCCGGCACTCCGGGCTTGGCGCGGGGCGTCATGCACCAAGCGTAATCGCGGCCGTATACCCCGCACGACATGGAGCCGGTCGGCGGTAGCGTAGGACAGTGACCACGAGGCGATCCAACGAAGGGCGAGGCCCCCTCTATCGTCTCTACATCAATCGCCTGCGCCGGCAGCTCACGGCCGACACGGTTCCGCATCACGTCGCCATGATGATCGACGGCAACCGCCGCTGGGCGCGGCAGGCCGGGTACTCGACGGCGGCCCACGGTCACCGCGCGGGCGCCGCGAAGATGCGCGAGTTCCTCGGCTGGTGCGACGACGTCGGGGTCAAGGTCGTATCGCTCTACCTCCTCTCCAGCGACAACCTCCGCAAGCGCGACAGCCGGGAGCTCGCGGATCTCATCGAGATCATCGCCGAGCTCGCCGACGGCCTGTCGCGCGAGCGGGACTGGCGGGTGCAGATCGTGGGCCGCATCGACCTGCTTCCGCCGGAGCTGGCCCGTGTGCTCGAAGAGGCGCAGGCGCGCACCCGCGACAACACCGGCATGCACGTGAACCTCGCGGTCGGCTACGGCGGCCGCAACGAGATCGTCGACGCGGTGCGCAGCATCATCTCCGCCCACGACCGCAACGGCGGCTCCCTCGAGGAGCTCGCCGAGAGCCTCACGCCCGAGCAGATCGGCGAGCACCTGTACACGGGCGGGCAGCCCGACCCGGACCTCGTGATCCGGACGTCGGGGGAGCAGCGGCTCTCCGACTTCCTGCTGTGGCAGTCGGCGCACAGCGAGTTCTACTTCGTCGAGGCGCTCGGACCGGATCTGCGCGAGGTCGACTTCCTGCGCGCGATCCGCGACTACGCGACCCGCGATCGACGGTTCGGGAGCTGAGAGGGGAGCGCATGACGGAGGGATCGGGGATCGAGGAGTACCAGTCCTCTTTCGACGGCGAGCCGGGATACCTGAACTGGGCGGCGTTCGGGCCGCTCTCGCCGGCGGTGCGGTCCGAGCTGCACGCGGATGCCGAGCTGCTCGGCACGGGCAGGCCCTCCGGCATCGACCTCGTGGCGGAGCGGACGGGCGAGGCGCGCGGACTCGTGGCGGAGCTGCTCGGGGCCCCGATCGACGAGGTCGTCCTGCAGCCCTCGACGACGTACGGGCTCATGCACGCCCTCTACGGTCTGCGCGGCGGCGTCATCATCGGCCGCGCGGAGTTCCCCAGCCTCACCGTCACCGCCACCCGCGCGGCTGATGCCCTGGGACGCCTGACGCCGCAGTGGATCGAGCCGCTGGACGGCTTCGTGACGCCGGATGCCGTGCGGGCGGCGCTCACGGACGAGACGACGGCGCTCGCG
>Ga0182739_1001439_pt1 | contig 25034 bp, 23 predicted proteins | sample eDN5th30CBELigBY_FD_128873 | JGI IMG/M metagenome (GOLD analysis project Ga0182739, IMG submission 128873) | Enriched backyard soil microbial communities from Emeryville, California, USA - eDNA 5th pass 30_C BE-Lig BY (version 2) (version 2) | ecosystem: Environmental > Terrestrial > Soil >... | reverse complement strand
CTCGTCGCGGGTGTCTGGTCGGCCCGCGAGCTCTGGCTCGGCAGCTGGCCGTACACGGGCTTCCCGTGGGGTCGCATCGGGATGAGCCAGGCCGAGAGCCCGCTCGCGCACATGGCGTCGTGGACCGGCGTGACCGGACTGACCTTCCTGATGGTGTTCGTCACCGCCGGCCTTATCGAGGCGGTGCGCGTAGCGACCTGGCGGAAGCCGGCGACGCTCCTCCCGGTCGCAGCCACCGCCGTGGTCCTGTTGGTCCTGCCGGCATTCCCGACGACGGACGCCGAGACCCTTCGCGTGGGGGCCGTCCAGGGGAACGGTCCCGCCGGCTACTTCGACGAGCGCGAGGCCTACGCGGTGCTGCAGTCGCAGCTCGACGCGACGGCACCGCTTCTCGGAGAGGAGATGGACGTGCTCCTCTGGCCCGAGGGTGGAATCGACGCCGATCCGACCTCGAACCAGTCCGTCGCGCGCGCGCTCGACCGTCTGTCCGCGTCGCTCGACGCACCCCTCATCGTCAACGCGGCCACACAGCGCGGCGACGACACCTTCAACACGTCGATGCTCTGGGAGGCCGGCGCCGACAACCCCGTCGCGTTCCACGACAAGAGCCACCCCGTGCCGATGGGGGAGTACGTGCCCGATCGCTGGTTCTACGAGATGCTCGCCCCCGACCTCATCGGGCTCATCCAGCGCGAGTACACGCCGGGGACGAACCCGCCGTTCTTCGAGGTCGACGGCATCGGCGTCGGCCTCGCGATCTGCTTCGACGTGATCTACGACGACGTCATCTGGGAGGGCGCACGCGACGGCGCGGAGGTGTACATGTTCCAGACGAACAACGCGGACTTCCGCGACACCGATGAGAATCTGCAGCAGCTCGCCTTCGCCCGCATGCGCGCGATCGAGACTGGCCGCTCCGTCGTCAACCTGTCCACCGTCGGCACGAGCCAGGTCATCACTCCCGACGGCACGACGATCGATGCGCTGCCGGCCGGGACGTCCGGGGCGATGCTGACAGACGTGCCGCTGCGGACCGGCCTCACGCCGGCCGTCGTGATCGGCGGCGCCGTGCAGCTGATCGTCGGCTGGGGGAGCGTCCTCGCCCTGGTCGCCCTGGGGTTCGCCGCCCGGCGGCGGTCGCGCCGACACGCGATGACGCCGGCCCCCGCAGAGGCCGGCGTCATCGAAGCGGACTGAGCCGTCAGGCGGTCTTGCGGGCCGTGCCCTCGCCGCCGCGCCGGGCGCGCACGAGAGCGAGGCGCTCTTCGAGCAGCTCCTCGAGCTCCGGGATCGTGCGACGCTCCATCAGCATGTCCCAGTGGGTGCGCGGGGTCTTGTCACCGGAGTGATCGACCTCGACGACGGTGTCACCGACGCGGAGGACCGCTTCGGCGCCGCACGTGCGGCACTCCCACGCCTCGGGCGCGTCGGCGTCCGCGGCGAACGTCATGACGGTGTCACGTCCGCACTGCGTGCAGACGTAGGTGAAATTGGCGCGCTCGTGGAAAACGACGCCTTCCTCGCTCTGTAGGCTGGAAGCGCCGATCCGCATGCCGCGCAGGCTGCGATCTGCCATTGTGTGGTCCTCTCGTCTCCGTCAGGTATAACGCCCTCACCTGTGCGCATCATCCGAACGACGGGCCTGCGGCGCGCTTTCACAGACGATGCCCAGACACTCCGCACCCGGGCCGCACGGGGGTCGGTTAGGAGCGGGCGGATGTGATCTTGAGCGCGATGTCCGCACGATCGCTGACGAGGCCGTCGACGCCCAGATCGAGCAGCCGGTTCATGTCCTCGGGATCGTTCACGGTCCACACGTGGACCTCGACGCCGGCACCCTGAACGGCCGTGACGAAGCGGCGGGTGACGATCCGCAGCCGCCCTCGCCTCTCCGGCACCTGCACGGCGTCGATGCCCGCCAGCGCCCGTCGGACGAGAGCCGGGACGCCGCTCGCGACCGCGCCGAGCACCCGTGCGATCGCTGCGCTGCCCGCCGACGTCGCCGGATGGCCGCCTGCCGCGCGCGCCGCCGTGAGCGCCTGCTGCCGGCGCCGGTCCGAGAAGCTCGTGAGGAGGACCCGGTCGGCGTGACGGGCGACGGCGCGACCGACGGGCTCGGCGGCGTCCGCGGCCTTCACGTCGAGGTTGAAGCGCACGGTGGGAAACGCCTCCAGAGCCTGCGGCAGCGTGATCAGGCCGCCGCGGCTGGACATGAGCTGCTCCAGGGTCCGCGCCGTCACCTCGCGAAGTGGACGCGGGTCTCCCGTCACCCGCGAGAGGTCATCGTCGTGGAAGAGGACGACGACGCCGTCGGAGGTGAGATGGCAATCGGACTCCACGTACTCCGCACCCGCGGCGTGCGCTGCGGCGACCGCCGCGAAGGAGTTCTCGACGATCCCCTCGGCATCCGGCGGGACGAGACCGCGATGGGCGAGCACGCGCGGGTGCGCGCCCGTGAACCAGGGGTGCATGCGGCGGAGAATCCTCGGTCAGGACTCGGCGGAGGGAAGCGCGCCGGGGCCGGCGCTCCTCGCCTCCGATGCGATGTCGTCCGCTGCCGACGCGGCCGCACGTGCCGCCGCTGCCGCCTCATCGGCCGCCGCACCGGCACCACCGGCGGGCGGGACGCGCGGAGTGCGGTGCGTCGTGGGCGCGGCCCGGCCGCCGAACGCATCGCCGATGCCCTTGAGGGCCTCCGTCAGCTCGCTGGGGATGATCCAGAGCTTGCTGGACGGCGTCTCCGCGATCTTGGGCAGCGTCTGGAGGTACTGGTAGGCGAGCAGCTTCTCGTCGGGCTCGCCGGCGTGGATCGCGTTGAAGACCATCTGAATGGCCTCCGCCTCACCCTGCGCCCGCAGGACGGCGGCCTGCTTGTCGCCCTCCGCCTTGAGGATCTCGGCCTGCCTGCGACCCTCCGCCTCGAGGATCTGCGACTGCTTCGAGCCCTCCGCCGTCAGGATCGCGGCACGCCGGTCTCGCTCGGCCCGCATCTGCTTCTCCATCGAGTCCTGGATGGAGTGCGGCGGGTCGATCGCCTTCAGCTCGACCCGCGACACGCGCAGGCCCCACTTGCCTGTCGCCTCGTCGAGGACGACCCGCAGCTGCCCGTTGATCTCATCACGGCTCGTGAGCGCCTCCTCCAGGTTGAGGCCTCCGACGACGTTGCGGAGCGTCGTGGTCGTGAGCTGCTCGACCGCGCTGAGATAGTTGGCGATCTCGTAGGTGGCGGCACGCGCATCCGTGACCTGGAAGTAGACGACGGTGTCGATCGAGACGACGAGGTTGTCCTCCGTGATGACCGGCTGCGGAGGGAAGGAGACGACCTGCTCGCGCATGTCGACGAGCGGACGGAGCCTGTCGATGAAGGGCACGAGGAGGTTCAGGCCGGGGGAGAGGGTCCGCTGATAGCGGCCGAGCCGCTCGACCACGCCCGCGTAGGCCTGCGGGATGATCCTGATGGATCGGAAGATCACCACGATCACGAAGATCGCGACGACGACCAGCAGGATGACGATGAAGATCTGGCCGATGAACGCGCCGATGTCTGGCATCAGTCGGTGCTCCTCTCGGGAGTGGTGGGTTCGGACGCGGAGGGTGGCTCGGGTTCGGGCGCGACTTCGACCGTCGCGCCGCGCACGGCTGTCACGACGACCCGCGAACCGGCGTCCAGACCGGGATCGGGACCGACCAGTCGCGCGGTCCACGTCTCCCCGTTGTCGAGCTTGACGGACCCGGCGCCCTCGACGAACGGCACCATCACGCGCGCGCCGAGGCCGTAGAGCGCATCGACGTTCGTCGGATGCAGCCTGCTGCTGCGGTGGAGCGCCCGGAGCAGGAGCGGTCTGATCGTGAACAGCAGGAGCGCAGCGATGGCAGCCGCCGCCAGCACCTGCGCCCACCAGGGAGCGCCGAGCAGGTTCAGGCCCAGTCCGCCGATCAGAGTGCCGGCCGCGAGCATCAGGAAGGTGAACTCGAGCGTCACGAGCTCGACGATGATGAACAGCAGCGCCAGGACCAGCCAGGCGATCCAGAGGTAGTCCGTCAGATCGGGCAGCACCGCCGGCTCCTTCCTGAGAGCTTCATCGAACACTAACACCCCGATCTCGCGTGGGGTCGGTTGATAGGCTCGGACGCATGTCTGACCCCATCGCGACGCCCCCTGGCGCCCCTGTTCCCGCCGGCACGCTGACCGGCCGCACCGCCCTCGTGACCGGCTCGTCGCGCGGCATCGGCGCCGACACGGCACGGTACTTCGCCCAGGCCGGCGCGAATGTCGTGATCAACTTCCGCAACAAGGCGCCCCGCGCGGAGAAGCTCGCCGCAGAGCTGCGCGAGCTCGGGGTGGAGGTGCTCGTCGTCGGTGCGGACCTCACGGACCGCACCTCCGTCCGCGAGATGTTCGACGCGGTCCGTGACCGCTTCGGCTCGCTCGACCTGCTGGTGCTGAACGCGTCCGGCGGCATGGAGGGGGGCATGGCGGAGGACTACGCGATGACCCTCAACCGGGACGCTCAGCTGAGCGTCCTCGACGCCGCGCTGCCGCTGCTGGGCGACGGCTCCCGGATCGTGTTCGTCACGAGCCACCAGGCGCATTTCATCCGCACGACGCCGACGATGCCCGAGTACGAGGTCGTCGCGCTGTCCAAGCGCGCCGGCGAGGATGCGCTGCGCGAGCGGATCCCTGAGCTGAAGGAGCGGGGCATCGACTTCGTCGTCGTCTCGGGCGACATGATCGAGGGGACCATCACCGCCACGCTCCTCGAGCGCGCGAATCCGGGGGCGATCGAGTCCCGCCGGGAATCCGCCGGACGCCTCTACAACGTCTCCGAGTTCGCCGCCCAGGTCGCCCTCGCCGCCGTCGAGCCCGTACCCGCCGACAACACGCGCCTCATCGGCGATGTGGGCTCGTTCGGCGGGGAGTGAGATGCGCGCCCGTGACATAGAGAAGCTCGTCTCGGTCGGTCGGCCGTCGATCGCTCCCGACGGCTCGTTCGCCGTGTTCAGCACGTCGCGTCCCGACCTGGAGGCCAATCGCGGCGTCGGCCAGCTCTGGCGGGTCGAGCTGCCACACGGCGCGCCGCGCCGCCTCACGCGGGGCGTGGCGGACTCCGCCCCGCGGATCTCGCCCGACGGCTCGGCGGTCGCCTTCCTCCGCGCGGACGCGAAGGGCGCCACACAGGTGCATGTCGTGGCGTCCGCCGGCGGCGAGCCTGTTCAGGCGACGGACGCCGCCGGAGGCGTCGGCGACTTCGCGTGGTCCCCGGACGGCGCCCGGCTCGCATACCTGGCGCGTGTCATCGAGCCCGGCAGGTACGGAAGCGTGGAGGGCCTCGACGCGAGCGCCGAGTCGCCCCGTCGCATCACGGGCGTCCGCTGGCACGCGAACGGGCTGGGCTACCTCGACGGACGCCCGTCTCACCTGTTCGTGATCGACGCCCCCGACCTGGGCGCCGAGCCCTTCTATGAGCCCGCTGCCGCCGTACGGGCGGAGGGCGAGACGGCTCCGACCGTGCGGCGCGTAGCCGCGGACGCGCTGCAGCTCACAGACGGAGAGGCATCCCACCACGGAGTCGTCTTCCTGCCCGCGGACCTGCGCGACGACGACGAGATCCTGACCGTCCCCGACACGGTCGAGGCGGACCGCCGCGACCTCCGATCGCAGATCCTCGCGGTGCGCGCCGACGGGAAGGGCAGCCGAGAGGTGCTCGGCGTCGGCGCGAACCTGTCGGTCGACGACATCCTCGTGACCGCCGACGGCACCGTCGCCGTGCTGGCGGCAGACGTCGGTGCGGACGGCGTCGACTTCATCGCTCCCGGAACCGCGCTGTGGCTCCTGGAGGAGGCAGAGCCTCCCCGCAGGCTCACCGACGCCGAGTCCGTCGATCTGGGCGAAGTGGGGTCGCACATCGGCGTGATCGGCGACGACTTCCTCGTGCAGAACCGCACGCGCGGCCGCGTCGAGCTGTTGCGGGTCACGCGTGCGGGCGACGTCTCCGTTGTGTTCGGCGGCGACGTCGAGGTCGGCGGACATGCATCGGCACCGGTGCCCGATGCACCGTCGGGGGAGCGGATCGTGGTCTCCTTCGCCGCGCCCGACACGTTCGGAGAGCTCGCGCTGGTGGGGGAGGGCACCGTCACCGACTTCGGCGCCGAGCTTCGGACAGCCGGCCTGGCCGGGACGTCGGAGATCGAGGTCGCGGGACGTGACGGATATCCCGTGCACGGCTGGGTCGCCACGCCACAGGGGGAGGGGCCGTTCCCGATCATCCTGATGATCCATGGCGGACCATATGCCTCCTACGGCATGCACGTGTTCGACGAGACGCAGGTGCTGGTCGATGAGGGATACGCAGTCGTCTACTGCAATCCGCGCGGAAGCGCGGGATACGGTCGCGAGCACGGCCGCAGCATCCGCCGGCGGATGGGCACGGTGGACTACGCCGACGTCATCGACTTCCTCGACGGCGCCGTCGCCTCGGATGCGCGCCTCGACGGCGGCCGCGTCGGCGTGATGGGCGGATCCTACGGCGGGTACCTGACGGCATGGGTCATCGCGCACGACCATCGCTTCGCGGGCGCCATCGTCGAACGCGGCTTCCTGGATCCCGTGAGCTTCCAGGGCACGAGCGACATCGGGTCGTTCTTCGGCGACGAGTATGTGGGGCAGGACCCCGCCGGCATCGCCGCGCAGAGCCCGATGGCTGTCGTCTCGGAGGTGACGACGCCCACGCTCGTCCTGCACTCGGAACTGGACTTCCGCTGCCCGCTGGAGCAGGCCACCCGCTACTACTCGGCGCTCAAGCGTCAGGGCACGCCGGCGGAGATGCTCATCTTCCCGGGCGAGAACCACGAACTGACGAGGTCGGGGCAGCCGCGCCACCGCATCGAGCGGTTCGACGCCGTCATCGACTGGTGGCGCCGGCATCTGCCGACATCCTGACGCGGAAGCCGCCGGACATGACTGTGGGCCCTGGATGACTCCAGGGCCCACAGTCTTGTCGGAGGCGGATCAGGCGGACTTGCCGAAGGTGAATGCGCGGATGATGTTCAGGATGCCCATCACGATGAGCATGATGCCCAGCAGCCACCAGAGGACGACAGCACCCCAGAGCGGCGAGAACAGCAGATACAGGCCCGCGATGACGCTGACGATCGCGAAGAAGATCGTCCAGCCCTTGGACTTCGCGTCGCTGAGCGTCGACAGCGAGACGATGCCTTCGATGATCCACGCGATACCGATGAACACGGAGACGAACACCGCCAGCCACAGCTTCGTGGCCGTCAGGTTGAAGAACGCGACGACGCCGGCGACGATGAACAGGAGGCCGAGCAGAATGTGCCCGATTCGCGCCCATCCGCTCTTGGCCTTGCTGAAGATGCCGAGCCCCGCGTACACGAGTCCTGCGGCGACGACGTAGATGGCGAGGATCCAGGTGACGACAGCGGCGGTCTGGCCTGGCCACACCAGGATCAAGATGCCCGCGATCAGAGTGAGCGCGCCGGCCAACCCGAGGGTTGTGCGGATTCCGTTGACTGCTTCCTTCTCGAACTGCGTTTCGGTAGACATGGGGGGCCTTTCTGAGAGTTTCCTGAAGGAGACGCCCTCAGGCTAGACCCGCCGGACAGTCCGCGGCGACATTGAGCGCGGAAGAGTTTGGGGCTCTCACCCTCCGTGGACCCCTCCCAGCAGCCACGTGATGACCAGCACAACCGGCACGCACCCGAGCGTCGTGAGGAACACGGTGTCACGGGCGATGTCCTCGCCGATGTCGAAGCGCTGCGCGTAGTTGAAGACGTTCTGTGCCGTCGGCAGGGCCGCGAGCACCGTCACGATCAGGGTGTCGCCGGGGGAGAGCCGGAAGACGAAGGCCGCCACCGCCCACGCGACCAGCGGCATCATGACGAGCTTCAGGGCGCTCGCGAGGATGACGTCCCGCCGTCGCCCGGGCGACCCGAGTACGCGCTGTCCGTGGAGGGAGATCCCGTAGGAGATCAGCAGCACCGGGACGCACGCGTTGGCGACGAGCACGAGCGGCTCGATGACGATCGGCGGCATCGTGAGACCGGACAGGGAGACGAGCACGCCCAGCACGGAGCCGATCACGACCGGGTTCGTGACCGTGCGCCGCAGGATCGGGAACACGCGCCGCTGACCCGTCGAGACCGCCTCGAAGATCGCCATCGAAATGGGCGTGAACACGATCAGCTGCAGCAGGATCACGGGGGCCGGGTATGCGGCGCTGCCGAGAAGATAGAGAGACAGCGGAATGCCGATGTTGTTCGAGTTCACCTGCCCGGCCGAGAGGGTGCCGATCAGCGTCTCGCCGACGGACCGGCGCCACCACACGCGCGCGACGACGGCATAGACGGCGAACACCGAGACAGCCGCCACGGCGGACACCGGCAGCAGCGCGGAGAACAGCGTCTGAACGTCCGCCTGCGCAAGCACGACGAACAGCAGGAACGGCGAGAGCACGAAGAACGTGAGGCGCCCGAGCACGTGACGTGCATGCGGCCCGAGAAGGTCGATGCGTCCGAGGACCCAGCCCAGGAAGATCGCGACGCCCACGACGACGAAACCCGTGAGCGCATCCAGCATCCTCTCAGCGTAGAGCGCGCCGACGACCGCACGGCGCACCCCACGTGCGATACTGGCTCTCAAATCATCGCTTCGCCGATAATGCACATTATGTCATTCTGCTCAACCGGCCACATCCCCCGTACGCATGGCGGATCAGCTGAGATAGCGTGCGCACAAGCGAAAGGCAGGTGGTTCCGATGCGAACGGGATGGTCCGTGAGCCTGCTGGTCGCAATGCTCGTGCTCGTCGCAGGTTGCACCACCGTCGAGCCCGGTGCGGGCGAAGGCCCGGACATCACCGCCTCCGCCGCCGAACTCGGACGTGCGCTCAGCGGACCCTGTCCAGAGAACTCGGAGCTGATAGGCGCGTTCGATCTCGTCACCGGTGTCGACGAATGGATCCACGCCGCGCAGATCGGCGGCGACAGGAAGGTGGTCGACGGCAGAGTCCCGATCGCGATCGTGGACACCGACGGGCGCACGACCGGCGCGCGCCTGTACGGGACGGACTGGCGCGGCATCGACTGGGGTCTCAAGAACGGCGCGGACGTCTGGATCGGGACTTCGACACTGGTGGCCGGGAACGTGCGCCTCTCCATGGTCGTCACGCCATCTGGTGAAGTGTTCTTCCCTGGAGAGTGCTCGGATCGGTATCGCGCGTACTTCTACGCGGAACTGGGCGACCGGGCCGGGGAGCTCCTCGCAGGCCTGCCTGCGGTAGAGCCCGCCGACGCCTACGAGCACCTCGGTCTCCCCGACCCCTACGCGCCGGAGGACCCGAGCGGCGACGAGTACGTGATCCTCAACGACGAAGACGTCGACCCTTCGATCCTCGCGGGCCTCCACGGTATCCGGCTGACGATCACGATCACCGACATCGTGGGTGACGGGAACGCCGCGCTCTGCACAGAGATCGCCGCGGGATGGAACGACTGCGTAATGGCCGATGCCGACGCCGTGACGGGCATCACGATCCCGGTCCACGCGGACGATTCTGGAAGGATCGAGTTCTGGCTGCTCGACGGGAACGGAGACATCGCGCATCCCCTCGGCAGGCTCGGTGAGGCCACGGCTACGGGAAAGAACCTGGCGGTGCTCATCGACACGTCCGGCATCGCCCCCGACGGGAGCTTCATCGGCAATGACCGCGTGCGGGTCGTCGCCGAACGGTGACATCACGTGGCTCCCGGGTCTCTCCCCCGCCTCTCAATTCCGGGACTGTCAGCGCGTGAGCACACGCGACAGGGCGGCGAACACGAACTCCCAGCCCTGTCGGTACGAGGCGGCGGGCGTGTCGTCTGTCCACGGTCCGGAGTGACGAAGCGTCAGGCGGCATCCGCCCGGCATCTCCTGGAGTCGCACGTCGCAGGCCTCGTCCGCCGATGTGCCCTCGTCGTCGCTCCACCGCCAGGTGAAGGACAGATGCGTGCAGGGCTGGACCTCCAGATAGGTGCCCTCTACGCGGATGCCGGCGCCGGGCGCGGCGAATCGATACGCACCGCCGGGCCTCGCGTCGGCGTCGATCTCCACGTCGTCCCAGTGGTTCCACCACCAGGCCTGCAGACCGTCGACCGTGGTCAGCGCCCGCCAGACCTCACCGGACGTCGCGCGCAGGTCCACGGAGAGGACGAGCGGCCGCCCGGCGAGGCCGTCCCAGCGTCCCGCCGCCTCCCCCTCGTACGCGGCGCCCGGCACGGCCTCTCCGAAGAGCGCGCCGAGCGACGCGAGACACTGCTCCCAGCCACCTCCGTACGCGACGACGTGATCGGGCTCCCCGAGACGATGCTCGAGGGTGAGCTGCGTGCCCTCGCCATCGGGCGCGAGCGACAGCGTGAGTCGACTCGGCTCCTCCCCCTGCCAGTCCCAGCCGACGACGAGCAGCTCGTGCGGAACGCATCGCTCCACCTGTGCATCCGCCGGAGTGTCCGGCGCGTCCGCGAATCGGATGCGGTGCCGCACTCCCCCGTCGCCGTCCACCTGTTCGACCGCGCCCAGCCAGCGCGCGAGACGCTCAGGCTCGGTCATCGCCGACCACACGTCTGCGGGTGCAGCCGCGTACCACCGCGTGATGGTCATGACGGGCTCCCGTCCGCTCCCCGTGAGGCTGCGGGTGAACTCCTCCAGGCTCATGCCTCTCCTCCGTCACGTCGGTCCAGGCCCGCACGAGCGCCACGACGCAGCTCGGTGTCGAGCGCGTCCAGCCGGCCGCTCCAGGTCGATCGCTGGCGCTCGATCCAGTCCGCGACATCATCGAGCGCCCCCTCGCGCAGCGCGTACAGGCGCCGCGCACCGCTCGGGCGCACGGCGGCGAACCCGCTCTCGCGCAGCAGCCGCAACTGGTTCGAGACCGCCGGCTGCGAGATTCCGAACTCCTCGCGGACGATGCCGGTGATGTCGCCGGCACTGCGCTCCCCCTGTGCGAGGAGCTCGACGATGCGGCGGCGGGCCGGATCCCCGAGGATGTCGAATGCATTCACGAACTCTTTATATCATTACCTGCTTATATAAATCAAGGGCTATGTTGCCTCTGTCTGCGCTGCGGCGGCCTTGCGCTCCAGCACGGCACGCTGCGCGTCGTTGGGCGTGAGCGCCGCCGCGGCGAGGAACTCCGCGCGCGCCTCCGAGCGCCGACCGAGCCGGGACAGCAGCTCTCCTCGCACGCTCGGGATCAGGGGGGAGCCGCGCAACTCACCTGCCGCCGCCAGCGACTCCACGATCCGCAAGGCCGTCGCCGGCCCCGTCGCCATCGACACCGCCACCGCACGATTGAGCTCCACGACCGGATTGGGGGCGAGGCGCGCCAGCGCCTCGTAGAGGATGACGATCCGCTCCCAATCTGTGTCCTCGACGTCCGCCGCGATGCCGTGACACTCTGCGATCGCGGCCTGGAGAGCGTACGGGCCGCGCTCCTTCCCGCGCGCCGCGGCGAGAGCATCCGCCGCGCGCAGGACCTCACGGCCGCGCGCGATCTGCGCCCGATCCCATCGCGCGCGATCCTGATCGGCAAGCAGAACAGGCTCTCCGGTCGCCGACTCCCGCGCTGCGAAGCGAGAGCGTTGAAACTCCATGAGCGCCACGAGGGCGTGCGCTTCGGCCTCGCGGGGAACGAGCCCTATGAGCACCCGGCCGAGTCTCAGCGCTTCGTCCGCCAGGTCCGGACGGATCCATCGCTCCCCCGTCGTCGCCGCATAGCCTTCGGTGAAGATGAGGTACACGACGCCGAACACGCCCGCCCGGCGCGGACGCCACTCGGACGGATCCGGCGCCTCGAAGGGCACGTGCGCTGCGGCGAGGGTCTTCTTCGCGCGAGTGATCCGCGCCTGAACGGTGGCCACCGGGACGAGCAGCATCCGCGCGATCTCGGTGGTCGTGAGACCGCCGACGACACGGAGGGTCAGCGCGACCTGCGACTCCCGCGACAGGGCCGGATGGCACGCCGTGAACACGAGCCGCAGCAGGTCGTCGTCGATCGGTCTCCACTCGTCCTCTGTGGCTTCGGACAGCTCGCGCGCGATGGCCCGATGACGCTCGTCCAGTCGCTCGCGCCGCCGCCACGCGTCGATCATCCGGCGCTTGGCGACCGCCGTCAGCCAGGCACCCGTGTTGGCGGGGACACCGGCCTGCGCCCAGGAGACGAGCGCCTCGGCCATCGCCTCCTGTGCGACGTCCTCCGCCAGGCCGAGGTCGCCCGACAGCTTCGTGAGCGTCGCGATGATGCGAGGCCCCTCGATGCGCCAGACGGCCTCGACCGCGCGGGGAACGTCCAGGGACATCACTCGGCCCCGAGCTCCGCGCGCCGTCCGGCCTCCTTCTGGATGTACTCGTTGTCGGCGAACGCCTCGAAGTCGCTCTCGTCGGTCACGCGCCGCACCTCCAGCGTGTTCCCCGGGCCGAGCGGGCAGCGCTTGGCCCACTCGATGGCCTCCTCCGCGGTCGACGTCTGCAGGATCCAGAAGCCGTTGAACAGCTCGTGGACCTCGCCGTACGGGCCGTCGCTCACGATCGGCTCCGCGTCGGCGGTGAACTCGACGAGGTACCCCGCCTCCGGCGCGAGGCCGTCGCCGCCGACCATGACGCCCGCCTTCATGAGCGACTCGTTGTACGCGCCCATCGCGTTGATGATCTCCTCGAAGTCGAGCTCCTGTGCGGCCGCTGCCGCCTCCGCGGTCGTCCGCATGATCAGCATGTGCTTCATCAGTACGTTCCCCTCGTGTGGACTCTCATCGGGAGCATCATGCTCCCTCTACCCTGACGTCGAACGGCGTCCGGCGAAATCGACATGCACCCGCGATCTTCGGGCTGGATCCCGCGTCCGCGCGGGATCGAGGAGTCCCGACGATACCTCGGTAACGTGGATGGGTGCGCTCCCTCCCCGTCTCCTCGTCGCCGGGCGTCCGCGCATGGATCATCTGGGCCGTCGCGGTCGCCGCCTACGTCCTCGCGGTCGCCAACCGCACGTCGCTCGCGGCCGTGGGAGTCGACGCCGCCGAGCGGTTCCAGGCTGACGCCGCGACCCTGTCCATGTTCGCCGTCGTGCAGCTCGCCATGTACGGCGGCATGCAGATCCCCGTAGGCGTGCTCCTCGACAAGTACGGGGCCCGACCGATCATGACCATCGGAATGGTCCTCATGGCCATCGGACAGCTCATCATGGCGGTCTCGCCGAGCGTCGGGATCGCGATCCTCGCCCGCGTCCTCCTCGGAGCGGGAGACGCGGCGGTCTTCCCTGCCGTCCTCCGGCTGGTCGCGCTGTGGTTCCCGTCCCAACGCGCCCCGCTCATGGTGCAGATGACGGGGATCGTGGGTCAGGCCGGCCAGCTGCTCGCCCTCATCCCGCTTGCCGCCCTCCTTCACGCGACCACGTGGACGGTGGCCTTCGGGAGCATCGCGGGACTGGGCGTCCTGTTCGCCATCCTGGTCTTCGTCGTCATCCGCAACCGCCCGCCGGAGCTTCCTGCCGACGTGACGGTCGACACCGACACGGGAGCCATCCGCGTCGTCACCTCGTCTATCGACGTCGGCGTCGGCATCCGCGCTGCCTGGGCGCACCCGGGCACGCGACTGGCGTTCTGGTCGCACTTCGCGACGCCCTTCGCCGGCACCGCGTTCGTGCTCCTGTGGGGAATGCCGTTCCTCACGGCCGGCCAGGGACTGTCGACGGCGGCCGCCGCGGCCATCATCTCGACCTACGTCGTCATCGGCATGGCGGTGGGGCCCATCATGGGCGACCTCTCCCGGCGCATCCCCCACCTTCGCTCGCGCGTGCTCGTCCTCCCGGCCATCGCGGTCCAGTTCCTCGCGTGGATGGCCGTGATCCTCTGGCCCGGAACCGCGCCGCTGTGGCTCCTCTACGTCCTCGCGTTCGCGCTGGCGATGGGCGGCCCGGCATCCATGATCGCGTTCGATCACGCCCGCACGCACAATCCGGCCCACCGCCTCAGCACCGCCACGGGCGTCACCAACGCCGGCGGCTTCTTCGCGGCGCTCATCGCGATCCTCACGATCGGTCTCGCACTGGATCTTCAGGGAGCCGGCACTCCCGCCACCTACTCCCTCGACGCGTTCCGGATCGCCTTCCTCACCCAGGTTCCGCTGTGGGCGCTCGGCTCGGTGTTCATCGTGATCGAGCGCGCACGCACCCGGGTGCGCATGGGGATGGATCCTCCGCGCCGTCCGCGGTGATGCGGGAGCGATCGGCACCGCTCAGGGGCGTTCGTCGCCCGATGTGCTCGACTCGGTGCGCACGACACGCTCCCCCGCGACCGGGTCGACCGTGCGCGTGACCGACTCGGTCGAGCGCCGGCGAGCGACGAGGATGATGCCGATGAGGAACACGAGGAACCCCGCGCCCATCAGGATGTAGCCGATCATGTCGAGGTCGACATACTCCACGTCGACGTTCACAGCGAAGACGAGGATCGCGCCGATGACGAAGAGGGCGATGCCAGCACCGATGCTCATACGTGACTCCAATCGGGTCGGTACGGCCATCGTGCCCCTTGATGCTCCGCGCCGTCGCCGGCCTTGACAGTCGCGCTGCCGGTGTGGTTAGGCGGGCGCCACCTCGAACCAGCTCGCGAATTTCGGCTCTCGACCGTCTCCGGAGGATGTTCCCGTCAGACGCCGCCGCACCCACGGTCCGAGGTGATCGCGGAAGTACTCGCCGCGCTGCAGCCTCACCGCCTCGGGAAGCTCCGGCAGCGACCACCAGCGGTCGGGGACGGTCTCGCCCAGCGCGTCGAGCACGCGCGCCGCGACGCGATGATGGCCGCGCGCGTTCATGTGCAGTCGGTCCTCCGACCAGTACGGCGGCAGCGAGAGCTCCGCATCGGGCCAGTTCAGTGCGCGGACGACATCGTCCCGTCCCTGCATCCGCTGCACGACGGCGGCCGACATCAGGTCGCCGCGGCGCTGGATCACGCGGCTCAGCGGAAGCTGCGCCGACGGATTGGCGCCCGACAGCAGGAGGAGCCTGACGCCCTCCTCATCGCAGCGCCGGAGGACATGGCTGAACGCGTCGGCGATGTGCGAGATGGATGTGCGCGGGCGCAGCATGTCGTTGCCGCCGCCGTTGAACGACAGGTGCGTCGGACGCAAGGCGAGCGCCCGTTCGAGCTGCTCGCGCACGATCGGCCAGACCAGCTTTCCGCGGATGGCGAGGTTCGCGTACTCGATGCCCTCCCCTCGCGAGGCAGCCCAGCCCTGCGCGACGAGGTCTGCCCAGCCACGCACCGTGCCGTCGGGAAGCTCGTCTCCCACGCCCTCTGTGAACGAGTCGCCGATCGCGACGAAGCGGACGGATGCCATGGGTCCGAGTCTAGAAGGCGCCTGGGGGATGCCGGTTCGCCCGACTCCTCAGTCGGCGGCGAGCAACTCGGCCACGCGCGGGGCGACCTCCGTGCCGTAGAGCTCGATCGAGCGCATCATCCGCGCGTGCGAGAGCGTGCCGTTGGAGAACTTCAGATCGAAGCGGTCGGCACCAAGGGTGCGCACCGTGTCGGCGATCTTCCGGGCGACCCGTTCCGGGGAACCCGCGTACACCGACCCCTCAGGACCGATGTCGTGCTGGAACTGCAGGCGGCTGTAGGGCGGCCAGCCGCGCTCCGCGCCGATCGCGTTGCGATTGGCCTCCATCGCCGGGTAGAGCTCCTCCCACGCCTGCTCGTCGGTGTCGGCGATGTGCCCCGGCGAATGGATGCCCACGGGGAGGCGGTCCCGCCCGAAGGAGTCGAGCGACCGGTGGAACAGATCGACGTACGGACGGAACCTGGCCGGTGAGCCGCCGATGATCGCCAGCATCAGGCCGTAGCCGTACCGCGCGGTCCGCACGACGGACTCTGGCGACCCGCCGACGCCGACCCAGGCGGTGATGCCGTTCTCCGTCTTGGGGAAGACGTCGGCGTTCTGCAGCGCGGCGCGCGTCGTTCCTTCCCACGTGACCGGCCTCTCCTCCCGCAGCTGCGCGAACAGGCCGAGCTTCTCCTCGAAGAGCACCTCGTAGTCGGCCAGGTCGTACCCGAAGAGCGGGAACGACTCGATGAACGACCCTCGCCCGAGGATGACCTCTGCGCGGCCCCCGGAGACGGCGTCGAGCGTGGCGAATCGCTCGTAGACCCGGACCGGGTCGTCACTGGAGAGCACCGTGACGGCCGTGCCGAGCCGGATGCTCTGCGTCCGCGCCGCCGCTGCCGCCAGGACGATCTCGGGACTGGAGATGGCGAACTCGTGACGGTGATGCTCCCCCACCCCGAAGAAGTGCAGCCCCACCCGGTCGGCGAGCACGGCCTGCTCCACGGTGTCGCGGATCGCCTGGGCGTCGCTGACGCGCTCGCCGTCCTCACCCACGGTGATGTCGCCGAATGTGTCGAGTCCCAGCTCTACCGTGCTCACGGGTTCCGCCCTTCGTTCCTGCCGGCCTGGTTACATGCCGATGAATGGAACCGCGCGGACCGGCCGCACATTCCCCGAGGTCTCCGCGCATTCGCTGGGCGGGCGTAGCGTGAGGTCATGGCGCTCTTCGAGAACCGCGTGGCCGCGGGCCGGGACCTCGCCCGAGCCCTGGCAGAGTGGCGAGGCACCGACGCCGTCGTCGTCGGCGTCGCGCGCGGAGGGGTCCCGGTCGCCGCCGAGATCGCGCGGGTGCTCGGTCTTCCCCTCTCGGCCGTCGCGGTGCGCAAGCTCGGCGCTCCCGGGCACGAGGAGTACGCGCTCGGCGCGATCGCGGAGGGCGTGCGCGTCGTCGACGACGCCGCCGTACGCCGCGAGGGCGTGACGACGGCGGAGCTCGCCGACGTCGAACGGCGCGAACGCGACGTGCTCGGCCGGCGCGCAGCCCTCCTGTCGGCCGGAGCCGCCGTGTCCGGCGCAACAGCCATCGTCGTGGATGACGGGATCGCGACCGGAGCCACGGCCGAGGCCGCGTGCCGTGCCGTACGGGCGATGGGCGCGCGCCGCGTCGTGCTGGCGGCTCCTGTCGCGCCGGAGGCCTGGCATCCGGATGCCCGCGTGGCCGACGAGTGGGTGTGCCCGCATCCGCAGCGCGAGCTCTGGGCGGTCGGCCGCTTCTACGAGGACTTCCGGCAGACGACGGACGCCGAGGTCGTGCGACTGCTCGACCCCGGCGTCCCTCTGTAGCCGGCTTCCCGGGCTCAGCCCTGGGACAGCGCCATCCGCAGCGTGTCCAGTCCGACACCGCCGAGACGGAGTGCCCGCATGTGGAACCGCTTGATGTCGAACGCGTCGCCCTCGCGCTCGGCCACGTCGTCGCGGATCTGCTCCCAGATCCGCTGGCCGACCTTGTAGGAGGGCGCCTGACCCGGCCAGCCGAGGTAGCGGTTCACCTCGAACTTCACGAACTCGTCGGGCATGTTGACATTGCGCCGCATGAAGTCGAGGGCGAAGTCCGCGTCCCACGCGCCCGCGCCGTCGGGGCGCGGCTTCTCCAGGTGCACGCCGATGTCCAGCACCACGCGCGCGGCCCGCATGCGCTGACCGTCGAGCATGCCGAGCCGGTCCGCCGGATCGGACAGGTAGCCGAGCTGCTCCATGAGGCGTTCCGCGTACAGCGCCCAGCCCTCGGCATGACCGCTCGACCCCGCCAGCAGCCGGCGCCACGAGTTCAGCTCCGACCGGTTGTACACCGCCTGCGCGATCTGCAGATGGTGGCCGGGGACGCCCTCGTGGTACACGGTGGTCAGCTCACGCCACGTGTCGAACGACGTGACGCCCTCGGGCACCGACCACCACATGCGGCCGGGGCGCGAGAAGTCGTCGGTCGGTCCTGTGTAGTAGATCCCGCCCTCGTTGGTCGGCGCGATCATGCACTCGAGACGCTTGATCGGCTCGGGGATGTCGAAGTGCGTCCTGCCGAGCTCGGCCACCGCGCGGTCGCTCGTCTCCTGCATCCACTTCTGCAGCGCATCGGTGCCGTGGAGCTTGCGGGAGTCGTCGCCCTCCAGGAACGCGACGGCCTCCTCGACGCTCGCGCCGGGCGTGATCTCGCCGGCGATCGACTCCTGCTCTGCGACCATCCGCGCGAGCTCCTCGATCCCCCACTCGTACGTCTCGTCGAGGTCGATCACGGCGCCGAGGAACCGTCGGGAGTGGAGCGCATACAGCTCACGCCCCACGGCGTCCTTCTCCGTCGCGGCGGGAGCCAGCTCGGAGGTCAGGAACGAGGCCAACTCGTCGTACGCGACACGGGCGGCGCCGGCGTTGTCGGTGAGGTCCCGCGCGAGGGATGCCGGAAGGTTCCCCTCCGCCGGAGCCGCCTCGCCCGCGAACGTCGCGAAGAAGCCGTTGTCGGCCGTGTAGCGCGCGATCTGCGTGACGACCTCGGTGACCTGCCGCCGCGCGGGCACGACGCCGTCGGATATCCCCGTGCGGAGCGTCTCGATGTAGCCCGCGATCGCCGTCGGCACGGCCTTCAGGCGCGCCGCCACCATCGTCCAGTCGTCGACGGTGTCGGTCGGCATGAGGTCGAACGTGCTGCGGATCTCCTGTGCGGGAGAGGCGATCACGTTGACGTCGCGCAGATGGTTCCCCGCCTCGTGCAGGTCGATCAGCAGCCGGAGGTCTCCGGCGAGGTCGGCCTGCGTGACCTCGTCCACGCTGTCGACCGGCGTGGCCGCCTCGAGCGCGGAGAGCGTCGCCTTGGCCGCTTCATATGCGCGCTCGGCGCCGGCGGGCGACAGGTCGTCGAGACGATCGTTGTACTCGAAGCGGCCGATGTAGGTGGCGAGCCCCGGCGAGAGCTCAGCGGCGGTGTCGACCCAGCCGTCGGCGATGGCGTCGATCGCCGTCGTGGCGCGCTGCTGCGGGGTGTCGTGTTCTGAAGTACGCGGTGCGTCAGTCATCCTTCGAGCCTAGACCTGACGGGGCGCGGCGTCAGTGGCCCGCCGCATCCCAGTCGGGACCGCGTCCGATCTGCACGTCGAGCGGGACCGACAGCTCGGCGGCGTCGCCCATGCGCGCGCGGACGATGCGCTCGACGGCGTCCCACTCCCCCGCCGCGACCTCCACGACGAGCTCGTCGTGGATCTGCAGGAGCACGCGCGACGCGAGCCGCTCTGCCAGGAACTCGTCGTGGATGCGGAACAACGCGATCTTCATGATGTCGGCAGCGCTGCCCTGGATCGGCGCGTTGAGCGCTGCGCGCTCCGCGTTCTCCCGCAGCACCCGGTTGGGGCTCGTGAGGTCGGGGAACGGACGCCGCCGCCCGAAGATCGTCTCCGTGAAGCCGTCGATGCGGGCCTGCGCGACCGACGACCGCAGGTAGTCGCGCACCGCGCCGAAACGCGCGAAGTACTCCGTCATGAGCTGCTTCGCCTCGGCCTGGTCGATGCGGAGCTGCTTCGAGAGCCCGAACGCGCTCAGACCGTAGACCAGGCCGTAGGACATCGCCTTGACCTTCGTGCGCATCGCGGGAGTGACCTCGGACGGGTCCACCGAGAAGACGCGCGCGCCGACGAACCGGTGCAGGTCCTCGCCCGAGTTGAACGCCTCGATGAGGCCGGGATCTGCGGACAGGTGCGCCATGATGCGCATCTCGATCTGCGAGTAGTCGGCCGTCAGGAGGGTCTCGTACTCGGCGCCCACCTGGAAAGCGGCGCGGATACGCCGCGACTCCTCCGTCCGGATCGGGATGTTCTGCAGGTTGGGATCCGTGCTCGACAGGCGCCCCGTCTGGCTGCCCGTCTGCACGTACGTCGTGTGGATCCGTCCGTCGGCGCCGATCGAGGTGTCGAGGGACTCGATGATCTGCCGCATCTTCGTCGCCTCGCGATGCTGCAGGAGCAGATCGAGGAACGGATGCGGGTGACTCTCCTGCAGATCGGCGAGCACTGCGGCATCCGTCGAGTAGCCGGTCTTGGTCTTTCGCGTCTTCGGCAGCTGCAGCTGCTCGAAGAGCACCTCCTGCAGCTGCTTGGGCGAGCCGAGGTTGACCTCCCGGTCGATCTCGGCGTAGGCGAGCTGCGCAACCGAGTCCGCCCGGACCGCGAGGTCCGCCGAGAAGGAGGAGAACTGCTCGTGGGAGACCGCGACGCCCGCGAGCTCCATGTCGGCGAGCGTGTCGAGCGTGGGCAGCTCGATGTCGGCGAGCACGGCGGCGACCGACTCCGGCAGCTCCGGCCGGAGCGCCTCGGTGACCCGCAGCAGGTACCACGACAGCTGGCCGGGAGTGGCGCCCTCCGTCTCGGGCACGAGCTGTGCGGAATCGGCCTCCGGGAGCTTCTCGTCCAGATAGCGGTCGACGAGCTCGGCGAGCCCCTTGTCGGGGAAGCTCGGCCGCAGCAGCCACCCCGCGAGGATCGGGTCGAACACGAGCCCGCCCAGGCGGATGCCGGCTCGGCGCAGCGCCTTCACCTGCGGCTTCGCATCGGCCACGATCTTCGGCGCATCGCTCTCGAGCCACGGCCGCAGGGCGTCGGCCACTGCCTCGGACCAGGTCGCCTCCACGGCCTCGGCGGGGGTCGCCAGGCCCACCCGGTCCGGCAGACCGCCCGACAGGGTCACCGTCAGCCCCACCTCGCCCGCACCGTCGTCGCCGGCGCGAGCCGCCAGCCACGCGGCGAGCCCGAGCGCATCCGGCTCGGAGGGGACGGGCGCGGCGACCGACGGCGCCTCGTGCGTGGCAGCGCCGCTCGAGCCCGTGGCCTCGAAGACACGCGGCAGCAGCGTGCGGAACTCCAGCCGCGCGAAGATGTCGCGCACCGCCTGTGCGTCGATGGGCTGGACGGCGAGGTCGCCCGGCCCGACCCCCAGCTCGACATCGCGCAGGAGCGCGTTGAGCGTGCGGTTGCGACGGACGTCGTCGAGGTGCTCGCGCAGGTTGCCGCCGACGACGCCCTTGATCTCGTCGGCGCGCGCCATGAGCTCGTCGAGCGACCCGAACTGCGTCAGCCACTTGACCGCCGTCTTCTCCCCCACCTTGGGCACACCGGGCAGGTTGTCGCTCGTCTCGCCGACCAGCGCCGCGATGTCGGGATAGTTCTGCGGCGGCAGTCCGTACTTCTCCACGACCGCGTCGGGCGTGTAGCGCTTGAGCTGCGAGACGCCCTGCACGCTCGGGTACAGCAGGGTCACGTCATCGGTGACGAGCTGGATCGTGTCGCGGTCGCCCGAGCACACCAGCACATCGAATCCCTGCTCCGCACCCTGCGTCGCGAGAGTCGCGAGGATGTCGTCGGCCTCGACGCCCTCCTTCGTCAGCACCGTGACGTTCATCGCCGCAAGGCAGTCCTGCAGGAGCGGGATCTGCCCCTTGAACTCGGCAGGCGACTCGGACCTGTTCGCCTTGTACTCCGCGTACTGATCGGTGCGGAACGAGTGCCGCGACGTGTCGAACGCGACGGCCAGATGCGTCGGCTTCTCGGCCTTCAGCAGATTCACGAACATCGACAGGAAGCCGTAGATGCCGTTCGTGTGCTGGCCGTCCTTGGTCGAGAAGTTGTCGACAGGGAGGGCGAAGAAAGCACGGTACGCGAGCGAATGGCCGTCGACGACGAGAAGGGTAGGCTTTGCGGAGTCCGTCACCCTGCAAGCCTAGACGCGGGCGACGACACCGACCCGTCTCTACCGAAGGTGAACGATGACGTCCCACGTCCCCTCCCCCGACGCCGACGGCCTGGAGTGGGCCGCCAACCGCGGCATGGGCGCCCTGGCCGAGAAGATGGGCCTGGAGTTCGTCGAGTTCTCCGTCGAGCGCTGCGTCGCGACGATGCCCGTCGAGGGCAACACGCAGCCGGTCGGGCTGCTGCACGGCGGGGCGTACGTCGTGCTCGGCGAATCGCTCGGGTCGATGGCCGCCAACCTGCACGCGGGGCCGGGACGCCTCGCCGTCGGCGTCGACATCAACGCGACCCACACCCGCTCGGCCACGCGCGGCGTGGTCACGGGAGTGTGCACCCCCATCCATCTGGGGCGCAGCATGACGGTGCACGAGATCGTCGTCACCGACGATCAGGGCCGGCGCTGCTCGACGGTGCGGATCACGAACATGATCCGGGATCTGCCGGGAGCCTGACGCCGGGAGTGCGACGTTTCGTCTCGCTGCGCTCGCTCAACGACCGGAAGGGACAACCGGAGCGTCAGGTGCGCGTTTCGTCTCGCTGCGCCCGCTCAACGACCGGAAGGGACAACCGGAGCGTCAGGTGCGACGTTTCGTCTCGCTGCGCTCGCTCGACGACCGGAAGGGACGACCGGCGAGGTCAGCCCTTCTTGGGCGACAGCTGCTCGATGATCGCCTTCGCGACGTCCTGCATCGTGAGACGGCGGTCCATCGACGCCTTCTGGATCCAGCGGAACGCCTCCGGCTCGCTGAGGCCCATCTTCTCGTTCAGGAGGCCCTTGGCACGGTCGACGAGCTTGCGCGTCTCGAAGCGCTCGACCATGTCGGCGACCTCGGCCTCGAGCGTGATGATCTGCTCGTAGCGCGCCAGCGCGATCTCGATGGCCGGCAGCAGGTCGTTCGGCGTGAAGGGCTTGACGACGTACGCCAGGGCGCCCGCCTCGCTCGCACGCTCGACGAGCTCCTTCTGGCTGAACGCCGTGAGCAGCACGACGGGCGCGATGTGCGCCTTGCTGAGCTTCTCGGCGGCGCTGATGCCGTCGAGGACGGGCATCTTCACGTCCATGATGACGAGGTCCGGCCGCAGCTCGGTCGCCAGCTGGACGGCGGTCTCGCCGTCGCCTGCCTCGCCGACGACGTCGAAGCCGTTGTCGCGGAGGATCTCGACGATGTCGAGACGGATCAGCGACTCGTCCTCGGCGACGACGACGCGTCGGGGGGCGGTAGCCATGGATGCCGGACTCTGTTCCTGCTCAGTCACCTGTCCATCCTAGAGCCAGGACGAGTTCCTCTTCTGCGGTAGCGTGGATTCGATGTGCGCCGGTGTGGCGGAATGGCAGACGCGACCGACTCAAACTCGGTTGCCCGCGAGGGCGTGTGGGTTCGACTCCCACCACCGGCACGTCCGGAGACGACGAGGAGCGGATGCCGTCCGGCATCCGCTCCTCGCGTGTCTCGACTACTTGGCAGCCTGGTAGATCGGCGCCTTGCCGTGCACGGCGTCGCCGATCTTGTGCACCCGGATGTCGTTCGTCGACCCGATGATCCCGGGAGGCGATCCGGAGATCACGATGACCTTGTCACCTTCGGCGGCGAGCTCGTTCGTGAGGAAGAACTCGTCGACCTGAACGAACATGAGGTCGGTGTGCTCCACGTGCTCGACGAGGGTCGACTGCACTCCCCATGTGAGGGCCATGCGGCGCCGGATGGCGGGGTCGACGGCGAACGCCATCATGGGGATTCCCGAGCGCAGGCGCGACATGCGACGAGCCGTGTCGCCGGACTCTGTGAAGATGCAGATGTACTTCGCCTCGACGAACTCGGCCACGTCGTGCGCCGCGAGGGTGATGATGCCGCCCTGCGTGCGCGGCTTGGCCGTGAACGGCTGGATGCGCTCCAGGCCGTGCTCCTCGGTGGACTCCACGATCCGGGCCATCGTCTCGACGACCACGACGGGGTACTTGCCCACACTCGTCTCACCGGACAGCATGACCGCGTCGGCCCCGTCCAGCACGGCGTTGGCGACGTCGCTCGTCTCGGCGCGCGTGGGCACCGGGTTCTCGACCATCGACTCCAGCATCTGCGTGGCGACGATGACGGGCTTGGCCATGCGGCGGCACAGCTCGACGGCGCGCTTCTGGACGATCGGCACGGCCTCCAGGGGAAGCTCGACGCCGAGGTCGCCACGGGCGACCATGATCCCGTCGAACGCGTCGATGATCTCCTCGAGGTTGTCGACGGCCTGCGGCTTCTCGATCTTCGCGATGACGGGGACCTTCCGGCCCTCCTCCGCCATGATCTCGTGCACGCGCGTGACGTCGGCCGCATTGCGCACGAACGACAGCGCGATGATGTCGGCGCCCGCCTGCAGACCCCAGCGCAGGTCCGCCTCGTCCTTCTCGGACAGGGCGGGCACGCTGACGGCGACGCCCGGGAGGTTGATGCCCTTGTTGTTGGACACCGGGCCTGCCACGATCACCTTGGTCGTGACGACGGGACCGTCGACGCTCTCGACCTGGACGCGGACCTTGCCGTCGTCGATCAGGAGGAAGTCGCCGGGGTTCACGTCGCCGGGGAGACCCTTGAAGGTCGTCGAGACGAGCTCCTTCGTGCCCGGCACGTCCTCGGCGGTGATCTTGAAGATGTCGCCCACGGCGAGCTCGTGGGGACCGTCGGCGAACCTGCCCAGCCGGATCTTCGGCCCCTGCAGGTCGACGAGGATGGCGACGGCCCGGCCGGCGTCATCGGCCGCCTTGCGCACGTTCGCGAAGCGCGCCTCGTGCTCGGCATACGAGCCGTGGCTCAGATTCATGCGGGTCACGTCGACACCGGCGTCGATGATCGCCCGGATCATCTCGTACGACTCGGTGGCGGGACCCAGGGTTGCGACGATCTTCGCGCGTCTCACTTACTGACTCTCCGGTCTGTCTCGGGTTCGGGGTAGGTCTCCAGCCTACGCAGGCTGGAGACCGATAGCGATGTCACGCGGACGCACCGGGGAGGGCAGCGTCGTGCGGCCCATCAGGTACTCGTCCACCGCGGCGGCCGCGGCGCGTCCCTCGGCGATCGCCCACACGATGAGCGACTGCCCGCGTCCCGCGTCTCCGGCGACGAATACGCCGGTCGCAGTCGACTGGTAGTCGTCGCCGCGCTCGAGGTTCCCCCGGCGTGAGAACACGGTTCCCAGCTGCTCTTCGAGGGCTGTGCGCTCGGGTCCCGTGAAGCCCATGGCGACGAGGACGAGATCGGCGGGGATCTCGCGCTCCGTGCCGCTCTTGGGGACACGGCGGCCGTCGGCCGTGTACTCCGTCTCGGCGATGCGCAGCGCACGCACCTCGCCCGCGTCGTTCGCGAGGAACTCGACGGTCGAGGCGAGGTAGGCGCG
>Ga0182739_1001438_pt1 | contig 25047 bp, 28 predicted proteins | sample eDN5th30CBELigBY_FD_128873 | JGI IMG/M metagenome (GOLD analysis project Ga0182739, IMG submission 128873) | Enriched backyard soil microbial communities from Emeryville, California, USA - eDNA 5th pass 30_C BE-Lig BY (version 2) (version 2) | ecosystem: Environmental > Terrestrial > Soil >... | reverse complement strand
CATCGCCATGGTGCTGTCCGCGGCGGAGCGGGAAATTCTCGGTGCGGAGGCGCCGGAGATTGCGCTTACCCGCGCCTGGGTGGCGAAGGAAGCCGTGGCCAAGGCGGCGGGCAGCGGACTTGGCGGCAACGCGCGGGCGTGGGTCGTCGAGGCGCGGTCGGGGGACGCCTTGCGCGTCAACGGCCAATGGGTGAGCACCCACCGGCTCGGGGACACCCACATCATCGGCTGGACCGTTCCCGGCCCGGGACGCGCGGCCCAGGCCGGGCGGCCGGCGGCTGAAGAAGCCGGCACCGCACAATAAGCATTTGCAACATGACGAGGTCTACCATGGACAACGATAACGCTTCCGACGCCGTGCTGGCGGTGGTCATCGACACCATCCGCGCCACGGTGAGCGAGGATTGGATAGAAGACTACGAGATCGGACCGGACACCCGGCTGAGCGACGATCTGGACCTGGAAAGCATCGAAGTGGTGAAGCTGGTGGAGGCGCTGCAAACCCGCTTTGCCGGCGCCGACCTTATTGGCTGGCTCTCGGGCAAGACGCTCCCCGAACTGATGGGGCTGAACGTGGGCATGCTGGCAGCGGCGTTGCGGGGGGATTGATCGTGGCGCGCACCTTCCTGGCTCCGCAAGGGAACAGCCACGGCATGGATCGAGGCGAAGGCTGAGCATGGCGCGCATCCTCTGCACCGTGCCGCCGCTGATCGGGCATCTGAACCCGGCGCTGGCGGTTGCCGCTGCTCTCGAAGCGCGTGGCCATATCGTGGCGTGGGTGGTGCATGGGGACCGCGTTGGTAGTCACCTGCCGGTAGCAGCGCAGCGTTATCCGCTTGGCGCCTACGACGAAGCGGTGGCGGAACGCTACCGTGCGCTGCGCGGACCGGAAAGCCTGCGCTATTTCCATGAAGAGTACATGGTGCGGATGGCGCGGGATTCATTCGATGCGCTGGAGGCCGCGCTGCTCGATTTCCGGCCCGACCTGCTCCTGGTGGACCAGCACATGGTTGCCGGCGCGCTTGCCGCCCGCAAGCACGGCTTGCCCTGGGTGACGCTTGCAGCCACCTCCGCGGCGCTCATGGCGGCGGCACCGCAGTTCGAGGACTGGCTTCGGCAGCTCCTGCTTCACCTGCAGGAAGACCTTCTGCCTTCCGAGCTGCACCGCGCACGTCCCGATCTTTCACCGCATGGCGTGCTGGTATTCTCGGTGCGGGAACTGGCGGAGGCGGCGGGCGAACGCGCCATGCAGCCTTGTTTTTATGTCGGCCCGGCCGGCAGTGCCGCGCGACGTGAAATCGAATTTCCCTGGGAGTGGCTGAACCCGAACGTTCCCGCCGTTCTCGCCACTCTCGGTACCGTCAGCCGCGACAGCGAACCACGTTTCTTCGAGGTGCTTTTCGACGCGGCGGCAGCGCTGGACATCCAGGTGGTGGCGGTGGCGCCGGAGGCCCTGGCGGTGAAAGCTCCAGCCAATGTGCTTGTGCAACCCTACGTTCCACAACCCGAATTGCTGCAGCGGATGGCCGGCGTGGTCTGCCACGCGGGACACAACACCGTCTGCGAGGCGCTTGCCGCGGGCCTGCCCCTCGCGCTCGCGCCCATTCTTGGCGACCAGCCCTACGTCGCCCGCCAGGTAATTGCGGCCGGTGCTGGAATCCCGCTGCGTTTCGGAAAGGTGAGTGTCCCGGTCATGCGCGCTGCGCTTGAACGGCTGTTGTCCGATGCGGTGCTGCGCACGGCGGCACAACGGCTTGCCGAGGCCTTGCACGCGGCACCCGGTGCCGCCGGCGCGGCGGATGTCATCGAGACAGTGTTGGCGGGTGATCCCACGGTTGCGGCGGACGCCGTGCCGGCATCTGGAGGTTGAGGCGGATGCAACTCATAGAGAGCGAAGGCGCAACCCTATCGACCCGCAGTCTTGGCCAGGGCAGTCCGCTCATCCTTCTCCATGGCCTCGCGCTGGGCAGCGCCGCGAGCTGGTACTTTCCCATTGCCCTGCCGCTCGCGGAGGAACGTCGAGTGCTCCTTTACGACCTGCGCGGCCATGGCGACAGCAGCGCCCCGGCTACAGGCTACGATCTGGCAACCCAGGCGAATGATCTGGACGCGGTGCTCCGCCATCATACGGATGGCGGAGAACCCGTCGATATCGCGGGGCACAGCCTCGGTGCCGCCATCGCCCTGCATTTCGCGCTGACGCGGCCCGGGCGCGTGCGGCGTCTGGCGTTGGTCGACTTGCCCTTTCCCTTCGAAGAACACACGTTCGTCGGACTGCGCGAGGCCGCCTCTCCCGCGGCATTGCTGGACGAAGTGATGGCGCGCAGCCGTCGCCCGGGAGAAGGGCAGAGGCGTTGGGAGCGCCGCCACCAGCGGCTATCCCGCCTCTTTCTGGAGACGACACTGGTGCGCGACCTCGTCGCCGAAAAATCGCCCCCGGCGGCAGCCTTGGCCGCGATGCAAATCCCCGTGCTGCTGGTCACCGGGCTGCGCTCGAATTGCTTGCCTGGCAATCGTACCTTGCAACCCTGCATTTCGGACGCGCGCCTGGTAGAGATCGATTGCGGCCACGAAATCCCCGAGGAAGCGCCGGCGGAACTGCTTGCGGCGCTGCGCGCTTTTTTCAACAACTGAAATCAGCGCGCAGCACCGCCGTCTCACCTTACGGCTTACCTTGTTGCATCGAATCGCTTTCTGCACAGTGCGGCCGCAAGCTCCGCCAGGGCGACGTCGACGAAGTCGTTCTGAATCACCACCAGCGGTTGTTGCTTCTGAATGTTGGTGATGACGTCGCCTTGCTGCAACCACGTGTAGGTAGCGTTATCCCAGATCGCCTTGGTGTCCTGCAGGATGTTGCCCGTCTTGGAACCCAACAGATCGTTGATCCAGGCTGTGCAGTTCAGCGCAATATCGCCTATGTAATGGGTAAGCGCCAAAGACCCGGTGTTCTGCAACTGCAGCATGGTGAGCTGGTCTGAGCTGCTGGTTTTCCGCACCGTGTCGTTCAACTGCTTGAGCACGGCCTGCGGATTGGTAAGCGATGCTGAATAGGCCTCGTCGGTGTAGCTGTCGTTAACCGTATGCTTATCGAGGTCGTACAGGAAAATCACCCGCTTGCCGGCGCCTACGACGGCATCGAGGCCTTGCTGCGCGAAGCTGTGAAAATCCGTTGGAAAATCGTAACCCACGTCTGTGGCAATGTTCGCTTTGGCGAAGGTCTCAACCTGGCTTTGCGAGAGCTTGGTATATCGATCCTTGTCCATGCCGGAGCTCGTAATTCTGAACACCGCGATTTCCCGTGGGTTTTCCTGCAGGAACCTGCTCACGTCCTGGAGGAAGGTGGCGAAGCGCGCACCGGGAACAAAATTGTGAATGTGCCAGGTGTCGTTGACATCGCCGCCCTTGAGGTAGCCGGGGCGAAAGTCGAAGTAGCGGGTGCCGCTGATCATTTGATTGTAAGCGGTGTCCTTCTGGGTAACCGAAAAGTTCGCCAGGCCCACCTTGGTCCCATTGATGGCCAGGGTGGTGGCCAGATAGGCGCTGCACACCGGTACCGGAATCAAGGTGGCGAGAAACACGGCGGCAGCATCACTGATCCAAGGAATACCGTCGATATTGATCTCGTACATGCCGGCGTCGTGCGCGCCAGGCAGCACCAGCTGATTGAGAAGGATGCCCGGACATGACGCCGCAAGGTCGGTCATCCAGCGCAGATTGCGCTTGCCCAGATAAAGGTAGGACTGGTCGGTAATGGGCGGTGGCGCGTGCGACATGCCATAGTTCATCACCCAGGGCGTGCCGGCGCTATCGGCAAACTGCACGACGGTTTGCAGCGCCACCTCATTACCGGCAATGGAGCCGCTTATCCGATCGATCTTGTACAGGACCTCGGTCAGCTGGCTGCCCGTATTCGACATCGCCTGAATATGGAAGTCTCGATGCTGCGGCGCCGTTCCGGTCGTATCGTAAGCCTTGCCCCATTGCATGGCGCCGGTACTGCCGAGATTACTGCTCTGGTAAGGAAAGGGATGCAGCGTGTCACCCTCCAGATCGAAGCGCGGATACGCGTCGGCTGCACCGGTGTAGGCCCAAATCTGAACGCCCTTGCCGTCGTTGATTTCATCGGCGTACTTGATCCTGAATTCGTCCGAGCCGCTGGTGTCCATGAAGTAGATATTGTTCAGATAGCCGGCCTGGTTGTTCTGGCGGGCGAGCAGTTCGGGGCTGCAGAAATGCCAGTTGTTGTAGGAAGAATAGTGGCCTTGCCCGAAACAGACGTGATATTCCGTGCCATCGATGATCAACCAGCCTTTCAGCGCCAGGTTCAGCTTGTCGGGCACATCGCCGCCGTCGCGGCAATGCATCATGTGCAGAGCGTCGCCGTTCACGAAGCTCTTGTACCAATTGGCGACATCGGAATTGCCGTCGCGGCCCACGTCTACTTCTATCTTCAGTTTACCGGTGCCGGGCGTGATCTTTATCTTGCTGGGGTCTATGGCCTTGTCTTTCTTGATGCGTGAGTCTTCCAGGCGGAAGTCGATTCTCAAGCCGGATGCTTTTTCATTGAGCTCGAAAGTTACGTCTTGGCTCATTCAATTTTCCTCTCTCGTCAGTACTTGTCAGGCACGAAGCCTGTCCAAAGGGGCTCTACTGTTCCTTGGCGAAGCGTTCCTGCATAGGCATCGGACTGCATATCCACGCCTCACTCTCCGCCTGCGCTACAGCGCCAAAGGATTCTGCCCTTTACTGGACGGGGCAGCGCGTACCATTGAAGAGTTTTGCGGGCTGGCGGGAAAAATCGGGGTGGGAATTACAATCGAAGAGGCGTAGGCAGCGTTGCGCTACACGCTGCTCTTTCGGTTAGCTGAGAATCGGACTTTCAAATGCCATCGTCCCTTTCTGCGTGGACGAGTCCGTGCCAGGACCACTTCGGGATTTGCATTCCATCCGGCACCTCCTCCTTCGAGTGATGGTAACGCGCCATCGTGGTCGTAGTGGCCCAGGCAAAGTAATCGTGCAGCGTGTCCCGCAGGCGCTCGTCACGTGCGAATCCGGCATCTTCCAGCGCCCGATCGAAGCACGCGATTGCCCGCCGGTCCATCTCATCGTGCGGTCCATTGCCGCTGTGCATCCGAACGACGTGGGTTTCATCACCGTACCGCTCAGAGTACGTTGTGGGTCCACCGAGCGCCTCCGCCCAGTACGTGGCGAGGCGCTCGGTGTGCTGCGGATGATACCCGTGGCTGAATGCATGATTCACCACCTCGTCCTCCAACACCCTGGCGTGCCATGCGCTGGCAAGTCTAAGCAGCCCATCCAGGCCACCGACGGATTCGTAGATCGTTGGCATAAATGTATCCTCGTTCATGAAAGATCGGCAGCCGACGACATGGAGACCTCTACAAGACCTTCGCCATCAGCAACACATCCAGAAATTCGTCCTCGACCACCACAGCTCGCACCTTCCGCCCTTCAAGAAGGAGGTGCCTGGTACTGCGTAGTGGCAGCGATGCTGCAACAAAAAAGTCATCGCTCAACCAAACAGTTTCTTGACTTCGTTAACGGACGAGACATCGTTCATCCAACCAAAGGTGCCATGTTCGAGCATCTCCTTCCCTGCCCGAATTACCGGACTGACTGCATGCCAGTTCAGGGCGCCGCCAACACTGATTCTCGTTGCACCGTGTGCTTGCAAGTCGGCAACACTGGCGCCTTTGACGAACGGAGCCAGAACATTGAACGGGTGTGACAATTCCGAGGTGACTGTCCTCAACTGGTCCAGTGAGCGAATGGCAGGCGCATAGAGAACGTGCGCGCCCGCAGCCTCGAAAGCCTTCAACCGCTTAATGGTGTCATCCACGTCCCCCACGCCGCGCAGCAGATTCTCTGCCCTGGCCGTAAGCTGAAAGGGCATGTTCAAGGCCGATACCGTTTCGGCGGCGGCCGCTACCCGCTCAACCGCCACGCCGAAGTCGTATAACGTTTGCGTATCGCCATCGAAATCCTCGATGGAGCACCCGGCTACCCCGGTTTCCACCAGCCGCTCGATATTTTTTGCCACCCGTTCCGGGTCAGCGGCAAAGCCGTTTTCAAAATCCACTGTAACTGGAATGTCCGTTACGGCGGAGAGCGCCTTGCAAAAGGCAAGCAACTGGTCGAGTGAAATTTCGTAGTCGGCAACACCAAGGGTGTAGGCCAGCCCAACGCTGGTTGTCGCAAGCGCTTTGAATCCCAGGCCCTGCAGCAGTTTGGCTGATCCCAGGTCCCAGGGGTTCGGGACTATGAACGCTTCACCTGTGTGGTGAAGATCTTTGAATGCTTTGCACTTTTCTTGCTGGGTTACCATTGGCCAACATGCCCTCGTCTATCAAGAATAAAGTGCCGCTGCTAAGCGGTAGCGCCAAGGATACGCCTTGCCAACCATGCTTGAATAAGCCCTGCCTGAAAAAGCTGAGTGGGAAGCTCGAGGTCTCCGGAGGCAATGAACGATGCAATCCTGTTCGGCGGCAGCACGCCAACATCGTTGGCCTAGGCGTTTCGCTGGCAAGCGTGGTTCCCCCGTATTAAGTCTCCGTAATGACAACTTATTTCAGGACGGGACAAAGGCCGAGGCCAGGGAGGAGGAAATGCCCGGATCAGCCGGGCAAGCCCTGAATGCGATAGCCTGTGCCACGGACGGGCGCGCTCGGACTCGCTCGTAGAAGGTGATCAAGTTCGGAAATGCCGAGATATCGACGCCAACGCGGTCCCGCCAGCTCAGGACCACGTACAGATAGGCGTCGGCTACCGAGAAGTTATCACCTGTCAGGTACTGCGCGCTGCCGAGGTGTTGTTCGATGTACGCCAGCCGCTTCTTCAGGTTCTCCTTGAAGATCCCGCGCATAGAATCATCGGCGTCAGGATTGAACAGCGGACTGAAGTTCTTGTGAACTTCCGAGCTCACGTACGCGAGCGATTCGAGCAGACGGAAATGGTCTGCCGTGCCCGGCGCCGGGCCAAGCTTGCCAGACTTGTCGAGGCTGGCAATGTAGCTCAGCACCGCGACGTTTTCAGTCAACAATTCGCCGTTGTCGAGGATCAGCGCGGGCACGTAGCCCTTGGGATTGACCGCGTTGAAGGCCTTGTCGTCGGAAGTGCGCCTGGTGGCACGATCCACCGAGATGGCATCGAACTTCTGACCGGCTTCAATCAGCGAAATCATCGCAGCCGTGGAACAGGCTCCGGCGAGGTAATAGAGTTTCATAGAGGGTTCCTTTCAGGTTTTGCAGGTAGTCATTTTTCTACTACGTTAGAAAACGGCGTTCATAATACAGCCACTTGGTTAGGAAGTGGGTGTCCGGGCCTACCTTATACGAGCTTGGTTAGCTTTGGCTTTAGAGCTCTCTATTAATTACGAGCTCGCGTCACCTTCGTAACGCCGCCATAAACGCCGCTGTTCAGGGGCGCAATTGCTGTGGCGCAGCTTTTGCGTCCTTTGCACAAGGTGTGACACGGCGATTGCGTCCCGTTGGAACGCCTTGTTATTGCGCTTTTTTAAACTCAGTGATGTAAGTATCAAAACCTAAGCCGCATGGAGCTCCGCCACCGCCATCACGCATTCCCGCCTTACGTCTGCCTGAACAATGTCACCAGTCTCTAGCGCGTCGCATGCGCTTCTGGACAAGTCGTGGAAGAAAAACTTGTTGTCCTTGCTGGAAATAATCACGCCTGTGAACTTGTTCAAGAAATTGGCTCGAGTGCGCTCATCTTTCATGCGTTTGGAGACTACCCCACATAAGGATCGCTCTCCGTATCGAGTACCTCGCACGATTGCACGACGATAGTTCCCGACATTGGCAATACTGCTCGCCTTTGTATGAACTTCACTCTACGCGCAACGACTGGACCGGCTTCATCGAGGCGACGTTATAGCAATGTAAAGAAACAGTCAGCGTGGCGATACTAACAGCACCTGCCGCTACAAGAAGATAGAGCAACGAAGAAATCTCAGTGCGAGCTGTATATTGCTGTATAAAATGATGAATTGCGAAATAGCCCATCAGAGCCCCACCAATACAAGCAACTATTACCGGTTTTAAGAAATCCCAGGTCAATAGACCTATCACAGATTTTGAAGTGGCTCCAAGCACCTTGCGTATACCGACTTCTTTTGTCCGACGAGTAGTCGAATAATGAGCAAGGGCATACAGACCAGAAGCAGCAATCAAAATCGTGATAATGCTGGCAAAAATGGCGGCTGTACTGATGCCTTTGGTTCGAGTCAGCACAAGACTGTTAAATTTTTGATCAAATAACGTCCGGCTAATCGGTACATCGGGCCTGTGGCGAGCCCATATAGCATCAATACGAGTTAGAACCTTGTCAATTTGTGCAGCATTGTCAATGCGGATCCACAATACACCTAGCGGATCCCGTGTTGCCCTCAGGATGCTGTTTTCTTTAAGTGGATCTTCTAGATCCCCACCAAGTTTATAATCCTCGATTACACCGATAATTTTAAATGTGAATGGGCCAACCATTAAGGCCTGATTCAATGCATCTTCTGCTGATTCAAAATCAAAATACCGGACCGCAGAGCGCGTGATAACCAGACTGGGGAATTCGTTTTCATTTTGTGGCGGTGACGATGCTCCTAGAGGGAAGGGACTAAAATCTGTAGCAAACTCTTTTTGAAAAGACCGGCCGGCTAATAGTTTCAGTTGAAGCGTATCAACAAAGTCCGCATCTACTACGGTCCAAGTAGCAGGTCTCGACTCATTTGGGGGAAAATTGGGACGTCGCCAGGGGTTAAAGTTACCGGTGATTGGCGGCGCAGTGAGGGATTTACCAACGAACAGTATCCCAGGCTCTCTCCTCAGATCGTTGATTAGTGGCTCATAATCAAATCCATCGGGCACGGTTCCATCTAGCCCATTATCAACTATCACCAAGTTGCTTTTATCAAAGCCCAAATCCATGGAATTTAGATAGCTAATTTGCTGCATGATGGCCAGTGCCAACATAATCAATGCACTGGCAAAACTGAATTGCACAACAGTCACCAGGGGGCGCAGCATTCTGCTCAAGCCACCATTGTTTCCAACAGTGCCCCTGATAATGCTGGCAGGCTTGAATCGCGAGAGCGCAAAAGCGGGAACAATGCCGGACAAGATACCCATAACAATCACAAATGCCAGCAGCACTGCGACAGAGTCGGTGCGCAGCACACTCGCCGCCGTGAAGTTGGTACCTGTGAAAGTGGTATACACTGGAATAGCCAACCAGATCAGGAATAGTGCGATCAAAAAAGCGATCAAAGTCAACACCAGGGCTTCAAACAGGAACTGCCATATTACTTGCCCGTGCTTCGCCCCTATCGACATTCGAATCCCGACCTCTTTGCCTCGCTGCTGCGTCTGTGTCAACGAGAGATTTGCAAAGTTAATACAGGATGTCATAAGTATCAGCACGGCGAAAATGCTCAAGCCGGCAAGCATCAGTACTTTGGAGTTGTCAGCTTCGGTAAGATCCGGGAGACGCGGACTCAGATAGACATCTGATAGCGGCTCGAGATAAAGAGCAAGTTCACTTCGGTTGGCAAACGCCTTTTGGTCTTCCGGCAAGTTACGCTGTACAAAACCCGGTAGATCCGCGCTGATATAAGCAGCGTCATCCGAATCCGGGATACTCAGATAAGTGATACTGGAAAACGCCATCCAAAAATTGTCCGCCATAAAGTCTTGTCCATGCAGCTGACGACCAGCTGCTGCAGGAATAAGCATCTCTACTTTAGTGCTGGAGTTTTCTGGAAGGTCACGGATAACACCAGTAACCTTGAGTTCGAGTTTGTTATCCATCGTCAGTGTTTGACCTATGGGATTTTCATTCTGGAAATATTTTCTGGATGCTGACTCAGACAGCACGATTGAATTGGGCTGATCGAGGGAAGTTTCAGCGTCGCCATTAATAAATTCAAAACCGAATATTTGGACGATAGCAGGATCGACCCAGGTGAAGTCACTGACGATGTAACTATCTCCTCGAGAAAAAATTGCAGAACCCTGCTGGGTTTTTGCAATGTGTTGAATTTGTGGATAGTCCAATAACAACTGTGGTGCTATAGCATTGGAGGACAGGGAAGTATCAATTCGCTGATCAATACCGAAACTACTTACCAAACGATATGTATGTTGCCAACCAGGGAAATGCTTATCAAAACTGTAGATATATTGCACATGCATAATCACTAAAATACTGCACGCAAGCCCTATGGCTAAACTCATTATTTTGATAGAGGAAATGGCAGGCTGCCTTTTTAATCCTTGAAGAGCAACGAGCAAGTAGTGCCTATACATAAATCCTCCTGGCTTATGACTGGAGTTCCCAAGATTTCGTGGAGGCCTGCTTAACGACGTTTGGCGGCAAGCTCGAAGTCATCCGGACTGACGCCGCCGATGTGGCTGTGACGCTTTCTGGAATTGTAGAACGACTCAATATAGTCAGCCACGTCAAGAGTTTCCCTCTCGCGAGTGTTGTAGATCTACTTCTTGATGCGCTCTTTCTTGAGACTGGCGAAAAGGATTCGGCAACAGCATTGTTCCAGCAATTGCCCCTGCGGCTCATGCTGGGTTCAAGCCAGTTTTTTCGGCAGAATCGATGCCAATCGTCACTTCCATACTGACAACCTTGATCTGAATGAATGACGGTTCCCTTTGGACGACGTCGCTTGACGGCCATCATCACTGGACTTCCCCGAGTATCACCGGTTCAGTAGCCCGGTGAATGATAGGTCTGCAAGACCGTTAACAAGCGTGGGCACTGAGCCGACCCGATCCTTAACTCGAACAGTCGAATGAGCCTCGAGCTCGAATCTAGCAAGGAGGAGTCACCATGACAATTTCCAGAAAGAGCAGATCATCAGTCAACGTGGGTGTGGACGTAGGCAAGGACATGCTGGACATCTGCATTCACGAGAAAGGTATTCACTGGCAGGAGGTGAATACGCGGGAAGGCGTCGCTCGTGTACTGCGCAGGCTGTCTCACTATCAAGTGGAACGCCTGGTGATGGAGGCGACGGGACATTATCAATTGCTCCTGGCGGAACAGGCCTTCCTGAAAGAGTTGCCTGTCTGCGTCGTCAAACCTCTATCGGTGAGACGCTATGCTGGGGCCATCGAACAATTGGCGAAAATCGACAAGATCGACGCGGCCGTGATCGCGGAGTTTGCCGCCGTCATTCAGCCCAGGCCGGCGCCCGCCAAGAGCAGAAAGCTCATTCTGATCAAGGATCTGCTGGCGCGCCGGCGGCAGGTCATGCAGATGCGCACGCAGGAACTGAATCGTCTTCAGATCATGGGCAAGCACGTCGCGCCTTCTTGCAAACGGCTGCTGGTCACCCTGGACAAGGAGGTAGTCCGGTTGGAGAAACTGCTCGACGAGCAGGTGGACACCGAGAACGAGTGGGCCGAGAAGAAGTCCCTACTCAAGACAGCGCCTGGTATCGGCAACACTATGGTTTACACGCTGCTGGCCGACCTGCCGGAACTCGGTACCATGAACAACAAGCAGGCTTCAGCGCTGGTCGGCGTGGCGCCCATCAATCGGGACAGCGGCAAAGTAAGGGGCAAGCGGCGGGTGTATGGCGGCAGGGCTGGTGTCAGGACCACGCTATACATGGCGACTTTGAGCGCCACGCAATGCAACTCTGTTATCCGCAAGTTCTATCAACGTCTGGTAGCCATGGGCAAGCACAAGAAGGTGGCAATCACGGCCTGCATGCGCAAGTTCATTGTCATTCTGAATGCGATGCTGAGGGACAATATGGCTTGGCAAACGTGATTACTGATGCGCTGGATTAACGAGCTTGATCTTCACCCGATAAAACGGACACAATTTACGCCGCTCTAGTTTCATAGTTAATCGGACTCATATAGCCGATCCCGGAATGCAGCCGCGTTCGATTGTAAAACCCATCAACATAGGATGACAGCGCTGATCTCAAAGCGAGTTCTTGATCAAATTTTCTGCCCCGGATCAGCTCTCCTTCCAAGCTGTGGTAGAACGATTCCATATGCGCGTTATCAGTGCAGTGACCAGCGCGGTTGTAGCTTTTACTAATCCCGTGCTTCTCCAACTCGTCCTGTATCGCATAGGCCATAAACTCTATGCCCCTGTCTGTGTGAAAGATCAATCCTGGATCAGGACGTCGCTTGGCAATGACTCTTTTCAGTACCGGCATTACATCATCGACAGTGCGGCTCCTGCTTAACGACCAGCCCAGGATACGACGTGAGTACACATCCATGATCGTGACCAGGTACTGGTACTGCGCGCCCACTTTGATGTATGTGATATCCGCTACCCATTGCTGATCGCATCGCGTTGGGGCGCGATACGCAGTCGAAGATTCTCACCTGCTTGTTGAAACCGTCTCAGCCTGGGTGCTCGACGGGTGAACATAACCACCCGACCCTTAAGGCCCAGGTCACGCATCAGGCGTGCAACTCGCTTACCTCCTACATGCACTCCCTGATCCCGCAAACTGCGGTGAATACGTGGGCTGCCGTAGGTCTCTCTGCTGCGAGTGTGGATATCAACGATCCGTTGTGACAACTCAATATCTTCTCGGGCTCGTATGCTCGCTTGTCGTTTCAGCCAATCGTAGTATCCGCTACGCGACACTTTCAGCCACTCGCACAGGTATCTGACTCCTATTTCTTTTCCGTATCTTTGGATGAATCCAAAGCGCTCTGATGTTGTTCCGCCAGATACCGTTGCCACTTTTTTAGCAGGTCATTCTCCTGCTTCAGCCTCGCATTCTCACGCTCCAATTTCTGAAGCCGACCCAACTCCTGCTTCTCTTTGCCAAGACCGGTGAGTGTCGTACGCTTATCAGCCACAATCTTCCCCTCTCGATACTCTTTTCTCCATCGGGAAAGCATAAACGGATGGATGTCCAATGTCCTGGCCACATCCTGCACTTTGACATCCTTCAACTGGCTCAACTCCACGGCTTTAGCCTTAAAGTCATTTGTGTATTGCCACGTCCTTCTGGGGCGGGTGGATCTTGGCATCGACAAACTCCTCGTTAGATTGAGGTGTCCGTCTTAGCGGGTGAAGTTCAGCGTCGGCTTGAATGAATTGTTAGCTCTTTGCCCCCAATCTGTGTCCGTCAATGAGGCGTTGGAGCTGCCTCACAAATACCTGTGTGTCAAGGAAGTAGTTTGGGTAGGCCTTCCGGAGCGATTCGACAGGACCAGCCGAAACGAGCACAGCTTCAATCGGTTCACCAGCCTTCGTTCTAGCTTCGATTGCTGCGTAGGCTACGTTTGCCTCCTCCAACCTTGCTACAGGAAATGGTCTGATTGTCACGGTGCGCTTGGTCGAGTCGAGCGTAATCAGGTGATAGCCACCTTGGCCGCGCTCTGTGGTGATTCTGTCCGCTGCGATTGCGAAGCCGCTGAGCTTCTCAAGCACACGCAAGCGCTTCTCCGATTCGAACAGTCGCTGATGAATCTGCTGAGCAGAACAGCTCTCAAAACCCGGGACTGGAGTCGTTTTCTCCAGGTCCGCCAATGCGGCACCCGCAATTGAAAAGAACTCACGCCATTGATCTTCGCCCTGACCAGACTTCAGCGCTTGACCGAGAAAAGTGCCCATTGTTTCGACTGCGGTTGCCCAAGCGTGTTGTATTCGAGTACGAATCTGCAGTTCCAGGGAGAGCCCGTCGTAGTCTGGAACATTCGGGTTTGCGTACTTGTAGATCAGGTGAATGCCGCGGTATCCATCAACCTTTGGGTCGGTGAGGTAATCCTTTGAGGAGACAAGCTCATGCAGAAACTTTGAATCCCTGTATGACTTTTCAAGCTTTCGTACGCGTGAGACGGACGACACAACCGCTCGAAGCCCGCCTATGTCTTGCATTCGGGCGAGCTTCATTCCCTCGAAGCGTTTGAGCTTCAAGACAATGGAAGGGGTTCGCTTAAGCCGTTGCGCCACAATGGCTTTTTCGTCAATGCCTTTCAGTTTGGCTCGCAGCGTAGCTTGAAAGGTATTGATCGGATATCCATGTGCAGCCCGGAAATTCGTAAGAACCTCGTCGGCAAAGTTTCGTTCACTGACAGAAGCAGAGTCGGATATCAGGATCTCTCCAGCTCTGTTGATCTGCTTCTTCGAGTACTTCGGCTTTACAAACGACACGGAACCTCCCCAAAAGAGCTAACGCTCTTAATATGGGGCGACAAAAGTGAAGCTTTTGGCGTCCCAGCCGGCTTGCCGGCGACATGATTTGTTTGTTAGATGCTTACTGTGGGTAGTTTCCAACAGCCTTCCATACTCTATAGTCTCTTTGCTCTTCCACCAATTTATGAAAGTCATAGTAGACATAGCCCCCTCGATTTGGACTGTATGTCAGTTTTATAGAGCTTCCGTCAGTGCTCTCTGTGAACTCACCTAGTCTAGACAGATCTCTCTTGGCTTCTTCGACGCTTTGAGCAAGCTGGCCTGCTTCAACGCCCTGTGTCTCCCGCACGAGAATTACCACTCCATAGTCGAAAAATATTTCCAGATCAGGCTCTTGACTAGCCTTAGTGGAGATAAAAAAGAGTCCTGATCGACTACTGTTCTCGATCATGTCCTCAAGAGTCATGGGGGTTGAGGATGTGTAAGACCATTCCCGAGCTTCAAACTCGCTCAGCACTCGTCTAGGGGTCATACCGACAGCCAAACCCATGATAGTCGTTCCGAGGACTCCGGGATCGTATTGGAATGCTAGAGCAGCGGGTCTAGAGCTTGAACTAGCACAGCCTAAAGTTGTCAGCAGCATTATTATGGTAACTACCGATTTCATCGCGGATTCCAGATTAGCATCTAACGACCTTGTTCTGGCGCGAAAATATGTTGGCGTGGCTTTTGCGATTTTTTGTAAAAGGCATGACGACATACTTTTGTCGCTCAGGAACAGCTTGTTAGAGTTCGTCCGCAAGCGTCCATCCTTGATGAGTTAATTCATAGATTTCGCCTTTGTAGCCTTTGTCCACTATAAGGCCATTTATGACAAGCTCTTTAAGTGCCGCTTCCCACTTAGCACTCTCTCTGCCATATTGCCCACCAAAGCTCTGGCTTCCAGCTTGAATAGTGTGGCCGCCAATGTAGCGAGCATTGATGATTGTTCCTGATTTGTTGTCAGCCGCGGCCTTCAGTAAAGTTACAGCATCCTCTGACAGCCGGTAACTGTTCTTAGGAGTCTCCATTGGACTGGCTCTGACGCTGGGTAGCTCATTTTCCGTAGAGAGTAGAGACTTTATGTATGGATTTTGCGAAAGACATATCTGTAAGTGACGATAAAACTTTGACCTAAATTCTTCGATAGTATCGTATTCCTCAATCAGTCCAAGAGATCGGCATTCGACTTTGAAATTCTCAACTTCCCTGAACTGCTCGGGATCTAACATTTGTGGCGCAACAGGTTTTTTGGAGAAATAGAGCATCGCCGGCTTGCCAGCACCGATGTGCTCCTGAATCTCCTCTACGGTGCCGCTCTTAGACTTACCCGTTGGCGTACCGATACGGGTCCAGAAAACACCAACAAGCAAATCGCAATCTTTAAGAACTCTTCTATTTATGAGTTCTTGAGGTCGAGCGCCAAGCTCAGGAGATGAATGAGTCTCCCAGCCCACCGGAGAAAGGACTACGCCTGATGCATTGGCGTTCAAGTCATTCCATTCGTGAATCACTTCCCGAATGATTCGTCTTTCTTCTGAGACGTCCCCAGGAGAAGCGATCATTATCGGTATTACTTTCGCGGAATATACCACTACAGCTTCTCCAGAACTCTAACGACGCCTTATGGGGCGGCTACGCAGTAGCCGTCCCAGCCAGCTTGCTGGCGACATGAAGGCCTTGTTATACGACTCGATTTCTATATCTGCGCGCATCCGTAATAAACCATTCAAGCATGCCCCATTTATCAAGTTTGGTTGACTCATTCCCCATGCTTTTTCGTATTTCCAGTAGAAGCTCACCGATCAGAGCCATCATTCTGGTCGCCTTATCGTCAAGAGCAACCCCTTCATCTTGATTGAAGAAATGTTGCATCAAATTATTGTAAGCAATAACCACACCATCAGATCCAAGCAGTGCAAGACTGAAAGCGTGTTTTCGATATTCTAAGGATAGGGCTTTATTAATCCCTAATGCCATTTTGTCCTTACTTTTATTCTTGGGATCAAGCGCCCAAGCAGCATCGGTCATGAACATAATAATGAATGGTTCTAGGATTTGGTTATAGATATCAACCCTAGAGTCCCTAAGTTTTCTCTCCAATTCATGCCTACGCTCTATATCACTCCTTAGTTTCCAGCCTATTGCGCCAAACGCAGTAAGAATGAGAGGAGTTGCTATGGCCCCAATAGCAGCAATATACGTAAGCCATGTTGGTTCAGTCATCGATATGTGCACCTACTCGTATAACGCCCATAATATGGGGCGGCAAAAAGCGCAGCTTTTTGACGTCCCAGCCGGCTTGCCGGCGACATAATTTGCTTGTTAGGCGAATTTTCAGCCAACTGTTGGTTCTCCGAAAGCAAGACGATTACCGCTCGGGTCCACAACCTCAAAGTCACGCATTCCATACGGCCTATCCTCAAGCTCACTGAGGTCAACATCCCGCTGCCTGAGCTCGGAGAAATACTCATCAACCCCGGTTAGTTGGATATATGCCAAAGCAGGCCCCGTCTTCGGTGGGCAGGCTATCAAATCCAGGCTGATGGAATCTCGGCATACATTGGCGTGAGTGATGGGATCACCCCACTTCCATCCAAGATGAAAGCCTAGCTGCTCGCAATAGAAATTGAGAGCCTTTTCAACATCAATAGTGGGTAAGCGCGGTGTGACCGCGTCAAATCTGGGCTTTGCATTGTTTGAATTATTCATTGAAGTTGACCCTTGGTTTTCGCCTAACGATTGGGTAGTCTGCTGCGTCCGACTTAACCCACTTGTTAGAGAGTTTTCTCATAAGACCTGCTTTGAAACCCCATAATTTTTATATGCTCCAACTAGAGCAAACTGAATTCCCAACAAAAAGAAGCCGATCAACACCATCGCGGGATCCGCAATTAGTTGAACCGACCACGCAACCATAAAGACCGAGAATGTCGCTGCCAAAGCCAGGAAATACACATACTTCTTATATCTAGGCAAAAATACCGCATGCGCTGCGGTAAGCAAGAGAAAGAAGGTGGAATACTTTACGTAACCCGGCATCGAATCCGTGAAACGCCCCACTGCATAAAGCGCTGCTACGAATAGGAATCCGCCAATTCTCAATTTTGTGTCGAATTTCATGGCTCTCTAACGCCGCTGTTCTGGCGCGAAAGTATGTTGCGTGGCTTTTGCTTTTTTTTTGCAAAAGGCATGACGACATACTTTTGTCGCTCAGGAACTATTTGTTAGGAGCCATGAAGATCGAATCTGGACCCGAACAGTTTCTTCAAAGCTGGATCAATCATGGAATCTATTTGGTCAATTTCGGCAATGCACTCTGGCAACGAGAGCTCCGCCTTCAGGAAGGCAATCGTAAGATTTCTTGGGTCAAAGCGTTTTAGAACCAGTGTGTCTTTTGCATGCGAATCCTCGTCAACAGATATTGGAGCAATACTCCCGCTTTTGAACGTTTTAAAAATGGAATCAAGACGTTCGTCAACGTGTTCGAATGAATTTCGGACAGAGAGTTTTTGTAAAGTGGGAAGCTCACCAATTTCGAGGAGCATGCGCAGGCGCTCGCACCTGCGATGCACTTTGGTGTTGGGGCGAGCCCCTGGAAAGAGGATCTTAGAGATAACGGCAGCGGCCGACAGGAATGCGGCACAGTTAATCATGATATCTCTGGGTGACATTTGTGCGCCTACCACTTCTGTAGGCGCTTCGCTATACCAACCTGGTGCGGTCTGTTGGAGTCGGTGGAACACGATAGACGCGATGTTGCACTGCGTGTTGAACTCCACAAGGAACACTGCTGGCTCAAAGTTGTAGGTCTTGACGGGCACGACCTTGGGCTCCTAACGCCTGAATTAAGCCGCGCCGCGAAGCGGCGTCGGCTTGAATGAATTGTTAGGCGCGAGGCATCCAGCCATCATGTTCTTCGCACCAGTCGTAAAGAACGAGTAGTTGTTCAAGCTCGTAGAGTCCCTTGAACAGATCGCCATAAAGCATGCGATCGCTGAAGTTGGCAACCGACCGCGTGATCGCGTTATTTGCCAGGAACTCATGCGCCATGTTGTTGCGATAGTCAACTACGCTTCCCAGAAAAGCAATGAAGTCTGGCCGCAACCCCTTGTCTCTTAGCTCTTTCTTTGTTCTTCCCAGAGTCCATCGCTCCATGCTCTCAAAGGGAATCTCAAATCTTCGAGACAGCAATGCCTTCAAGCTAAGCTCAAGAATTTGAGCTTTACCCATGAAAATTGCGTACTGCTCAAGAATGGATCGATCTTCGTACTCGTCCATCTTGGCGAGAACCTTGGCCTGAATCTCATCTCCGGACATCGCCACGCCATTCGCCATCTCAGCATCTCCGGAGCGCTCATCTAGCGCCTAACGCCGTTCATAACCGGCGACTCCGAAGGAGGCGTCCGGCGCCGTAGGCGCGTAGCTCATGACTTTGTTAGCTCTTATAAGCACCAGCTTCCTGGACGATTTGCCGTCCTCCAAACCACACCAGCTTAGCATCATAGTCCTTATCGATATAATCGATTATATCTGGCCAGTTCTTATGCGGACGTTGCCTACAAGGTGTTTCAAAATCGGTTTTCCACCAGCGATTATAGACGGTGATAGAGCGATCCGGCGGATTTGCTTTTTTAGCTTTATTCAAAGGCAATTGGAGGAAATATGCATGCGCCCACTCCGCAAGGTCCAGCATACGATCGGTAACTTTAATTTTCTTCCCGGGTGTTCTAGGAGAAACGACCTCACCGAGCCAGATACTCATATCCCTGCTGATCTCTGGTAGCCTATGGTGATCGGCGTTCAACCTTGCCTTCAGATTGGAGGCGAGACCGACATACTGCAGTTGAATATTTCTCTGGCTCCTAGTTTTACCTAAAGCCAAGTAAATCCCGTCCTCATAATCGAAGCTTGCCGTCTGGGCCGATTCTAGAGTGTACGGCCCATACCATTCTATAACTGCGACTACAGGTTTCATGGATTCCTCGAAAAGCTAACGCCGTTCACAACCGGCGCGGTCTTGCCGCGTCCGGCGCCGCAGGCGCGTTGTTGGTGACTTTGTTAGGTTTCTTTGCGACTACTGAAAAAATATGCCAATCATGTAGATTTCCATCAGGTGTGGTCCCAGAAGACCTATGGACGTTGAACCGAAGGATTTCAAAGTTTACAAAAAGCTCCTTCGCCTCTTCCTCCTCAAAAACAGCCACTGCGGGCCAGTAATCGACCACACTATACTCTGGCCCAGCCATCGTATCCTCCGGCCCCAACAAGGAACCACAGAAAACGCCGTTCGGATATAGGCACTCGTATATGTTGTTCCATACGTCGGTAAATTCTGACTTTGGACAAAAGAACAGGCTCGCGTCAGCCACAACCAAGGAGGCTCTTGGGAAAGTGTATGAGTTGAAAGAAGACTTAGATATGGTCACACCACCGACGTTCTTGAAGCGAGCCTTGCACCTTGATATTGATTCTTCCTCTATGTCGAATCCGTACACAGCAAAGCCCTTCGACACCAAGTAGCTAATATCAGCTCCAGCGCCACAACCACAATCTATTGCAATCTTGGGCTCACCCACTCCCTCGACTGCAAACAGTAGGTCGTCCCGAACCTTTCGATTCTCAGTCGCATCAAAGTACTTGCTAATGGCTGCGCTGGGCATGAATGAAACCTAAAGCCTTTTTTCAGCGGCCAAAGCGTGCCGGCGTGGCTTTTGCGCTTTTTGCAAAAGGCACGCCGGCACGATTTGGTCCGACTGCAAGAATTTGTTAGGCAATTCCGCACGCATTACTCTAGACCTTTTTCGATTTCCGGCAACGCTGGCAACTGGTATCCGGAATCCCCCAACCGAATCCGCCAAGTCTCCCCTAACTCAACCAGACGCTGATTCACCCAATCCACCGGAACCAGATCGATCCCAGCCTCAATGTATGTAGCATCCTCTTGGAACTTGGTCAGATACTCTGCGCGTACGGTTCGTAACAGTTTCATGCGGCGAATGAACTCTGGGTGATTGCCGCCTGCTCCACCGCGACCGATTCCCCACATATCCGTAGGGAATCCAAAACGCTCTGTAGGACCACGGGCACCGCGGCCACCACGGCCATCGGCCGTACCGCAACTGCCACCGTTGCCCCCGATAATCATCCCATCATCACCTTTGATGAATCCGCCGCCGCCACTACCTCCTATCCCGGAAATGCCACCTTCCCCTCCCCGACCACCGATAACTGTTCCCCGGTTTCCGATGATTGTGCCGCTACCACCGTTGCCTCCCCGCCCCTGACTTTTCTTGTTGAGATTATTCGTGACCCATTTAGCGTGAGTTCGATTCCATTCATGCAATAGCTCGGACAAAAAATCCGCGCCACCATTTTTGTCGATTAAATCCGCACAGTTGCTGCATAGGAAAATGCCGTTATCAATGCTGCATCTCTCTTCGACTGACATCTGGGAATCAAAGCGTGGACCTCCTTTGGCTGCAGCGCATATGTGTGCAGCTTTACCAATGTACAAATATTTGCCCGGTTCTGTATCAGATGGGGCCAAAGTTTGTGCTCGACAATCAGGATTGGAGCAAATGAAGGCAGCTCGCTTGGCGAGGGCATCCATAACGGGCTTGGAAAAATCGTCACGTGATTTGGGCATGGTTAAAGTTCGCCTAACGACAAGGTAAGCGGCGCAATAGCGGAGCAGCGGTTGCGCATAGAATGGCGCAGCCATGCGCAACTGATGCGGAGTCTATTGTCTCCGAATTAACCGCTTTGTTAGTGAGGGGTGAGCCACTCAATATCATTAATCTCTCCGATTAGCCTTTTAAGACCAGCATAGACTAGCCATTTGTTTCCATTCTTAAGCGAATTGAGCATTGCATCTGTGATGAGGCCGTGAGCGCTAGCAACGGTGGATTCGCCCGGGTTGATTTGAAGTGTCCCGATAAAGTCCAGTTGGGAAATAAAGAGATCATCAAAGCCTTCTACTCTGTGATTGGGCCTAGCGGGGGAGTAAACCGGGCCAGACCTGCCAGAAACCGCTTCTGGATAAAGAACGAATCTGACTCTTGCTTTGAACTCTAATTCTTCGCTCATAAGTAGCACTAACGCTCCTGTTAAGGAGCCAAAGTATGTTGGCGTGGCTTTTGCGCTTTTTGCAAAAGGCATGACGACATACTTTGGTCGCTCTTGAACGGTTTGTTAGCATTTTCCACGAGTACCTTTCAGATATCGAATATCCTGCAAACCTCGGCATGAATTTGTTTTAAGCGACGACGATACATATGGAGTGAAATACCAACTCTGCTTGCTCGTTTAACCATCGATATCCCCGCAATTGCCAGCGGCGCAGCATATTCTGTAACAGCTACGTCCCGGTATTCTTGCCCAAGGTAATTCAAAGCTCTTTCCACCAAGAGGTACTCATCAAACCCTCGGCTATGTATGCCGATAGGTAATTTGCTGGCAAAGCTGCGTGCTCGCGGTTGACCCTCCATAGCCCGAACAAGGGGGGATGAGCGTGAGTAACCAATTCCTTCCAAGGCCATAATCTGGAATTCCGCCCAACGTTCCAGCTCGTAAATGCAGGGGTATATACTCAAGACATCCCTCTCCAATCAGTTGGTAATGCCTTTAGCCATCTGAATCTCAGGACCTATGTGAACACTCCACAAAAGGCTTCCCATACCCGTACGTACTTCCAGGGAGCAACTAGGCACGCTAACGCCCATGTTCACGAGCCAAAGTATGCTGGCGTGGCTTTTGCGCCTTCTGCAAAAGGCATGACAGCATGCTTTGGACTCTGTGGAACTGCTTGTTATGCGGACTTTTTCACTAGTTCTCTCAAGTCCTTTTCAATCGCGGCCAACAACTTCGACTGAATAGCAGGAAGCTGGGCCGGATCCACAACTGAAGGGGAAGTTACTCCAGCATACTTCTTGAAAGTATCACCGAGCTTCTTCTTCTTTGATGCCGCCTTGCTAGCCTTCCCATGATCTACATCATGCTCTTGAGCCGTTCTAAGATCATTGATATCGATGAATGATTGCGGCCATTTATTAGACAACTTCGATCCTGGACCTTCGCGGAACAAATAGTAAAGACTTTCGATAAGTAGCTTCCAATCATTCGCAGATTTAACGCATGTCCGAATGGTTTTTAGCGCGCCTGTCGTTTTATTCGTGAGCTTGAACAAATCTGCGCCATTAGCACTAGAGTGAACCTCATTTATCTTAGTAACCAATGTCGCGATCTCTTCGCCTTGACGGCCAACTTCCTGCTCCAAGCTGCCTTCAGCCAACGTCACAGGATCAAATAGCTCGACAGCGCTCGGATCAAACTGTAGAAATTTTCGTATGAGTACTCGATGCCTCGTCTTGGGACCGGATTTCACGTTTGCATTTACGGTCTTTTGAAATGCAAGGTAGTCGGGGTCAGTTGCCGCATGTCCTAATTCAATTTGCGCTGCTAGCTCGCTTTGAAAATGGATGGCGAACTTTTCTAGTTTCGCAAGCTTCTTTATATCTGGAGAATTATCGACAATTCTACACGCAAGGGTCACAAATGATTGCGTTACAGCACGATTGCGAAACATCAGCGATTTCTCCGGGAATGAAGCTTCGAGTAGCGAGAGTGCTGCTTTTATCCGCTTGGCAATCTGAGAGTTTGGTGAAAATGACTTCTGACTCTCAAAAACCTGTCTCATTTCGTCTAGCCTAAGTCCAACCCCAAAGCCCTCAACTTCGACAACTACTGATTTAGCCACTACATCAAAGTGCGAGTAACGCTTGTTCGCCAAGTAGCAGGTGTTCTTGAAAAAGCCGAAATTTGCTGCACGCACACAGAAGTCTCGAAGCTTGCTATCAACCGCATTAAGTTTTTCGCTTGAAATGAGAGGCAAACCTTCCTGGAGTCGCAGGAAAAATTCTTTTAATTCTTTATCATCGGCATCCGTAATTTCATCAAATTGAATTTCAAAGTCATCGAATTCGTCTGACAACTCATCTTTGAGGTCCTTATAGTACAAACCTCCAAATTTCTTCGCGGAAGCGTCCGATAGTGGAAGCTCGTTGTCTAAGAATTCAAATATTGCAGCAAGTCGCTGTTGGCCGTCGACTACCTCATACTCTTCGGGAACGTCGGATACCTTTACGAAGTAGAACTTTGGGAGCTTCCACCCTTTCAAGATAGAGTCGATCAACTTCTGCTTTTTTGATTTGTTCCAGACTTCTTCTCTTTGCCAATCGGGTATCTCATAACGGTCACGGCGCTTGTAGATTTTGTCTATCGCCCGATTGCGAGTTTCCATTTCCATCTTTAGCTCCTAAAGTGGCTCGATGATTCATTGAAGCGCATAACGCCTGAATTAAGCCGCGCCGCGAAGCGGCGGGAACTTCCTTCGAAAAAGTGGACACCCGCTGGTTAGCTGCATTCTGCTACAAACCCCGCCGGTGTTCGATATCCCAATGATGAGTGCAGTCTCTCATTGTTGTAGAACGCGACATACGCCTTGATCGCGCGATAGAGTTCGCGATCACTATCAAAGTCCCTGCGGTGGTACATGTCCGACTTCATCGTCTTGTTCCAGGACTCCATGTGCGCGTTGTCATTCATGCGAAGCCGGCGGTTCACGCTTGGCGTAATACCAGCACGCTTCAGCGACTTCTGATACTCGCTCCCAAGGTATTCGACCCCGTGATCACTATGGAAGATCATTCCCTCGGCACTGCTGCGCTGGCGTAGCGCATTGGCCAGCGCTCGCTTGGTCAAACGCATCGTCCGCTCCTTGCTGATGGACCAGCCCAGCAGGGTACGGTCGTACCGATCCATCACTGCCGCCAGGTATCGCCATTCACCGGCCACCTTCAGGTAGGTAACGTCACCGACCCAGACCTGGTTGCTGGTCGTCACTTCCCTCTCGTGCACTTTGCTATCGATGCTGCCATAGAAACGATCCGTGCCCGGCGTACGGCGATACAGGGTTGCTGAACAGGCCTTGATGCCATTTTCCCGCATCAATCGCTCCACTCGGCGTCGGCCAACTGCCTCACCTTCGCGCTTGAGCGCATGGTGGATACGAGGACTTCCGTAGGTTCTGTCGCTGTTCTTGTACGCCCTCTGGATCTCGCCTTGTCCTCAAGCGCCCGCTGACTCGGTGGCCGGCTGCGCCACGTGTAATAGCCACTCGCGCTCACTCCAAACAGCGCGCACATCTTCACGACTTTGTGGTCTTTCTGGTGGAAGTCGATGAAGGCGAAGATGCCCGCTTTCGAGCTGAAGTGAACGCGACGGCTTTTTTTAAAATGTCATGCTCCTCTTGCAGGCGAGCGTAGGCCTTCTTGATCTTGCGCAGTTCCTTGAGCTCCGCAGCAACCTCTTTGTCGATATCAGCACTCTTGGCCATGATCACACCCTCCCGTACTTGTTTGCGCCAGCGCGATAGCATGAAAGGGTGAATGTACAACGACTCCGCCACATCCTGAACAGCAACGCCGGGAAGGTTGCTTAACCTGACAGCCGTGGCCTTGAACTCATCAGTGTACTTGTAGGTTGTTCTCGGGCCTGGTCTTGGCATCTATGGACCTCCTGAATGATTAGTTCAGGGTGTCCACTAAACCGAAGGAACTCTCTCCTGCGCCGAAGGCGCGAAGTTATTTGATTTGTTATGGGCCAGCGCTCGATGCCAAGACAGAGAAAGCTGCGAAGCGATAGCGGAGCCTTTGCCCAAACGACGCGCGACCGAGCACCAATGCCGAATGACACAACCCGCAGCATACTGCCACTGAGAACGAAATCGCTGAACTCCATGTCCATCCCTGATTTGAAGGCGCCGCTGAGAACGGCACTACCTGACTT
>Ga0182739_1001437_pt1 | contig 25062 bp, 15 predicted proteins | sample eDN5th30CBELigBY_FD_128873 | JGI IMG/M metagenome (GOLD analysis project Ga0182739, IMG submission 128873) | Enriched backyard soil microbial communities from Emeryville, California, USA - eDNA 5th pass 30_C BE-Lig BY (version 2) (version 2) | ecosystem: Environmental > Terrestrial > Soil >... | reverse complement strand
CGTATCCCAAGCCACCCGGAGATCGCAGCCCCAACCTCGCCGTTCGAGCGGGCCGCTGGAAACTCCTCGTGAACGCCGACGGTACCGACGCGCAGCTTTACGACCTTGGCGCCGACCCCAACGAGACGAAGAGCGTGGCCGAGGCTCAACCTGAGATGGCGAGCCGGCTCAAAGACCAGGTTCTGGAGTGGCGGCGTTCCCTGCCTTGATCAAGACGTCGTGCTGGCGCGGTCAGGCACCAGCACGTCGTGTGGGAGACTCCACGAGGCAAACGTCAACGCCTTTGAGGGGGCTCGACTCCGTTCGATCACTCGTGTGGGAGTCTGTTCCGCAAGCCCGTATCGAGCCATCAAGGAACCTCGGTCACTCAGGATCGAGGTTCCTTTGATGACCGCTTCCGGGGGAAGGACGCCACGCGTTCGCGCGGGGTGGCCCACCGATCGGCAGGCCACGGCCTGGATTCTGAGAATCGTTCAGCGGGCAGGCCGATGTGTCGGAACCTGAGCCATTCTCAACGCGCTCGCACCCGGATATTGCGGAAGGCGACCGGGCCATGGTCGGCCTGGAGGAGGATCGGCCCCTTTGGGGTCTCTTTCCGGGTCCAGTTGTTGCCGGTGGGGGTTGGCACCTCGACGTTGTCGTGGGCCACTTTGCCGTTGAGGGTGACCTTCACGAACCGAGCATTGGCGACCTTCTTTCCCTCGGCATCGAACCGGGGGGCCTGGAAGATCAGGTCGAGCGTCTGCCATTCGCCCGGCGGCAGCGATGCGTTGGTCAGTGGGGCATACCCATTGTCGATGTGATGGTACTTGGGCTTGAGCTCGGCGCGGGGATAGATGCCACCGGAGTCGCTCCCCTTGGGTGGCGTCTTGGCCCCCCAACTGTCGAAGATCTGGATCTCATAGACCCCCTGGAGCTTGATCCCCGAGTTCGACCCCTTGGGAACGAGGAACTCGAGGTGAACTTCGACATCGCCGTACTCGGCCTTCGTGACGAGGTTGTTCGTCCGGCCGGTAGGGCCGTTGATGATGACTCCGGTGCCCGCTTCTCCCTTGAGTCGCTTGATGTTGTCGGGATCAATGATGGCGTTCCCAGCCACGAACCACTGGCCGGTCGGTCCCTTCCACGCGCTGAAGTTGCCTTCGTCGATGAGTTCGGTCCATTCCCGGTCACTGGCCAGGGCGGGGAGGGGGGCAGCCGCGACGACGCCGAGAAGCAACAGGCCTTTGAGGATGGTTGAGGTTCGCATTCGCATGACGCTCAGCTCGCGCAAGGTGTTGTTGTGTTGGAAGGTTTTCGGCCTTTGATCCTAAAGTCCTTCTCCCGGTTTGCAACGACCGACCGCCGCCGTTCCCCGGGGTTCGAGGCGCATTTGGCTCTCCAGGCTCCTGGGGCGGGGATTCGGGATTCGGCCGCTCCTCCATTGGTGGGACCCGGGAGCATTCGCTAGCATCGGTGCCATGAAGTCGGGGAGTCCACGCGCACCACGTCTTATCGCCTAGGAGTCGAATTCCATGCTCAGCCTGGCCCTCGCGACCCTCCTGACCCCGGCCTGGACGACACAAGTCGAGCCGATCATTCCCAAGACTTATTATCGCACGTTCTCGCGCTCGCATCCGGTCCTGTGCCGCATCAAGCCCGGGGAGAGGGTGTCGACCCGGACGCTTGATTCGGGTGGCCAGGACGAGAACGGAGTTCAGCGCCACGAGCCGTACAACCCCCTCAACGGACCGTTCTATGTCGAAGGGGCCGAGCCGGGAGATGCCCTGGCGGTCACGATCACGAAGCTGCGAATGAATCGGAACTGGGGCTGGTCGGGCTTCCGGCTCGGCCTGTTCTCCCTGACTCCAGAGCATGTCGAGCACGTCTATTCTTCGGCCTACAAGCTCGACTTGGTCCGCAAGGGACGGTCCAATCTGGTCCCTTGGGATCTCGACCTCGAGCGCCAGACGGTTCGGCTGCGGGAGCCGACCAGTCAGGTCCTGAAGATGGAGTTCCCGGCCCGGCCGATGCTCGGTTGCATCGGAGTGGCGCCCGCGGGAGACTTTGCGCCGACCTCCGGCCCCTCCGGTTCTTATGGCGGCAATCTCGACTACAACAAGATTGGCGAAGGGGCCACCGTCTCGCTGCCGGTCAGCCACCCCGGCGCTCTTCTCTTCGTTGGCGATGGTCACGCTCTCCAGGGCGATGGCGAATCCACCGGGACCGGGATCGAGACCACGATGGACCTCGAGTTCGTCGTTCAGGTCAAGAAAGGACTGAAGCTGACGGGCCCGCGTGTTGAGACCGCGGACGAGATCATCAGCATTGGGTCACAGGCCGAGTTCGTCAGTGCCCTGGACCATGGACTCAAGCTGGCGACCAGCGACATGGTGGAATGGCTCGTTCAGCAGTACAAGCTCGAGCCGTGGGCGGCCCATCTCCTGATCGGCTATCAAGGGAAGTATGACGTGGTGACCGTCGCCGGGTCGATGGCGCTCCGAATTCCCAAACAGCAACTCCCTCGTTGAACCCTGCTCTGCCGCCGGCCCCTCGTCCTTGAGGGCGCAACAGTGCCGCTCTGGGGTGGTGCCGGCGGGGGCCGCGAACCGTGCCCAGGCGGCCGCCACCGCCTGCGACGGTACGGCGTGAACCCTTGGGGCGAGATTCGACGAGGTGAGCCGGACCGACCGCTATCGGAGGCTTGGAGGATCTGCTTCAATTGATCGTTCGGTCCGTCCTTCGACGCCGCGCGGTGGGGTGAGGACGGACTGAGACATCGACCAGGCCTGCGGAAGAGGGCGTCAAACTCATGCTCCGTCCCAAGCTCCGAATTGCCTTGACGGTCACGGTCCTCACGGGTGCTCTGATCGGGAGTCGGTCCGAGGTCTTCGGGGCCGATGATTTCGCAAAACAGCCGGGGCTCATCAAGTCCGAGTTCCTTTACGACTCCGCCCCGTTCCCCAAGTGCCACGCTTCAACAATCTGTGACTCCAACGGAAGGCTGGTCGTAGCCTTCTTCGGCGGCACCGACGAGGGTGAGCCGGATGTCGGGATCTGGGTCACCGGTTTGGAGGAGTCATCCTGGAGCAAACCGGTGGAAGTGGCCACTGGAGTCGATGGCGATAAGCGCTATCCTTGCTGGAACCCCGTGCTGTTTCAGCCGAAGCAAGGGCCGCTCCTTCTCTATTACAAGGTCGGCCCCTCGCCGTCCCGATGGTGGGGGATGGTGACGACCTCTGAGGACGGGGGCCGGAGTTGGTCGAAACCTCGACGGCTTCCCGACCGGTTCCTCGGCCCGATCAAGAACAAGCCGATCGAGCTTTCCGCAGGAGAGGTGCTTTGCCCCTCGAGCACGGAGGATCACGGTTGGCGGATCTTCTTCGAACGTACGGATCGGCTTGGAAAGGACTGGAACCTGGTCGGCCCGATCAACGACGGGATCACTTTTGGAGCAATCCAACCGACGCTGCTGACCCACCGCGACGGCCGTCTCCAGGCGCTTTGCCGGAGCAAGCAGGCCAAGGTCGTTGAAACCTGGTCCAGCGACGGGGGAAAGAGCTGGAGCCAGCTCGCGGCCACCTCGCTCCCGAACAATAATTCAGGCCTCGACGGAGTGACGTTGGCTGATGGGCGGCATCTGCTGGTGTACAACCATACGACTCGCGGACGGAGCCCATTGAACGTGGCCCTCTCCGACGAAGGACGGACCTGGCGCTCGGCGCTTGTGCTCGAGTCGGAGCCGGGCGAGTTCTCGTACCCGGCCGTGATCCAAGATCATCAAGGGCGGGTCCAGATTAGCTACACCTGGAATCGGACCAAGATCCGGCATGTCGAGATCGACCCTTCGAAACTGGTCCTCAGCGACCTTCCCAGCGCCCGGTAGTCGCCCCGGACATATCCCCTTGCCGGCGTTGGACTCCCTGCGGGTCGAATGGGCCGCTGGCGACGGGGCTTGGAAGGGTAGAAGCGTGACCAACGCGCCACAGGATTGCAGCCCTGCTTCTGGAGTCGGGAGGCGCCCCGAACTTACGAGATGGGAGCGACGTGCCAACCACCGATCAGAAAGCGTTCGGCTTGCAAACCCTGCGCCGATGAGTACAATTAGCGGTTTGCCTCCGAACCAGGCAGACTCAGGCCGAGACGTTCCATCCCCTCGTGCGCGTGTGGGGCGATCGGTGGGATTTTGTGAGTCGGATGATTCGTCAGTGGGCATGCCCAAGGCTGAGGGAGAGAGTGACGGATGGCCGAGATAATGACCACCGACGTGAGGGCCCTTCTGGATCGCCAACCCTTCGATCATTCGGCCGTGGCCGACTTGCGAGAGGTCCTGGGGCGGGACCCGTCGCGCTATCGGACGCTGCGTGACGCGGTTGCGGCCATGAAGGAGCGCGAGAAGGGGGCGATGACCCCCGACATTCACTTGCGGCTGGGCCTGGGTGAGGTCTTGCTGGGCCGCTATCACAACGGCCTGGACCAGCTCAGCAAGGCGGGCGACCTGGGGATGGCCCATTTCCATCGCGGTGTGGCGCTGGCCAATCTCCAGCGCTGGGCCGAGGCGGCTGAGGCCTTCGCGACCGCCTCGAAGGCGGGGTACGACACCAAGCAATCCGACCTGCACCGGGCCGGGGCGCTCCGCCGCGGCGGCCACGTGGACCAGGCCCAGGAAATCCTCGCCGGTCTCGAGAACCTGAGCGGCAGCTCGGCCGAATACCACTATCAGAGGGGCAGTCTGCTCGCCGCCGACGGCGAGCTGGCCGAGGCCTCGGCCGAGTTCGAGAAGGCCCTGAGCCTCGATCGCGACCACACCGGTGCGCTGTTCGAGCTCGCCTATATCAACGACCTGTTCGGCAACGATGAGACGGCGGTCGAATACTACAAGCGATGCACTCAGCGTCCGCCCGTGCCGCTAGCCGCGTTGATCAACCTCGGCGTCCTCTACGAGGACGAGATGCGGTTCCGTGAGGCCGAGGCCTGCTATCGCCAGGTCCTCGCGTTCGACCCGAACCATCCTCGGGCCCGACTCTTCTTCAAGGACTGCCGCGCCAGCAAGGATATGTACTACGACGAGGAGGCGGAGCGCGGCTTCACCGTGCTGCGTCAGCTCCTCGAGATCCCGGTCACCGACTTCGAGCTCTCGGTTCGGAGCCGGAACTGCCTGCGGAAGATGAACATCAGGACCCTGGGCGACTTGACCCGGACCACCGAGGCGGCCCTGCTGGCGAGCAAGAATTTCGGAGAGACCTCGCTCTCCGAGATCAAGGAGATGATGACCTCCAAAGGTCTGCGGTTGGGCATGGCCTTGGAAGGGGGCGAGCGGGCCTCCAACGACATGCGGGCCGAACCGATCGAAGAGCTTTCTCAGGAGGAAAAGGCGCTGTTGGCCAAGCCCATCAGTGACCTCAACCTCTCGGTGCGGGCTCGCAAGTGCATGACCAAGCTCGGAATCCAGACCGTCGGCGAGTTGATCGTTCACACGGGCGACGAGTTGATGGAGTGCAAGAACTTCGGCGTGACCTCGCTCAACGAGGTGCGCGAGAAGCTGGCCGAGTTCAACCTCAAACTCAAGAACGAGTAACTCGCGCCGTTGTCACGCCCGACCGAGTTTCAGCTCCTCATGCGAGACCCCGCCTGCATGGCGCGGCGGGGTCGCTTTCTGACGCCTCACGGTCCCGTGGAGACGCCGGCCTTCATGCCGGTCGGTACCCAGGCGACCGTCAAAGGGGTCACCCCCGACCAGTTGCGGGCCACGGGCACGACCATGCTTTTGGCCAACACCTACCACCTCGCCCTCCGGCCGGGGGAAGAGGTGGTGGCCAAGCTTGGGGGCCTTCACACATTCATGGGTTGGGATGGTCCGATCCTCACCGACTCGGGGGGATTCCAGGTCTTCAGCCTCGCAGCCCGTTCGAAGATTACCGAGGACGGGGTAGCGTTCCGGTCCCACATTGATGGACGCTTGCTCCATCTGTCGCCCGAGTCGGCGGTGCGGATCCAGGAGGCGCTGGGGGCGGACGTGGCGATGTGCTTCGACCATTGCCCCGCCTTGCCCGCGCCGAAGGAGACGATCGCCGCCGCCGTGGCTCGAACGGTGCGGTGGGCGCGACGCTGCAAGGAGGCCCACCGGCGCGAGGACCAGGCCCTCTTCGGGATCGTCCAGGGGGGGAGCCACGCCGATCTCCGGGGCGAGTGCGCCGAGGCGTTGGTAGCCCTGGAGTTTGATGGCTATGCCGTCGGTGGGGTGAGTGTCGGGGAGAGTCGAGAGCAGGTCCGTGAGGCGCTCCGGGTTTCCACGCCCCACCTTCCTGAAGCCAAGCCGAGGTATCTGATGGGGGTCGGCAGACCCCAGGACATGCTGTACGCCGTGGAGGCGGGAATCGACCTGTTCGATTGTGTGTTGCCGACTCGGAACGGCCGGAACGCCACTTGCCTGACGGCCCACGGTCAGGTCAAGCTTCGCAACGCCGCCCACCGGGAGGACTCCAGGCCCGTGGAAGAGGGCTGTCCTTGCCTGGCGTGCCGGCGTTTCAGCCGGGCCTATCTCCGTCATTTGTTCATGGCCAAGGAGATGCTTGGCCCGATCCTGGCCTCCATTCATAACGTGACGTACCTCCATCGTTTGGCTCACCAGATCCGCGAGGCGATCGATGAGGAACGATTCGTCCAATTCAAGACGGAAGTGCTTGAAGCGCTGGGACCCTAGTGGTTAGATTGCTGGTGGGGGGCTGGTCGCCGACGACGGATCGGACGACAGCACCGCCGCGGCAGCTCCTCCCAACCGACTCCCGAGAAAGCACGGACCCAAGAAATGCCCTTTTTGCTTGCCTCCATCCCTCTCCTTTTTGCTGAGAATGCCCCGGCCGCGAAGGCAAACGAAGGGGTTTCCAGTACCCTGACGATACTTCCCTACCTGCTGATTGGTGTTGTTTGGTTTTATTTTATTCTGATCCGCCCGCAGCAGCAGCAAGAACGGCGGCGGCGTGAGATGCTCGCTGCCCTCAAGAAGAACGACAAGATTCTCACGACGGGCGGACTGTATGGAACGGTCGTTTCGGTCGATCCGGAGCAAGATCGGATCGTCCTGCGTGTGGATGACGACAAGGGCGTCAAGTTGGTCTTTAGCAAGTCGGTCGTGGGACGCCTGATCGAGTCCACTGGTGAGAAGTCCGCGGATTCCGCCTGAGCGGCATTCTCGTTGTGTTGACGGAGCGCCCGAATTTCGAACCCCCGCGGCGGCCATCGACCTGACCGCGGCCGAGGGGTTCGAACCGGCCAGAATGCCCCCCAAGTTCGAGCTTTCGGAACAACCCTGCCTTTAGCCGTTAGGAATTCGCAATGTTAGCGATCGGCTACATCATCTTCGCCCTGCTTTTCCTCAGTGTTTGCTATGCGCTCTATGGCTTTGCCGTAGGGCATAAGCTCCACCTCAAGTTTGGCGTGATCGCGAGCTTTACGTTCGCGGGCTTGCTGGCGATGTGGCCGCCTTCAGAAAAGCTGAAACTGGGAATCGACCTCTCCGGGGGCACGATCCTCGTCTACGAAGCCGTCAAGGAGAACGTCTCCTCGAACTTCAAGATGGACGAGTTGATCGCGGCGCTGAAGCATCGCGTCGACCCCGAGGGGATCAAGGAAATCCCGATCCGTAAGATCGGCAGCAACCGTCTCGAGATCATCCTCCCCGCCGACGAAGACGTTGACGAGGTCAAGCGTCTGTTGACCGACGTCGGGGCCCTCGAGTTTCGGATTCTGGCCAATCGTAAACACGATAGTGGTGTGATCGATCGTGCCCTGGGACCGGTGGGACGGGCCAAGCCTCCGACTCGTTATAAGTGGGCGCGGCTCGGCGAGGTGGCGACAGGGACCAACCCGACCTTCACCAGCACGACGATCACCGACCCCGCCCAGGACTGGAAGAAGAACCGTTACGTCGGAATCGACATCGAGCTGACCGGCAAGGACAGCGCCGGCAACGAGCAGACCGTCCCGGTGAAGATCGAGCGGAATAGCTCCAACGAGATCGTCCTGGCCAACCCTCACGGGCTTCGTTCGATCACCTCCTACCGCATCGATTACAACCCCAGCGGGATCCGGGCGGGCGATCCGAACAGCCCCCGGCCTTCCGACCCGATCATTCGTGAGGATCGAATTGGCCCTGGATTGGTCGAACGGTCAATCCTGGTCAACGTCGACCGGCAAGACGTCAGCGGCAAGTACCTGGCCCGAGCCTACAACACGCAAGACGAACGGCTCCAGCCGGCCGTCGGCTTCGTGTTCAAGCGGGAAGGGGCCCGGAAGTTCGGTCAACTCACCCGGGAGCACTTGCCGGAGGAGGGTGACGCCTTCAAATATCAGTTGGCGATTCTCCTCGACAACCTGGTCATGTCGGCCCCCTCGATTAACTCCGAGATTCGCGACTCGGGGATTATCGAAGGAGGAGGTCAGGGGTTCCGGGCCAAGGAAGTGGACTACCTGATCCGGATCCTTCAGGAAGGTAGCCTGCCGGCGAGCCTCAATCCCAACCCGCTCCAAGAAGAGAAGGTCGGACCGACCCTCGGTGAGGACACGATCGCCAAGGGGGTGCGGGCGATCTGGGTGTCGATGCTCGTCGTCCCGATCTTCATGATCGTGTACTACCGGGCCGCGGGTGCGATCGCCGTGTTCGCGCTGGTGCTGAACATGATCTTGCTCGTCGGCACCATGGCGTTCATGCAGTCGACGTTCTCGTTGCCCGGACTCGCGGGATTGGCCCTGACCATCGGTATGGCGGTCGACGCCAACGTCTTGGTCTTCGAGCGAATGCGGGAAGAGCACGAGCGCGGTGCGAGCCTCCCCCAGCAGATTCGCAACGGCTTCAATCGGGCCTGGCTGACGATCTTCGACTCCCACGTCACCAACTTGCTGTCGGCCCTCGTGCTGTGGTGGGTGGGCACGGAGGAGGTGAAGGGGTTTGCCTTGACGATGATCATCGGCATGCTCTGGAACCTGTTCACCGCGGTCTTCGCCTCGCGTGTCATCTTCGAGTTCTGCGTCCAGAAGGGCTGGATCCGCGAGCTCCGGATGATGAAGCTGATGGACAAGACCAATTTCGACTTCATCAGTCCGCGGCATTACTGCATCGCCGGTTCCACGATCCTGCTCGCACTCGGCCTGTTCGCGACCTACATGCGCGGCACGACGATGTACAACATCGACTTCACGGGGGGAACCCTCGTCACCATCCGGCTCAACGAGAACGATGCCGATGTGAAGGCACTCTCCGAGTCGGGACGGGTGAGCTTCGTGCGCGATAGGGCCAGCGTGCTTCCCGACGTCACGGTCGAGAGCTTGAAGGTTGGCGAAGACAAGACGCTGACTCGCTTCAACATTCGGACCACCGACCAGGACCCGAACCGGGTCAAGGAAACGATCCTGAAGTCGTTCGGCAAGTCGCTCGAGCGGGTGGTTATGACCTTTGATGAAGGTAAGCCCATCGCGCCTGCGGCGGCTCCGGCCGAGGGTGAGAAGACGGAAGTGGCCGATCGATTCGCGGAAGGTCGGCAGTACGTGCTGAAGCTCAATACAACCAAGTTCAACCAAGCCCAGCCGCCGGCCCAGGTCGTCTCGACGATCTTCGCCAACGACGTGCTGGCCAAGGCCAACATCGCGAACCCCACGTCGCGATTCGAGATCATTCCTGCCAAGCGGGGGGAAGATCCCAACACCCTGATCCTTCGCACCGACCTTGAAGCCAACGTGGTGGAGAAGGAACTCAAGAACCTCGCGGCCTCGCTCCAAGACAATCGTGACATGCTGTTCGAGCGGATCACGAACTTCGGCGGGACTGTGGCGGGTGAGACCCGAACCCTGGCTATCATTGCCACGGTGGCGAGCTGGTTGATCATCATTGCTTACCTCTGGTTCCGGTTTAAGTCGCTGACCTACGGGCTGGCGGCGGTCATCGCCGTCGTTCACGACGTCCTGGCCACCCTTGGCGCCGTCGCGGTCAGCTACTGGATCGCCAACATCCCGGGGGTCAGCGAGTTCCTCCAGATCGAGCCGTTCAAGATCGACCTGCCGATGATCGCCGCGTTCTTGACCCTGATCGGGTTCTCGGTCAACGATACCATCGTGATCTTCGACCGAATTCGTGAGCTCAAGGGGAAGACCCCTTACCTGACCTCCAAGCTGGTGAATGACGCCATCAACCAGACCTTGAGCCGGACGATCCTGACGTCGTTCACCGCCTGGTTGGTTGTGGTGATCCTTTACTTCATTGGCGGCGAGGGACTTCACGGATTCGCGTTCGCCCTGGTCGTGGGCTTCCTGAGCGGAACCTACAGCACGATCTTCATCGCGACCCCGATCCTGATCGACTGGATCGGGACGCAGCCGCCGTCGGCCAAGGCCGATAAGGAAGTGGTGGCGACTCGCTGATCCGAGACGCGCACGCGACAGCGACGTTGGACTTTCAGAGGCGACTCTTCTCGGCCTTGAGATGGCCGAGAGAGACGCCTCTCTTCATTGGGCGGTCGCGTTGCCCAGCCACATCAAGAATCAATGACCGCGATCAACCGCCAAGGGAGGCTTGATGACTCGTTGCGTGTCATCATGCGACGTGCGGAGGATCAACCCTCGTCTCTCGCTGCGCGAGAGCAGGGGAGGGACTGGACGACGTGTCCAGGAGCCTATGGCGCGGGAGGCTGGTCCCGAAGAACTTGACCGCCATAGTAAGGCTGGACGCCCTGGGTGCTCTCGAGCTGCAAGGCTCCTGACGCGTCGATTCCTCGTCCTACGCCTTCGATGACGTGGGTCCCGACGTCGAGGCGGACCGTGGCCCCCCGAAGCGCGTCGAGCTCGTTCCAGCGGGCGGCGAGTCCAGGGTCGTCATCAGCAAGCCGAAGGATGGCCTGCGCGAAGTGGGCGACAACTCGGGCGAGGAGGCGGTCGCGATCGGCCGTGGTGGTGAAGTTGGAGGCGTGTTGGGCGACCGATGTCGCCATGCGCTGAATGTCGGAGGGGGCGTCGTCCAGGCGGGTCGAGACGTTGATTCCGATCCCAATCAGGAGTCGGACCCCGCGCGGGCATTCGACTCGTTCCGGGAGGATCCCGGCGATCTTGCGCCCGGCGACCTCGACATCGTTGGGCCAGCGGAGCTTGATCCGGTCGCGGGGGATCCACTGAGCGAGGGCGTCGATCACGGCGACCGCCGTGGCCAGGGCGACCCTCGGCTCATGTTCGGGCCGCAGACCATGCTGAACCGGGTCAATCCCGATCGTGAACGTCAGACTCCCCCGGTCGGACCACCACGTATGGTCGCCTCGACCTCGACCACGCGTCTGGCGCTCGGCCGAGACCAGGACCGGGCAATCCCCCAGGCCGTCAGTGACGGCCTGGCGGGCCAGGTCATTGGTCGATTCCACGACCCCTTTGAGCATCCAGGTTTTGATGAAGGCGCCAGGCATGACGAGTCGTCGAGGTCGAGAAGGAACGAGTCGGTCGGTCGGGTACGACGCGGGCGGTTATTCCGCCGTGAGCTTGAGCAGGAGCTCGCCGGTTTGGACCTGCTGACCGACCGAGGCGAGGACCTCGGCGATCCGGCCCGGCCGCTCGGCGTACAGCGTCGTCTCCATCTTCATCGCCTCGATCGAGAGGAGCTTTTGCCCCTTCCGGACGGCATCGCCCGGACTGACCGCGACGCCGACGACCAGGCCAGGCAACGGCGCACCGATCTGATTCGGGTCGTTGGGATCGGCCTTGGGCGTCTCACGAACCGCGGAGGCCAGCGAACGATCGACCACCTCCACCTCACGAGGCTGACCGTTCAGCTCGAAGAAGACCGTCCGCTTTCCGTCGGCGTGCGGCTCTCCCACAGCGAGCAGCTTGACGATCAAGGTCTTGCCCGGCTCGATCTCGACGGGGTTCTCCGCGGCCGGGTCGGGGCCGTAGAAGAAGATCGGCGTGGGAAGGATCGAGGTATCGGCGTACGACCGCTCATGCGCGGCCAGGTCGGGGAAGACGCGGGGATACAGGATCAAGCTGAGCGCGTCGCGGATCGTGGCGGGCCGACCGAGCAACCCGGACGCCTTCTCCTGGGCCTCGGCCAGGTTAGCCGGCGGCATCCCGGCCCCGGGCCGATCGGTGATCGCGGGCCGCCCTTTCAGGACCCGCTCCTGAAGGACGGGGGGGAAACCACCGGGCGGTTGACCGAGCTTCCCTTCGAAGAGTTCAACCACACTCTCAGGGAACGCCAACTCGCGTTCGGGGTCGGTGGTATCGGCCGGTGTCAGGTTGTTCGCCACCAGGAAGAGGGCCATGTCCCCCACGACCTTCGAGGTGGGCGTCACCTTGACGATATCGCCGAAAAGCACGTTGACGTCGGCATAGGCCTTACAGACCTCGGGCCATCGCGAGGCCAACCCCAGCGCTTTGGCTTGCTGGAACAGGTTCGTGTACTGCCCGCCCGGCATCTCGTAGGCGTAAACCTCGGCCGAGGGCGACCGGAGGTCGGTCTCGAAGGCCGAGTAAAGCGCCCGGACTTCTTCCCAGTAGCGGCTGACCTCGATCAGCGCCACCGCGTCGATTTCCGTCTGCCGGGGCGAGAACTTCAGCGACTCGACGATCGCATTGAGGCTGGGCTGCGAGGTGAGCCCCGCCATCGAGGCCACCGCACCGTCGGCCACATCGAGCCCGACTTCGGCCCCCTTCAGGATGCTGGCCGCCTGGGCCCCACCGATGTCGTGCGTGTGGAAATGGATCGGGACGCCCACCTCTTCACGGAGCGCCTTGATCAGCCGCTCTGCCGCCAGCGGCTTGCAGAGTCCCGACATGTCCTTGATCGCGATCAGGTTGGCCCCGCGCTTCTCGAGCTCCTTGGCCATCCGGACGTAGTAGGCCAGGTCGTACTTCGGTCGGCCGGGGTCGAGGATGTCGCCGGTGTAGCAGATGGCGGCTTCGCACAACGCCCCCGCCTCGCGCACCGCTTCGAGCGCGACCTCCATGTTCGGAATCCAGTTCAACGCATCGAACACCCGGAACAGGTCGATGCCGGCCGCTGCCGATTCCTTGACGAACTCGCGAACCACGTTGTCGGGGTAGCTCGTGTAGCCGACGGCGTTCGAGCCACGAAGCAGCATCTGGAACAGGATGTTCGGGATCCGAGAACGAAGCTGCGCCAGGCGATCCCACGGGTCCTCTTTGAGGAATCGCATCGAACTGTCGAACGTGGCGCCGCCCCACATCTCGATCGAGAACATCTTGGGGCAGACTCGAGCGTAGGCGTCCGCCACGCGCAGCATGTCGCGGGTCCGCACCCGCGTCGCCAGGAGCGACTGATGGGCGTCCCGGAACGTCGTGTCGGTCAGCAGGAGCGGCTTCTGCTCGCGGATCCAGCGCGAGAAGCCCTCAGGCCCCAGTTTCTTGAACAGTTGCCGCGAACCCTCGGGCGGGGCGGCCACATGGTCGTGGGCCGGCGGTTCCGGCTCGACCGGATTCACGAAGTTGGCCGGCCGTGTGACCCCCGGGAACCCGTTGACCGTCACTTCGGCAGCGAAGGTCAAGAGCTTGGTCGCTCGGTCCTGCCGGATCGGGAACCGGAACAGGTCCGGAGTCTCATCAATGAATCGGGTCGTGCACTTCCCCGCCAGAAAGTCGGGGTGGTCGATCACGTTGAGCAGGAACGGAATATTTGTCTTGACGCCTCGGATCCGGAACTCTTGAAGCGCCCGCTCCATTCGCTTGACCGCGTCGACGAATCGGCGCCCGCTGGCCGACACCTTGACCAGCAGCGAGTCGTAGAAGGGAGTGACGATCCCGCCGGTGATGCCCGGTCCGCCGTCGAGCCGAAGCCCGAGGCCGCCGGCCGATCGGTAGTGAGTGATTCGGCCGTAATCCGGGGTGAATTTGTTCGCCGGGTCTTCGGTCGTGATCCGGCACTGGAAGGCGAACCCGAGCGTCTGCACCGACTCCTGACCATGGATGTCGATCTCGGGGTCGGAGAGGTCCGCCTCCTGGGCAATCAAGATCTGGCTCTTGACCAGATCGATGCCGGTGACCATCTCGGTGACGGTATGCTCGACCTGGATCCGGGGATTGACCTCGATGAAGTAGAACTTCCCGGTCTCGTCGTCCACCAGGAATTCGACCGTCCCCGCGTTGTCGTAGCGAACGTGCAGGCCGATCTTCAGGGCCGCGTCGCAGATTGCCTGGCGAAGCGTGGGGTCGAGGTTGTAGGCCGGAGCAATCTCGATCACCTTCTGGTGCCGGCGCTGCACCGAGCAATCACGCTCGAACAGGTGGACCAGGTGGCCGTGGTGGTCACCGAGGAGCTGGACCTCGATGTGCTTGGCCTTGCGGATGAACTTCTCGATGAAGACGTCGGGAACGCCGAAGGCCGTCTCCGCCTCGCGCCTGGCCTGTTCAATCGACGAGTCGAGCGACTCGGCCGATTCGACCACGCGCATCCCGCGACCGCCCCCCCCCATCGCCGCCTTGATGATGACCGGGTAGCCGAGCTCGGCCGCGACTTTTTGGGCGGCGGGACCGGGCATGATTGGTTCCGGGCTCCCCTGCAAGATGGGGACGCCGGCCGCCTTGGCGAGGGCTCGAGCGGCCACCTTGTCGCCGAGTTGCTCGAGGAGCTCGGGGCGGGGACCGACGAAGATGATGCCGGCCGCGTCGCAGGCGCGAGCGAACTCGGCGTTCTCCGACAGGAACCCGTATCCGGGGTGGATGGCGTCCACCCCCTTCTCGCGAGCCAAGGCGATAATCGCCTCGATGTTCAGGTAACTCCGGATCGGCTCCCCGGCATGGCCCACCTGGTACGCCTCGTCGGCCTTGAGGCGATGCACGGCGAACCGATCTTCGTGGGAGTAAATGGCCACGGTGCGAATGCCGAGCTCGTGTGCCGACCGGAAGACCCGGATCGCGATCTCACCTCGGTTGGCCACCAAGAGTTTTCGAATCTCGGACATCGCACCTTCCCAAACAAAATGAGGACCAGCCCAACTCACAAACCGGAGAGGGTTAAGAATACCAAATGAGGCCGGTACCAGGGAATTCCGTCCGACGAGAGAAAAGCGGCCTCGTCTCTCGACTTCGGGACGTGATTGGTCCGATCGGATCGATGATGCCGAGCGTTTCGCCCCGGGACGTCGAATCCCAGGCGAGGCGCCGGCGATGGGGCTCCGACTCTCTCAGGCCGACCGCTTGGCCCTCGATCTCTCGACTCTCAATAACGTCGTCGCCTGTTCATTCTTCCTCAGCTTCGACCGGGTTCTCCAGGGTGCCGATTCCGGTGATCGTCGCCCGGACGATGTCCCCCGGTCTGAGGTACGTGCCGGTCGCCGACCCGACCCCTGACGGGGTTCCTGTTGAGATGAGATCACCGGGTTCGAGAGTGACGAATCGCGACAGGAACGACACGATGGCGGCGACGGGGAAAATCATCTTCGACGTCGTCGAATCTTGCTTGATCTCATCGTTGACCGTGAGCTGGATCCCCAGCGCCTGCGGCTCCTCGACTGCGTCTGACGTCACGATGCAGGGCCCGACGGGGCAAAAAGTGTCGTGCCACTTGCCGTGTTGCCAGTCGAAGAACCGGTCGCGTTCGCGCGGTTTACGCTCGGGGTTCGGCGTGAATTTGCGGTCACTGATGTCGTTCACCACCGTGTAGCCTGCGACGTAGCCCAGCGCATCGGCCTCGTCGACGTCCCTGCAGGTGCGCCCGATCACGACCCCCAGCTCGCACTCCCAGTCGATGTGGTCGGGTGAGATTCGCGGAATGACGATCGGATCCCCAGGGTTGGTCAGGGTCGTCGAGGGGGGCTTCATGAAGACGTAAGGGAACGTTTCCTGCCGTTCGACGCTGAGCCCGCCCCGTTCCACGATATGCTCGGCATAGTTGCCGGCCAACAGCAGGATCTTATTGGGCGCCTCGATCGGGACCAGGAGCTGGACCTCCTCGATTGGAATCGCGAGCTCGCTGATCGTCAAGGGATCGAGCTGCTCCACCCAGGCCGCCAGATCACAGGCCGCCTGAAACGACGGACCGGAAGGAGGCAGCAGATCGAGCAGGTCACTCGTGGAGGGAAGGAGGAGCTCGACGCCTTGCTCCTCTGAATAGGCTTCCGCTGCCTGATCGATCGGAATCACGCAGTCGTCGGCGAAGAAACCGGTCAGGGTCAGATCATCGAGCGAGAACCGGCAAAGTCGCATCCTGGAACCTCCTGCCTGACCAGCGTCGGTTTAGTCGCCTTCCGTTCCCAAGGAACCCCTGGACTCAAGCGGAGTTACGATACCTCGTTCCCCACCGAACCACAACTGAACGCCCGTGATTTTCCCACCGCGCGATCCCGCGGCCGGGTGGAAGTGAGCCCGGAAGCCAGGCGGCCGTCCGAGGGCGATTGCAGGTCAATTGCCTGAACGGTTCAGACTCTCGCTCACGCGTTCTTGGCACGGAGGCTCGACTCGAGATCGTCGAGTCGCGATTCCAACTTCAAGAGGTCCTCGGTACTGAGCGACAGGTGACCGAACCGGACTCGGTAGAAGGCATCCACCACCAGACGAGGGACGTCGGCGACCGACTCGGTTTTCAATCCTCCTCCAGACAGGAAGACCGTGGCCCGACGGGCAAATTCATTCTGCGTTTCCGCCGGCGGTCGATCCAGGCCGTATTCGGCCAGGAGCTGTGTGAGCCGTCGGTAGAAGACCACGCCGGCGGAGAGCGAGGCCGCGTCGCGATCGGATCCGCGGTACCAGCGCAGGAGTCTCCGAACCAGCCAGCGGCAGGCGCGAAAACAGAGCACCAGCAACAACAACGCGGTGAACGACACGAAGAAACCGCGGACACTGATGAACTGGCCCACGTTCTGGAAATGGAAGAGGTTGGTCAGCAGAGGGCGGATCGACTGGCCCATCATGGCAAAGCCGCTCCGTGCTGTGCGCACGAGCTGCCGGATCGGCTCATAGATCAATCGCTGCTGTCGTTCGGCGTTGTAGCCGACGACGAAGAACACCCAGATGTAACGGACGAAATCGGTGAACTGACGGAAGTTGGAACTGACTCCACCGACCCGGTTGACCGATTCTCGGCGCTCGTTGGCCGGTGTGGGATCGAGGGTGAGCCAGAGCGGGGCCCCGGATGGGGTCAGCCCAAGGTAGACTTCCACCCAACTGTGCGCGTGCTTTTGCCGGACGTTCAAGACCTGCGCCAGGTCGTTCCAATCGCCGCCTTTGAAGCCGTTGACCAGCCGGGCCGGAAGTCCGGCGGAGCGAAGCAGCAGGGCCAGGGCGCTCGCGTAATACTCGCAGTGTCCTTCCTTGCGGTTCACCAGGAAGTCGAGGACCGGGTCGATCGAGCGATCGACCACGTTCATCTTAAGCGTGTAACTGAACTTACCGGACGTTCGGAGGTAGCCCTCCAGGGCGAGTGCGCGTGCCTTGGAGTCCTCGGGCGGGATTTGTTCCAACAGGGGTTGGGCGATCTTCTGCAGGGGCGCGGCCAGATCGTTCGGGATCGCCAGGAGGGCGTTGCGGCGTTCCTCGTCGACCCCTTGCTCACCGGGCTGGGGCTTGGTCGAGTCGGCATCGGAAATCACGAGGTAGTCGATCGACCCCGGCCGGATCGATTCCCTGACAAAGGTACCATCCTTCGAGTTGTATTCCGGGCCGTTGCGTGAGGTCCCTTTGATCTCGAGGATGGGTCGGAGACCAAAGAGCACGGGAGAGTCGGTCGCTTCGAGCTTGATCGATTGTTGAATCGTTGGCACCCCGACCGGGGGGTGAGGAAGGGTGGAGTCCCCTTTTCCCTCACGATACCATCGACCGTCCTCGTATCTGGACAAAGTTACACCGCGCCAGAGAAGTTCATCCTGCGGCTTGATGCGGCGCTTGTCCTGGTCGTGGAGCTCGACACTCATCACAACGCTATCGTTCTCGAGGATCTCGCCCAGTTGACCGAGCTGGACCTCGTCATCGAATCCGGTGAGGTGGCCCGCGACGGGGTCGTTGCCCCGGGTCAGCCGAGCGGAGGTCCCCCGCCTGGGCATGGCGAGGAAGATCACGCCCCCCAATGCGATGGTCAACGCGGTGACGCGAAGTCCGGAGAGCACGAAGGGGATGTCGAGGAGCCCTCGATAGGCAATGTCGGAGGTCGAGGCCAGGGAGGCCGGTTCCGCACCGTCATGCATGGACTTCGTGCGTCCTGGCTTCATCTCCTCAAAGGTTGGAGCCCGCAGGGGAGCGCCGGCCGCCGAACGGAACCGGAGCGAGTCGCGATGCAGCGAAAACAGGGAGAGGACCCAGAGGGTGAGAAACGCCCAGGAGAACATCAGCATGCCCACCCGATCGCTCTGGCTGATGAAGACGCCGACGAGGACCTGCATCAGCCCGAGGACGACCAGGAACCAGTCGTCCTCGGGGGTTTTGGGCAAGACCATCTTGATCAACTGGAGGTAAACCAGGAAATGGGCCAGAGCCCTCAGGATCGCCGTGGGGTCGATCAGGTACTCGAGCATCATGAGCCCGATCGAGACCAGCGCGAGTCCGTTGGCCGCGGGCCGCGGGAGCCCGACGGCAGGGTTCCGATCGACTGTTATCAGCGCGAGGAACCCCGTGATGGCGACGGCTAACGGGAAAAGCATGCTGAAGTTATTATCGGTCACGTCGACGCTCATCGTCAGCGTGGCGAGTGTCAGCATGAGGTAGAAGCTGGAGCGGTAGAGGGTGGTGAACGTCATTGCGATCGTCCCTCCTGGGTCGCCTCGACCTCCTCCGGCGCCTCCTCCTCCATCGGCCAGGCCGGTTCCGGCGAAAGCCGGCGGTTCGGGGTGCTCGGAGCTGGGGAGTGCGGGGGCGGATCGTCCGGAAATTGGATGAGGTCAGAGAGTTCGTCGTTCGAGGCGTCAAGCAGCAGGGCCCGGTTCATGAGGCCACGTGCCGCGGCGCCGGAGAGCCGTGCCGAGCGTTCCGCCTCTTCGATCAGGTTCACCGGTCGATTGGAGACGACCACGAGCACCGCCTCCCGCAACGTCGCCGGAGGCAGGGCGTCGAACAGGGTGGAGAGGGTTCCTTCGCTCGAGGGACGCATGACGGCCAGTTGCTCGAGCAGTTCGTGGAGGAGCTTGACCGAGGCCGGCCCTTGTCGCACCCCCGGGGTCGGGCCGGTCCAGCCGAGCAGTAGCCGTCGACCTTGATGGCGGCAGGTCTCCAGGCAGATCGTGGCCGCGAACTGGATCATCTTCTCGAGCGATTCGCGTTGTTCGGGCGTGACCTTGGTCCGAGGGAGCCAGGGATCGAGCAGGATCGCCAGGTCCTGTTCGTTCTGTTGCTCGAATTCCTTGACCATCGGCTGGCCGAGCCGGGCTGAGGTCCGCCAGTGGATCCAGCGGGGGCTGTCGCCGGGCCGATAGTCGCGAAGGCCGTGGTATTCCTGTTGCTGGGCCGAACGGTCATGTCGCAGGCCGCGATGGGTTTCCGACGCCTGACGCTGGAGGAATTGCCAGCGCCTCGAGAGCTGGCCGATTCGCGGGTAGACCGTGAGCTGAGCCGCCTCCATCGTGGTGACCCGGCGCTCGATCAGGCCGAACGGAGAGCGAGTGACCAGGTCGAGCACCCGGAAACGATACTTGCCACGCCGCGGGCTCGGCCCCTGCCACCGCAGTCGCGCCCGGGTCATCCCCGGCACCCGGGCGAAGAAGACGCGAGGGGTGACGCTGCTCGAGCCGGAGACCGTCCGGTCCAATGGCGTCAGGTCGTCTTCGACCACCAGTGCCAGGGCGGCGAGCCATCGTCTCGAGTTTTCCAGGGTGTAGTCGAGCGTCAGCGGCTCGCCCGAGAAGACGTATGATGGGATCCGCCGCGAGACGCGCAACTTGCGAAGCATTGTGGCGCTGGCAAACATCGAGGCCACGATCGGGCCGGCCGCCAACCCGGCCACGAGCAGAATCAGGTTCACCTGCTGATTCAAGCCTGTGGCCAATAGCCCCAGCCAGGCCAGGAAGTAGAGAATACCTTCCCGCTTCCAGAGCAGTCGTTGCGTCGGCCAGAGGCTGACGAGCATCCAGCGACCGAATCGATTGACGATGCCGCGCGACTCCATGGGGCGCACATTCCTTCCGCGATCAGCCCGGAATCCTCGAAAACACCGCCGGACGCAACCGGCCCCGCTTCCGCTCCGTCCCCCAATGGCGGACGGCCACCTGTCCCCGCAAGATCGAGGTCGTTCCCGGCCCGTCTCGGATCGAAAGCCGGGAGGCTTCCTAAGGCCGAACCGGGATCAAGAGGCGGGTCACGATGGCACGCGGAGCCGGTCCACCAGGTCGCGGATGATCGCCTCGGCCGCCCCGAATTCGCCGGCCTGGAGGAACGATTTGCCGACAACCCGGTGGGCCAGAACGGGCACGGCCAGCGATTTGACGTCGTCGGGGATGACGTACTCACGACCCGACACGAACGCCAAACTCTGGGCGGCCCGATACAAGGTCAGCGCGCCGCGCGTGCTGACCCCCACGTGCAGCTCTTCCCCCTTGCGGGTGGCGTGGACGATGTCGAGAAGGTACTCGGCGATCGCATCATCGACGCGAACGTTGCGGACCGCACGCTGGAGCTGAAGCACATCCTCGGCCATGAGAACCGGGCGCAGGGTTTCCACGGGCTCGCCGGCCCGATGGCTCGAGAGCACCCGGCGCTCCTCGGAACGGACCGGATATCCCATCCGGAGCCGAATCATGAACCGGTCGAGCTGGCTCTCGGGCAGGACGTAAGTCCCCTCGAACTCGTAGGGATTCTGGGTGGCCAGCACGATGAACGGAGGCTCAAGCGTATACGTCTTTCCTTCGACCGACACCTGGGTGTCGCTCATCGCCTCGAGCAAGGCGCTTTGGGTCCGCGGGGTGGTTCGGTTGATTTCATCCGCCAGGATGACGTTGGCGAAAATGGGCCCGGGCTTGAACACAAATTCGCCCGAGGCGGCGTTGTAGACGCTCGAGCCAATGATGTCGGAAGGGAGGAGGTCGGGGGTGAACTGGACGCGGCGGAACGAGCAGTCGATACTGGCCGCCAGGGCTCGGGCCAGCAGGGTCTTCCCGACTCCGGGGACATCTTCGATCAAAATGTGCCCTTCGGCGAGCAAGGCCACGACGGCAAGCTTGATGACCTCGGTCTTGCCCAGGACGACGGTGCCTATATTCTCCAGGAGCCGGTTCAGGAGGGACATCAACTCATCTACGTCGGGAGAGGACATCTCGGACGTCTGCGGTGAATTCATACGTCTTCCTTCGAAGCTAGCGGAGATCCTGGCAGAGGCAACCGGACCGATCTCGCCTCAGGTCAGTATAATCAAGCCACCCACGCGAATCCAACTCGCGGCCTCCCTCCGCGACACGATTGCATTTGGATCCCGTTTTCGTTGCCGGCCGACCGCCGATCCCCGTCCGCTCTTCGAGGCCCTCGGTCTAACCCCTCCCGTACCGGATGAGGCGTCCCGCGGCTCCCTTCGATCGGGCCCAGCCAGGCGGAAGGACTTGGCCGTGGCTCGGAAGACCCGCGGAGTGGCCCACGCGCGACTGCGGCACCACGGCAATCGGTTGTGGTTGCACCCTTGACGCTGACGATCCCGGCAACTTACGATGGTCGCCGGAGGATGTGCTCTCTTTGTTGTGCTTCACGGATGAGCGAGTTCGACGTGATGACGGGTCCCGTCTCGGATCGAATCCTGGTCGCCTGCCCAGACGCCAGACCACCCGCCTACCAGGCCGTGATCGGTCTGGACCGTGCTAAACTCCTGCACACTTTTGAAACCGCTTATTACTATCGAGGTCCCGGACGTCTCGGGGCCATGGCCAGTCGCTTCGCGCCCGGCCGTTATGCGCGGTTGCAGCGGGCCCTGTCGCGACGCCACGATCCGGAAATCCCGAGCACGCGAGTTCGGAGTTCCTGGAGCTATGATCTCGCGCTCCGGTTCGAAGATGAGCTTGCCAAACGAGGCAACCGCGCCCGATCCGGCGTGGCTCGGTGGCGAACCGAGCAGTTCGACCGCCGGGTGGCCCGAAGTCTGACCCGGCAACGACCCAACGCCGCCTTGATTTTTAGCGACGTTGGCTCACGCCATGCGCTACCCGCCTGTCGATCGCTTGGGATCGGCTCGATCCTGAGCATGGTCCACGGCGACGTCCGCGAGGAACAAGAGGTCCTCGAACGCGAGGCGGAGACCGCGGCCGATTTCTTTCCGATCTATCTCGGCGACGGCGCTCTCGATCTCGAGGCGTTGGCCTGGCTGCATGAACGCAGGCTTCGTGATCTCGAACTCGCCGATCACATCCTCGTCCCGTCGGACCATATCGCCGCCACCCTGGCTCGGTACGGCACGCCGCCCGCAAAGATCACGGTGGTTCCGTACGCGGCCGACACGGGACGGTTCCGGCCCGATCCGGCAAAGCGGTACGAGACGTCGTGCACCTTCTTGTTCACTGGTGGCATTACCCAGCGCAAGGGAATCAAGTATCTGCTCGAGGCGTGGCAGCGGATCCGTCGACCGGGATGGACGCTTCAGTTGCTCGGGGCGCTGCCGAGCAAGCCGGGGCCGCTGGTCGACCTCCTCGCGGGAGTCGAGGTGCTCGGACGAGTCTCCCACGCTGAGGTGCCGGCCCGGATGGCGGCGGCCGACGTGTTCGTTTTCCCCTCGCTCTTCGAGGGGTCGGCGGTGGTGACCTACGAGGCCCTCGCCTCCGGCCTGCCTTGTGTGGTCACCCCTGACGCAGGGTCGGTCGTCCGGGACGGAGTCGAGGGCCTGCTGGTCCCTCCCGCCAATGTCGAGCGTCTGGCCCAGGCCATGGAAACCCTGGGGCGGGATCCGGGCCGGCGGGCGGCGATGGCGGTGGCGGCCCGAGCCCGGGCCGAGTCCTTCGACTGGCCTCGCTACCATCGCGCTGTCACCGAGGTGGCTCGCCGGGTTGTCGGCTGTCCCGGTTAATCGACCCAACGCTTGAGAGGCAACCTGCTTGGAACTCTACCCAGCCTACGGCACCACGGCGATTCTTATCGGGACCTTCGTCGTGTACGTCGCGTCACGGAAGTTCGACCCGTTCGCGCCGATCTGGATGTTCTTTGTCGGATACACGCAGATTTACGTGTTTCAGGCAATCAATTACCATGAATGGGCCGTTCGGGTGCGTGGCACCGACATGGTCATGACGGCCAATTTTCGCGCATGCTGGGCGCTGATCTGGTTTCTCGTAGCCTACCACTCCGGAATCCCGAAACTGGTCGCGGCACGCCTCCCTGCGCCACCGGTCCAGTGGTCTCCCGCGATCATCTCGGCAATCAGTCCCCCGCTGACCCTCTGGGGCCTCTTGAGTGCGGGGCTTCTGCTCCGGAGCGCCTCGGCCGAGGTCTCGGCGGAACGGGCCATCATCGGGTCGTTTCCCTTCGTTTTGCTTGTCTCGGCCGTACTCCTGATCGTAACCGGCCGCGCCGGTGGGCGGTCTCGGCCTCTGTTCACGACGATGGGCGTAATGGTTGGCGTGGCGTATGTGTTTATTTGGATGTTTAATGGAAAGAGGTCGCACTCGCTGATGGGTGTGATGGCGACGATCTGCGCGTTTTATATTTCACGGGTAAAGCGTCCCTCGTGGCCCGTGCTGTTCATGACCGGTTTTCTGGGCGTGTTAGCCGTCTCGATTGCGATTGCCTGGAGATTCGACCAGCAGCGGAATCCCAATCAAACGGCCGCACGGTTCGTCCAGTTTCTGACCGAGTTCGATCCGAACACGATGTTACGGAACATGAACATCGAGGACGATTCGGCTGCGGAGTCGCATGAGACCGAGGAATACGGCGCATATCTGGTGATGTTGACCGCGGTGCCGGCCATGGCTGAATACGACCATGGAGCCTCTTATCTCCGCACTTTTTCAACGTTCATCCCTCGGATTATCTGGCCATCCAAGCCCTACTACGGTCGCCAGGAATGGGTGAACGCCTGGATTGCCGGTTCTGAGTTCAAGCGGGAGGCGGATTTCACGGGTCCGGCCATCGGACTGCTCGGGGCCACTCAACTCAATGGCGGTGCCTGGGGGACGTTTATCGTCGTGGGAGTGCTGGCGCTCTTTGTTCGAGGTTGCTACGACTATTTTTCTTTGTATGCTCATGTGACTTGGATCCAGGCGTGGTGGGCCCTCTTTTTCTTTAACGTCTGGTTCATGGTCGTCACGGACGATCCCATGGTCTGGTTCTACTACAACTGGGGTTTCACCACGTTTCCGTTCCTGGTCATGCTTTGGTTCCTGAACCGGGGAACTCGGGCCACCCGTTATGTCGGGAACACACCACAGGTCGCCTGGACCAGTCAAACGGCCGGCTGACGTTCCGAGCCGGAACGAGAGGGAACTCGCACCGATGTCGTTGACGCTCGCTATCTCGTTTACCAACTTCGGTCCCTACCACCTGGCTCGGCTCCGAGCCCTGGCCGACGCGTTGGCGGCCAGGGGTGGGCGGTTGATCGCCTACGAAATTGCGGGGACGGAGCGACTTTATCCCTGGGCTCGTGAGCAGCAGGAAGAGCCCTTCGACTGGGTGACGCTCTTCCCGAACCGAACGCTGGAGACGATTCCGGGTTCGGGGTGTTCGTCCGCGATTCGCGAGGCCCTGAAGCGTGATCGTCCCGATGTGGTTGCGGCTGTCGGCTACTCGCGGCCGGAATCGATGGCTCTGCTGCGCTGGGCGAATCGAACGGGAAGGCCGGCGATCCTGATGTCTGAGAGCCAGGCGATCGACCATCCTCGGGTGTGGTGGAAGGAAGCGGTCAAGCGGACTCGTGTCCGCCGGTTTTCGAGCGCCCTGGTGGGGGGACCTCCTCATCGCAATTACTTGATCGACCTGGGAATGCCTCGCGACCGGGTTGTGCTGGGCTACAACGCCGTGGACAACCAACGCTATGCCCTCCAGGCCGACCGGGCACGCCGGGAACCCGAAGGACGAGCCGGACTTCCCCAGGCTCCTTATTTCATGGCCGTGAGCCGATTCGCGCCCGAGAAGAACCTGGTGCGGCTGGTTCGCGCCTATGCCAGCTACCGCACGCAGACGCCGGCCGATCGCGCCTGGGACCTGGTG
>Ga0182739_1001436_pt1 | contig 25069 bp, 19 predicted proteins | sample eDN5th30CBELigBY_FD_128873 | JGI IMG/M metagenome (GOLD analysis project Ga0182739, IMG submission 128873) | Enriched backyard soil microbial communities from Emeryville, California, USA - eDNA 5th pass 30_C BE-Lig BY (version 2) (version 2) | ecosystem: Environmental > Terrestrial > Soil >... | reverse complement strand
GTTGAACGTCGGCTCGGGGCCGACAGCCAGCCAGATGCCGAAGGTCGCCAGCGCAAGCACGATGATGGCCGGCACGAAGTACATCGAGATTTGATCGGCCAGTCGCTGGATCGGGGCCTTCGAGCCCTGCGCCTCGCTGACCAGGCGAACGATCTGGGCTAGCGCCGTGTCCTTACCGACCCGGGTGGCGCGGAAGGTGAATGAGCCGGTGCGGTTGACGGTCGCGCCGATCACCTCGTCGCCAGTCGTCTTCTCGACCGGCAGGCTCTCGCCGGTCAGCATGCTCTCATCGAGCGCCGAGCGACCGTCGAGGATGACTCCGTCGGTCGGCACCTTCTCGCCGGGGCGCACGCGGATGACGTCGCCAACGACGACCTGCTCGACCGGGACATCGACTTCCTGGTCGCCACGAATGACGCGCGCCGTGCGAGCCGCCAGGCCCATCAGGGACTTGATCGCGCCGGTCGTCTGCGCCTTGGCGCGCATTTCCATGTACTTGCCGAGCAGGATCAGGCCGATGATGATCGTGGCGCTATCGAAGTAGACCTCGGCCATCAGGCCCGAATTCTCGATGACGTGCGGGAAGAATGTGGCGAAGGTGCTGTAGCCCCAGGCCGCCAGCGTGCCGAGGACGACGAGCGTCGACATGTTGGTCTGGAAGTGCTTCGCCGCCGCCCAGGCCTGGCGATAGAACTGCGCACCGGCCCAGAACTGGATCGGCGTCGCCAGGATGAAGCTGAGCAGGAAGATGTCCTTCATCTCGTCGTAGGGCCGAGCGATCAGCCACGAGGGCCAGAACATCAGCAGCATCAGGATCGCGCTCACCGCCAGCGCGGCGATGATCTTGATCTTCATCACCAGCAGGTCGCGGCGCTGACGTGCTTCGGCAGCCGCCTCGGCGTCCTCAACGTCGCTCGCGTCGGCAGGAGCGCGGACGCCATAGCCGGCCTTCTCGATCGCGCGGACGAGGTCGTCGCGACTGGCCGCACCCGGCAGCAGCCGGACGCTGGCCTGCTCGGTCGCCAGATTCACATTCGCATGCTGGACGCCAGGGACCTTCTCCAGCGCACGTTCGACCCGCCGCACGCACGAGGCGCAGGTCATGCCTTCGACATCGAAGGTGAAGTCTTCGGCAGGGATGCCGTAACCGGCCTTCTCGACTGCACCACGTAGATCATCCAGCGAAACCGACGCCGGGTCGTACGACACCGACGCGCGCTCAGTCGCCAGATTGACGTTCGCCCCGGCCACGCCCGGCACCTTCTCCAACGCGCGCTCAACCCGCCGGACACAGGATGCGCAGAACATGCCCTCGACCGGGAAGCTGATATCAGTTGTGTTCTCTGGTTCGCTGCTTGTCTGATCGGGCGCTGTCGCCGTCATCCTGATCCTCCACACTGCTTGGCCACCGCGCTTCGGTGACCGGAACCTGTGGAGATTATACCCCCAGGGGGTATTCAATGCAAGCGATCCACGCTAAAAGCGATGGGCGCATTGGACCCCCAGCATTGCTATGCTGGCCCAAGATCGAACCAGACGCATTGCACTGTTTCGCACGTACCTCCGGCGCAGCAGATCTCGCAGCGATACACCCAGCGGTGTCCAGACACGATTTTTTCTTCCAAGGGTTCCCAGTAGCAGTGGTCACGGAGGGCTTGCGGATTGCTCGTCTCTGCGTAGCTGGTAAGCGAACGCAATGCTGCGCCAGCTCCGAGGGCAGTGACCACTATCCTGAGTCCGAACCAGCCGAATCGTCGCCGACTCATCCTTGTCTGTCGTATTGACGCCATCTTCACCCTTCCCCTCTTGTTCGCTATCTGAACAGAACTACCGATCTATGGACTGCTCAGCGGCGCATTTCTAAATGCGCTCACAAGTTCGAGCGCCATCGCAACTGTGATCCCGCCTGGGGGCTGCTTGAGCGTGAGAATGGTGACACGGGTATCGCCTTCAAGCCAGTCAATTTCGATGATGGCCCGGCCCACCTCGGTCTTAGCAAAGAACAGGAGCACTTCCTGCTCAGCAACACTGGTGAGGAGCATATCGCCGCCAGACTCCGGCAGTGTGATCGGTGAGTTCGCTCGCTCGCTGATGCCAACAAGGATCGCCAGGCCGTTGGCACTGTAATAGGCATGGGCAGTTGGTATGCCCGAAGCAGCAGAGGCACCTAGGTCCGGAACCAGACCGAATGGTAGGTCGCTGGCTGTATCGAACGATGGCCGAGATACAGGCGTCGGCCGCGGTATCGCAAACTCGGGATAGACGCGGCTCTGGTAGTGATCGCGGGTGAACCAGCTGGTAAAGCTGCTACCACCTTCAACAATAGGGCTAAAACCCACCAACGCCTGAATCATCAGCGCGACGATCAGAAGCGCAAACACTGTAGTAACGGCACTGTGCCATCGTCCGGTCGTGCGTTGCTCAGCTTCTGCAATCCGCTCGTACAAGCGCGCGCGGGCTTGCAGGAAGTCAGAGTGCTGCGGTTGCCAGGTAGTACTGATAAGGCAATCGACCTCGTGCATCTCAGCCAGCCACTGCCGACACTGTGGGCAGCAGCGGAGATGCAGCTCGGTGATCTCCCACTGAGCGCCGTGAAGCGATCCATCAGCGTAGGCAACGAGCTTCCAGTGCGGGAACGTGCAGATGTCAGTCATGGTGCTTGATCGTCCCCCTTCGATCTGTCATCATCAGGTACAAGTACAGCGTATAAGCGACGGAAATGATCCTTGCCGCGTGAGATACGTCGGCCAGCTGCATCGGTACTAATCCCGAGAACCTCGGCGATCTCCGCCGTGTTGAATCCCGCTATGCTGTGCAGGAGCAGCGCATCGCGTTCAGTGGAGCTCAACTCATCGATTACCTGCTGAATCAGATCGTGCAGGCAAACTGCCTCATCATCAGATGCTTGTTCGGCACCATTCCGATGCGCTAACCAGGGCAGCACGCTGTCGAGCGAGATTGTCTGGCGAATGCGCTGACGACGCAGGTGCGAGATCGCGCGATTCCGCGCGATTCGGTACAGCCAGGCAACGAAGCTGCGATCGTCAGAAAGCGTGTGCATCTTCTGATGAACGGTGAAGAACACGTCCTGAGCCAGGTCGTCCGCCTGATTGGGATCGCGGACGAGGCGGAAAAGGTAAAGTCGGACACCAGTGTGATAGCGCAGCATGAGCAGATCGAACGCTTCAGCGGAGCCGGACCGTGCCGCTGTGATCAAGTCTCCTTCGACGCCGACATCGTCTGTTAAGTGTTCGGTGCTATCGATCATGATTACCGCTTGCCCATATTGTCAGATTGGATCGGGTGCACTGTAATTGCCGATACGTCTCCATCGCTGACCTCTTCAGCCGATGTCGACTGTTCAACTACTGAATTCCGCGGATGTGGAACTCTGTCGAATCACAGAGGACGGCACTGCTACCGCCCTCTGTAAAGGTTGAGGTGCTTATACGTTGGTCCTAACTCACAACAACCTGTGATGCGAACTCCCGCAATGCATCGAATCCAAGGTCACTTGCCACCGACACAAGCAGACCGTTCCGCTCGAACGTCACCTGGTTTGGCGTTTCTGGCTCTGATGGATCGGTCAGCGTCCAAGCTGACGTGCCGTCGGCAAGCTCAACTGTCGTATCACCCAGGAGCAGTGGATGGGTTCTGACGGCAGTAGTTGGACGCGCCGTCACAACTACGACAGTGTGGCCATCATCTGTGGCATAGCGCACGAACGCTAGCACGTTGAAGCCGACCATCTCGCCATCATCAACCCACTGCTCCGGGAAGGCAGCATGCACGGTTGCATGCGACACCAGCGCATGGTCAACGATCTGGCCGACCGGACGCTGATCTGCCGTCGCGATGGTGGCACCAGCGTGCTGGTCCGTGAAGGCAAGCTCGCCCAATCCAGACTGAAGGCTGGGAACAGCCAGTGGCACCTCATCTTGAGATAATGGAGCCCGGCTATCGGCCATAGAAACGATACGCTCCTCTGGATGACGAATATCCAGAACGTCTGACCCGGCCGCGCTAGCGACCAGCGCAATCGCCCCGATCGCTGTCACGAGAAGGATCACGATCAGGCGTCCAGTCTGTCGTGTCATGGTCAGTCCCTTTCTAAGTGGAGATCGTCAAGCACGGTGTACGCTGCTAACACGTCCAGTCATACGACTGACTGTACTGCGTGCCCGGAAAGAAATCGGCGGTGTGCGCACCGTTGATTCGCCATGAAGCCGCGAGATAGGACTTCGACAGGTGAGTGACTGCATTCCCATGGCTACCCGTGTCACTCCCATAGCCATTGGTCGCCCACGTCCAACCACTGCCTGTGTTGTAGAACATCGTGCCCCACGTGCTGCCTAGTGGATTGCCTCCCATACCCCACCAGTTAAGCCAGGCATCGCCCCGTGGGTAGCCAGGCGAACAATCCCCTTGAGCATTGATGCTGTAGCCACTTGCCGTGGCATTCTTCGCGGGAGCAGCCAGTGACAGTGAGACAGCCAACAGTGTTGCGATCAACAAGCTAGTGATCGCGCCGCGTCGTACTGATCCACCAAAGGCTCGGCACTTCATTTTTGTGCCCCTTCTTTTCAGACCGCAGATACGGTTCGTGATTCATAGATGCCAGTTGCCCGCGATAGCGCTCCGCTACTGTTCGAGCGTATACGGGACGGTCAGACGCTTCGCGGTGACAGGAGTGGTAACTGTCACCACGGCTGCTCTTTATCAGCAGATGGTGCCGTGAAATCTCACGACACGGCGTGTCTGCCATGTACTGCCCGCCTTTCTCACATTCCGCGCTCTTACGCGAACGGTTATCTATAGAGGACGCCCTGTATCTTCCAATTCGGACATCCGGCGTCATCCATCTTCATTTCGAAAACGGGAGACAGATCGTTTGGGCAGCGCTGGCGCGTACGTGTGTGCCGAAATAATGGAGTCGGTCCCATCCCGCAACACAAACGGGCCGGAGCATTTGCTGCTCCAGCCCGTTTCGTTCTCGTCACGTCGCGTCGGTATTACAACCGCAGGCGTGGGTCGAGGAAGTCGCGCAGCCAGTCGCCGACGACGTTGATCGAGAGCACCGTCAGCATGATGGCGATGCCGGGGAAGGTGTAGATCCACCACTGGCCGGTGATGATGTAGTCGCGGCCGGCGGCGACCATGCCACCCCAGGTCGGCACATCCGGCGGGACGCCGAGGCCGAGGAACGAGAGCGACGCCTCAGCCAGGATCGTGCTGGCAACGGCGAAGCTGGCGATGACGATGATCGAGGCGAACGTGTTCGGCAGAATGTGCTTGAACATGATCGAGCCGTTGCGCGCGCCGATCGCCCGTGCCGCCTCAACAAAGTCCTTCTCACGCCAGGAGATCACCTGCCCGCGAACGACACGCCCGTAGGTGACCCACCCCGATATGCCCAGCGTCAGGATGATCTTGTCGAGGCCCTGGCCGAGCACCGCCAGAATGGCGATGGCGAGCAGGATGAATGGCACCGCGAGCTGAATATCGGCGAAGCGCATGATGATATCGTCGACCTTGCCACCGTAAAAGCCGGAGATCAGGCCGAGTGCGATACCAATGACGCCCGCGATCACAACGGCGACGATGCCGACGATGAGCGAGATGCGCGCACCATACAGCACACGCGAGAGCACATCGCGACCCAGTGCATCGGTGCCGAGGAGATATTCCGAGCTACCGTTCGCCGCCCAGACAGGCGGCTTCTTGCTATCGATCAGCACGCCAGCGCGCGGGTTATGCGGCGCAAGGACTGGTGCGCCGACGGCAGCGACGACGATCAGGAAGAGCATGACGACACCGAAGAGCGCCAGCTTGTTCTGCAGCAGGCTGCGCACGATACGGGGTGTCTTGCGCTTGGTCGAGCGCTGTGCTTCTGCGGCGAGGGTCTGTTCCGCGCCGGTTGCGGTCTGGTCCATCGAATTCCCTACCCCTCGTCGATCAGCCGTACCGGACCCGCGGATCGATGACACCGTACAGCAGGTCAACGATCAGGTTCAGGAAGACGAAGATCACAGCAACAACCGTCACCGCCCCAACGACGACCGGGAAATCACGCTGCTGGATCGCCAGAATGATCATGCGCCCAATGCCCGGCCACGAGAAAACCGTCTCGGTAATGACCGCGCCGCCGAGGAGCGTGCCGAACTCCAGGCCGAAGATCGTGATCACCGGGATCAGCGCATTCTTCAGCGCGTGGCGATAGGTGACGGCCGACTCGGTCAGGCCCTTCGACCGCGCGGTGCGCACGAAGTCCAGCCCGAGAACCTCCAGCAAGCTGGAGCGGACGAGGCGCGCGCTCCGCGCCAGCGAGAACGTCGCCAGCGTGATCGACGGCAGGATGAGGTGTTTGATCGTGCTGACCATCGAGCCATCGCCCTGCCCATAGGAGGGCAACCATTTGAGCTTACCGGCGAACACGAATATCAGGACGACTCCCAGGAAGAACACCGGCAACGATTGCCCGAGTAACGCCAACCCCATCACGAGGTTGTCCCAGATACTGTTGCGTTTTGTCGCCGATATGATCCCGACCGGAATCGAGATCACGACTGAGAGCACGAACGCGGTTAGTGCCAGCTTCAGTGTTGCCGGCATACGCTCGCGAATCAGCTTGAAGACCGGCTGCCCCTGGCGCAGCGACGTGCCAAAGTCGCCACGGACCGCCTTCGATGCGAACTCGAAATACTGCACGTAGATCGGTCGGTCAAAGCCGAGATCATGACGCAGTTGATCGACTTCTTCCCGTGTCGCATCCGGGCTGGCCATCAGGATTGCAGGATCGCCCGTTTGGAACAGAATCACGAAGACGAGCACGGAAACGCCAAAGACGACCAGGATCGACTGCAAGAGCCGCCGAATAATGTACCGGGTCATCGAAGACCTACTTCCAGACTCGCGTGAACGGCGTCTAGAGCGGACTCACGGTGAGTCCGCTCCAGACAGGTCAGTTAGCCGATGTATCGCACTTCGGTCACGTCAATGCGCTCGTCAGCGCGGGCTTCCCACTCGATCTTCTTGCTTGCACCGTAGAAGTCGACCTGGTGCCACAGCGGCGCCCACGGGCAGTCGTCCATGACGATGGCCGAGATCTTGTTCATCAGATCCTGACGCTCTGCCTCGTCGAGCGAGTTCGTGAGCTGGTCGTAGAGGGTGTTGTACTCCTCGTTGTTCCAGCGGGTGAAGTTCAGCGAGTAATCCGGGTGGACGTAGAAGAGCTCCTGCTCACCGGTGAACGGCGAGCCGAGGCCGAGGAAGTGGATCTCATCGGGCTCACCGGACGGCAGAAGCTCACCGGCGTAGACCGACCACTCCAGGACCTTCAGGTTGATCTTAAGGCCAACCGCCTCAAGGTTCTGGGCGATGGCCTGGGCCATCTCAGCGTCCTTGATGTAGCGGCCGCTCGGGGCGTCCATCGTGACCTCGAAGCCCTCCGGCACGCCGGCCTCAGCCAGCAGCGCCTTGGCCTTCTCCGGGTCGTACTCGTACGCCTTGGCATCCGGCGGGGTGTGCGGCGGGTTGATGATCGTCGAGGCACGCTCGCCATTGCCATTGAGCAACGCAACCTTGATCGACTCGAAGTCGATCGCGTAGTTCACGGCCTGGCGGACGCGAGGATCATCGAACGGCGGCTTGTCGCAGCGGAAGCCGAGGAAGATGATGCGGCCACCGGTGACCGTCGAGATGCGGGCGTTGTCACTCTGCTCGATCTGCGGCGCGACGTCCGGCGCGATGTTGGTAACGATCTGCGCCTCGTCGTTCTGCAGCGCAACGACGCGCGCCGACAGCTCCGGCACCGGCCGGAAGGTGACGGTCTTGATCGTCGGCTTCGTGCCCCAGTAATCCGGGTTTGCTTCGCAGGTGAAGTGGTCGTCGCGCTTCCACTCGACGAACTTGTACGGCCCTGAACCCATCGGCGACTCGGCGATCTTGGCCAGGTTCTCGGGCGATTCGTCCGAGAAGTAGCTCGGCGGAACGATCTCGAAGCTCGTCAGGAGCGCCGGGAAGATCGCGGCCGGCTTGTCGGTCTTGATCTCAATCGTTTTGGCATCGACGGCGGTCGCGCTCACAAAGCCGATCTGATTGGCGATCGACTGCACACGCGGCTTGTCGCCAACTTTATCCTTGGCGGCGCGCTCGAAAGTGAAGACAGCGGCGTCGGCATCGACCGGCGTGCCGTCGTGGAACATCGCGCCCTCGACCATCTCCAGGCGCCAGGTGTTCTCGTCTACTGCTTCCCACGACTGGATGATGCTTGGCTCCAGCTCGAGTGTCTCCGGGTTTCGAGCGAGGAACATGTCGTAGATGTGCAGGTTCAGGTTGAACTCAGGCGTCGAGTTCCGCAGCAGCGGATCGAGCGAGTTCGCGTCGACACCCTGGATGATGGTGATTTCACCGGTGGCCTCAACGTCCTCGCCGCCCCCAGCGGGTTCGGTCGCCTCAGCCTCGCCGCCGGTCGACTCCGTCGCCTCCGGCTCGTCCGTTGACTCAGTTGCTTCGCCGCCGGTCGCCTCGGTGGCCTCCGAACCACCAGTTGACTCGGTAGCGCTGCCGCCGGACGACGGCTCTTCGTCATCATCACCGCCGCACGCGGCCAGCAGCGAGCCGACAACCGGCGTCGCCAGGCCAAGAACGGCAGCACGGCGCAGCAGGCCACGTCGCGACAGGCGCGAGCGCAGGGTTTGCTCCGCCAGCTCCTCAGGTTTCAGCAGATCTCCCATTACGAAACCGGACCCCTCTCCTCATGTGCGTTATGGCGTTACCTAAGCACAAACAGCATGGCCCGTCGCCAGAGGTGCCATGCCGGTTTCTTGTTTGTCGGCCTCATGTCATTGAAACGTACACGCGCCCGTCGGCCGCAACTTCGCGGACCGGCGTGTCATTCGTTTCGTGCGGAGACCGGCTCGTCATTGAGTCAGCAAGAGATGGTATGTGACCGCGACTATCAAAGTCAAGGAAGCGCCATCCCACAGCGATCCACTTTTCCGATCTGACAAAAGATTCACGCACAACCAACGCGTGATGCCGTCGTTACTGACTCGGCCGACGCATCTCGATCGTGGCCAATACGCTCCTGAGCGATGATGTGTCTGTGTGTTGAATGTGCGCTATTGCGCGCCAATCGTCGCCGTCAGCAGGGCGGGGCCGGTCGGCGCGCCGATCGCCGCGTCCGCCTCGACCGTCACGACAAGGGCTTCGTAGCTGGCAACCCAGCCGAACGGTTCAATCACCAGGGTCGCTCTCCCACCGTCAGGATCGACGCGCAACTCTCCGCCGCGTGCATAGTCGCTCCCATTCGGGAAGCGCATCCAGGCAACGTAGTGTTCACCCGCCCCGGGCTCCGGCAGATCGACAGCGACGATCAACGCGCTGTTCGTCTGGCGGTTCACGATGAGCTTGGCCTTGGCCTCCGGCGCGAGCGTCTCGCTGCCAACAAACTGCGCAATGTAGGTTGAGCCGACGGTCGTCGGGGCCTCAGCCAGCGTCCGCATCGTGCGGTCCTGCTCGGCCTGAATCTCGGCGATGCGCTGCTGCTGGTTGTAAAGCCGGACGCCCATGACGCCGATCACCAGCAACAGGATGAGCGCCGGGGCGACGACGAAGCTGGCCAGCCGCGGCGCGACAGGTTGCCAGGCGAACGTGCGTCGCAGCCGCGGCGCGCGGGCCGGCGTGGCCTGGTCGATTCGACCCAGCAGCGCCGCGCGAGCGCGCAACGGCACCGGCCGCGCGGGTGACGCATACGGCAGAAGCCCGACCATCTCCTCGTAGGATTCCAGCTCCTGCGCGCAGGAGGAGCTGGAGGAGACGTGCAATCGCACGCGCTCGCTATCATCGGGATCGAGCGCGCCGAGGACGTAGGCAGGGATCAGATCCCTGACGTGCCCGTCATCTCGATCGCCCATGCCGGACAGATCATCATGCTCGGCATCCACAGTCCATACCCTCATTCGCTGCGCTGACGATTCCGTGTCGAACTATGCCTCGTCAGCGAGTGCATCTTTCAGCTTCTGCATACCCAGCCGCAGCCGGGTCTTGATCGTGCCGAGTGGCTCATCCAGGTATGCCGCGATCTCTCGCTGTGACATCGACTGGAAGAACGCCAGCTCGATGGCGATACGTTGCGCTTCGGGCAGCGTTGTGAGCGCTTTACCGACACGCTCCCGAAGCAGTGCTGCTTCCGCCGCTTCCTCAACATTCGCCGCGTCATCGACGAGGCCGTTCATCACTTCATGAACGTCTGTGCCGTCGACGCGTTGCGGCCGTCGCTGACGCCGGCGCAGCTCGTCAATCGCCAGATTGTGGGTGATGCTCAATAACCAGCTGGCAAAGGTTCCGCGGACTGTGCGATACGTCTCAGCCTGTCTCCAGGTTCGTACGAACGCCTCCTGCAGGATCTCTTCCGCAGTCGCTCCGTCGCCGACGATACGCACCGCAAACGAATAGACTACTCGCGCGTACCGACTGTAGAGCGCTTCCAGAGCCGCCGTGTCGCCTTCACACACACGGCTCACCAGCACCTCATCCGCTGGCTCGGCGGACGAGGGTTGATCGGCGCCACCCGACGCTACCTCTAACCGGCGGTTCCGCTCACTCAATGGAACCTCGCGATGCCGGTGCACAGGTAGCACTTCACTATACGGCGGCGATGCGCTTTCAGGATGTACCGGAATGGCGATACCCGCATAATGCTGATCTCGCTTCGTCTGAATGGGCGTGCGTACCATGTCAGGATGCGTCCATTATACGAAGCGGCCCTGCAACGCCCGCTTCGGGCTGGCTGTCGATAGTGACAGTACAACCCGGATCAGGCCTGGCGGTTATGTTGGGCTACTCGCGAACAGCGGTATCGCGCTGTACGGACATGGCGGCCGGCTCGACATCATCGGTCGGTCGGCGCAGCAGCCAGATGAGGGCAAGGCTCGACAGCAGAATGACGCCGAGCGAGACAACCTGCGCCTCCTGAAGGCCCCAGAACCAGACACGTTCCTCGCGTACGTACGAGATAATGAAGCGTGTGACACCATAGAGCAGCGCATAGGTGGCGAAGATCGTCCCGGCCGGCAGCCTACGCTTGCGCAACGGCCAGATGACGGCAAAGATGCCCAGGCACATGATCATGTCGTAAACCGGATACGGGTGCGTCGGGACATTCAGCAGACGGTTCGGGATGATGGCGTCGGGGTTGGTGTAGACGAATGCGAACGGCCAGTCCGTCTCTGCGCCCCAGGCGTCGCCATTGATGGCGCAGCCGATCCGACCGATTGCCTGCGCGACGACCAGGCCGGGCGCGATGATGTCGATCATGCGCAGGAACGGATACGAGCGCAGCTTGCACAGGATCGCGACGGTAATGAAGCCGCCGATCACGGCGCCATAGATCGCCAGGCCACCCTCATTGATCTTCAGCGCCTCACCCGGATTGTCGATGTAGAAGCCGAGATGGTCGATGAGATAGAACACACGCGCGCCGATGATGCCGCCGGCTATTGCGATCAGCACGAACGAATCGAAGCCCGCCACCGAGATATTGCGCTCGCGCATGCCGCGCTCGACGAACCAGACCGCGACGAAGATGGCGAGAACCGTGAGAAGGCCGTGCCACGCCAGCACGAACGGACCGATCGTGACGAGGTTCGGGTCCATACCGATGTGGATGCGCATTAGCCTCTTCCCTGCTCAAAGCCGAATCTTACGCTGCGGGCGAGGGAGACGGTGAGGTCATCGCGCCGTCGCATGCAGGCGAAGTGTAGCCGCCGACGGCACGCTCGGGGCAACGAATTGGAGAGCGAACGTTAGTCCCAGGTAATGAGCAGGCGTTCCAGCAGGCTGACGCCGAGGTAGCCAAGCGTGGCGACGAGCGACATCATGAGTGCTGCGACGTAGACCATCGGGATGTCGTAGGCGGTGCGGCCGAGCGTCATCATGTAGCCGAGGCCGGCGCTGGATGAGACGAACTCGCCGACCATCGCGCCGGTCATGGAGAGGGTCAGTCCCATCTTGATCCCGCCCAGCAGTGGGCGCAGCATCAGCGGGATCTCAACATAGATCAGTGTCTGCCAGCCGTTGCCGCCCATGCTCCAGGTTGCCTCGATCAGCGTCGCGTCGATCGAGCGCAGACCGACGACGGTGTTAATCAGGATCGGGAAGAAGACGATCAGCGCACAAATGATGACCTTCGGCAGCAGCCCCAGGCCGAACCAGACGACGAGCAACGGCGCGAATGCGATCACCGGCATCGCCTGCGATACGGCAACGTAGGGGCCGAACAGGGCATCAAACGTATCGAAGCGTGCCAGCGGATAGCCGAGCCCGACGCCGACAACGAACGCAACGGCGAACCCGAGCAGCGCCTCCTTCAGCGTGACGCTGGTGTGATGCCAGAGGGTGCCGTTGCGATAGAGCAGCCACCACTTCTCAGCGACGGATGCTGGCGCGGGCAGCATGTAGGCCGGGATGGTGTGACGCATCCAGAGCAGCTGCCAGAACCCCAGCGCCAGCAGGACTCCTACCAGCGGCAGCCAGAGTCGCCAACGACGATACGACGACGCAGGACGCGGCAGTGTGCGCCCGCGTCGTCGTCGAACACGGCGTGGAGCGCCGGTCGAGCTACGACCGTCAACGGTGATGCTACTGTCCGGCCTGCTCCACAAACTCATTGGTATACAGCGCCTCGGGGTCGATCGGAGCGTCAACAACGCCGACTGATTGCAACAGATCCTGAGTATTCTGCCAGGCTTCCGGGTCGGTCCAGCCCAGTGGGTGATCGGTCGGCGGCTGCTGCCACTTCTGCGCCTGCTCCAGCACCGCGCGCTGGATGCGCACGTTGTCGCCGGTGATCTCCGGCATGCGCGCCATCGACGCCTCGAAGGCCGCGTCCGGATCATCCAGTGATGCCTGCAAGCCCTTCAGCGTCGCCTCGACGAACTTCTGGACCAGGTCGGGATGCTCGGACAGCATCGACTCATTCGTCACCAGGCCGGTCGAGACCATGTTGACGTAGTCGGAGACAGCCAGCTCCTCCATGTCGTAGCCCAGCTCGCGCGCCTGCACCGGCTCGTTGACGAGATAGGTCATAGCGACGTCGATCTGGTCCTGCGTCAACGCCTCAAGCTCAGTGAAGCCGATTGTGATCAGGTCGATGTCATCCAGCGTCAGCCCGCCCGCCTGCAGCAGCGCCAGCAGGCCGAAGTAGGTCGAGCCGTTCGTCTGCGAGACGCCAACGCGGCGACCCTTGAGGTCTTCCGGCGCGGTCAGCGGATCGTGCTTGCCGCCAATCGCAGTAGCGCCAACCGGATACTTCTGGAACTGCGCCATCACGTAGGTCACCGGGATGCCGGCAGCACGAGCCGGGATCAGGCCATCGCCGCTGGTGACGGCAAAGTCAATGCTGCCGCTACCGACCTGAGCGAGCAGGTCCGGGTTCGGGCCCTGCTGTACCTCAACATCGAAGCCGGCGTCCGCGTAATAGCCATTATCGATCGCCACGTAATACGGCGCGAACTGCACGTTCGGGACGAAGCCCAGCGCGAGTGTGACCTTGACCTTCTCACCGGAGTCGTCGCCACTGGCACCTTCAGGAGATGAGGCGATAGTCGGTGAGGCTGCTGTTTCGGCGCTGGTCGGCGAAGCTTCCTCGCTGGTCGCAGTCGCCCGGGCGTCGTCTGCGGTCGGGCTGGCGGCGGTTTCGACAGCGCTTTCGGCGGACGTCGAACTCGTGGCGACGCTCGTCGTCGCAGTAGGCGTTGGATCAGATGACGAGCCACATGCAGCGAGCAGGACGCCGAATGTGATGAGTACGACAAGCAGGATATAGCGGTAGCGCATAGTCCCCCCAACGATATTTGGCCGATGCTCGCCTCCGCAATGCGAGCGGGGCGCATCGTAGCACGATACCCGCATTTGGGAATACACGAATTGCATTGTGAACGTTGGATTACGACAGCCCTGTCGTACATTGACGGCTTCCCGGCTGATTGCTAAGATGGCCCACAAGTTAAATCGTCCGAATGACGGTGAACGGAACAAGTACGCGCTCAGTCCAGACGCAGCGAGCCGACGAATGGTGCGAGGTCGGTGTCAACGCGGGCGCGGAATGGCTCCGGGAGTTGCGCTCCGAACCAGGGAATCCCCGCAGTAGGCAGCGCCGGTTGCTCCTCCGTTAGCAGGGAGCAGGATTGACGGGACAGCTTCGTCCCGCATCCAATGAGGTGGGTCGTCCCGCGAGGGAGGGCCAAACCGGGTGGTACCGCGGAGCGTATCAGACGCCTTCGTCCCGATTGGGGGCGAGGGCTTTTTGTTGTTCTGCTGCACGTCGGCGAGCGCCGACGCCGGATCACGGAAGGATCACACACGAGCATGGTAGTTGAGACACAGCCGCGGCCGGCAGCGACCGCACCGGACACGACCCGCAAGCGCGTCTTCTCGGGCATTCAGCCCAGCGGCGCGGTCACGATTGGCAACTACCTCGGCGCGATCAGGCGCTGGGTCATTCAGCAGCACCAGCACCAGAGCATCCACGCGATCGTCAATCTGCACGCAATGACGCAGGTGTATGACGCGCCGGATCTTCGTCAGCGCACGCTGGATCTGGCCGCCGTCCTGATCGCCTGCGGCATCGACCCGGAGAAAGCCATCCTGTTCGCGCAAGGCGACGTGCCGGAGCACACTGAGCTGACCTGGGTGCTGGCGACGCAGACGATGTTTGGTGAGCTGAACCGCATGACGCAGTTCAAGGACAAGGGCCGCGGTGACGAGCGCGCCGGCGCGGGCCTGTTCTTCTACCCGGTGCTGATGGCCGCCGACATCCTGCTCTACGACACCAACTCGGTGCCGGTCGGCGAGGATCAGCGCCAGCATCTCGAGTTGACGCGCGATGTCGCCGAACGCTTCAACGCCAAGTTCGGCGAGACATTCGTCATCCCCGAGGCGGACATTCAGGCCGAAGGTGCCCGGATCATGAGCCTCGACGATCCGACGAAGAAGATGAGCAAGTCGGGTGCGCCCGGCTCCTACATCGCCTTCCAGGACACACCGAGCGAGATCCGCAAGAAGATCATGCGCGCCGTAACCGACTCCGGCTCGGAGATCGTGTACCGCGAGGACAAGCCCGCCATCGTCAACCTCCTGACGATCTACTCGCAATTCAGCGACGAACCGATTGCGACGCTGGAGGAACGCTACGCCGGGGCCGGCTACGGGCAGTTCAAGAAGGATCTGGCGGACGTCGTCGTCAGCCATATGGAGCCTATTCAGCAGCGTCTGGCGGAGCTGGCCGCCGATCCGGGCGAGCTGCTGCGCATCCTCGATCGTGGCACCGAACGCGCACGCGAGATCGCGACGCCGAAGATGGAGCGCGTGCGCGAGGTGACCGGCATCACGCTCTTCCACTAGCGCATTCCGGACGGGCCGCACAGCCACTGCGCGGCCCGTTCAACCCCGCCGATCAAGTCGGAACCAGTGCGGATCATCGCGGCGTGCGGAATCCGGCAGACCGGCCGTATCGAACGCCAGCTCCTCCACCACCGTCCAGCCAGGATAGAGCGCCTCGATCGCCTGGCGATCCATGCCGTCCGGCAGCATCCCACGGCTGCGCGGCGCAAGCGCATACATCAGCAGTGTCGCGTCCGGCGCAGCAACAGCATCGATCAGTCGGGCGGCGGCAGCACGGCCATCGGAGCCGAGGCCGTGGATCGTCCCGAAATCAAGAATCAGCCGATAGCCGCGCTCAAGGCCAAGCTCTTCGGCAGTGCTCTTTGTTATGTCGCCCTGGGTAAAGCGCGCCGCGACACCGGCCTCAGCCGCCCGACGCTGCGCCGCCTTCACGCCCCGGCCAACCAGCTCGATGCCGGTGACCTGCCAGCCGCGCTGCGCCAACCGCACCGACCAGACGCCGGTTCCGCTGCCGATGTCCAGCGCTGCGCCATACGGCGGCTGTCGCTCGCGCTCAACACGATCCAGCATCGTCAGCGCCTGCTGCGCTGCCGGCAGCGTTTCGAGCCGCTCCCAGGGCGTGAAGCCGAAACGATAGGCGATCTTGTAGAAGCGTGCGCTCAGGCTGGCCTCCATTCGCAACCGGGACGACGTGCAATACCACTGTGACAGGCAGGCTGACGGCGACTCGCCACGACCCTACTCGCGAGGCAGAACACCGTTGAGGAACAAGTCGACCATCTGCTCGGCATCGCCAGACTGCGGCTGAACGTGCTCGTGATGGTTGTGGAACAGGCCCAGCAGCATCGCGGTGAGCAAGCGTGCGGCGAGCTGCACGTTGATTGGCCGAATCTCGCCCGCAGCAGTCGAGCGCTCCAGCAGTCCGGCGAGCGCGACATCCGGCTCCGGGTGCTCGGTGAAGATCGCGTTGCGGACCTCGGCCGACAGATAGCGCTCGACGTCATTGAGGATCAGCCACGGCACGCGGTCGGTCGCCATGGTCTCGGCGAACGCAGTTATCTCCAACAGGATGTCGCGCAGCGGTCCCTCCTGCTCGGTGCAGGCAATCAGACCACCCCAGAACTCGTTGACCGCCCGACGAATGATCTCGGCGAACAGATCCTCCTTGTTGCGGAAGTGGTAATACAGCGCCGCCTTGGTGATGCCAGAGGCATCAGCGATCTGCTGCATCGAGACATCTGCGAAGCCGCGCGTCAGGAACTGCTCGCGCGCTTCGGCGATGATCCGCTCCCGGGCAGCGCCGCGCGGAGGGGCAATCACGGTATCTCCAGGTGGGGTTGACAAACGCACCGCTCCGCACTAACTTACTTACCGGTCAGTTAGTTCTTACCGTCCGGTTAGTAAGCATTCTAGCACGCCGGAGTCTCCATCCGGCACGAAAGGACCCAGCGATGCCCAATGTCGCACCCGCCATCGTCGCCCGTGGTCTGGCCAAGCGTTTCGGCTCAACACAGGCTCTCGATGGCGTCAGCCTCTCCGTCGAGCCGGGCACGATCCTCGGCATGCTCGGGCCGAACGGTGCGGGCAAGACGACGACCGTCCGCATCCTGACAACCCTCCTGCGTCCTGATGCCGGCGAGGCATTCGTCGCCGGTGTTGATGTCCTGCGCGATTCAGACGCGGTGCGGCGCAGCATCGGCCTTGCCGGCCAGTATGCGGCGGTCGATGAGCTGATCTCCGGTCGCGAGAATCTGACGATGGTCGGACGACTCTTTCATCTGCCCCGCCAGGAGGCCCGCCGCCGCGCCGATGAGCTTCTTGAGCGCTTCGACCTCGTTGACGCCGCCGACCGACCGGTCAAGACCTATTCGGGCGGCATGCGTCGACGCCTCGACCTTGCCGCCAGCCTGATCCCGAACGCCCCGGTCCTGTTCCTCGACGAGCCGACAACTGGCCTCGATCCGCGTAGCCGTCTGGAGCTGTGGGGCATCATCCGCGAGCAGACGGACAAGGGCGGCACGGTGCTCCTGACGACGCAATACCTTGACGAGGCCGACCAGCTAGCCGACAACATTATCGTCATCGACCGTGGCAAGGTCATCGCCAGCGGCTCGGCAGACGAGCTCAAGGACCAGGTCAGCAACAGCCGACTGGATGTCACCGTCGCCGCGTCTTCCGATTTCGGCGCGGTCGCTCGCGTGGTCGAGAGCTACGGGAATGGCACCGCGCACGTCGATCTTGCGCGACGGCTCGTCAGCCTTGCAGTCGTCGCACGGCCCGGCCTGATCCAGTCGCTCGTCCGCGATCTCGACGCCCTCAACATTGATGTCGACAACATTCATCTGCGTCGCCCAACTCTCGACGACGTCTTCCTCGCCCTCACCGGCGAGATGGCGGCCGGTGATGACGCAGACAACACAAGCTCGGAGGCCGCTGCATGAGCGTTACCGCACCCGCCATTGCCGCCACATCACCGGCACCCAGCCACAGCCGCCTCTACTGGGCCATCGCCGACACACTCGTTGTCGCGCGGCGGCACATTCTGCACATCCCACAGACGCCGGAGCAGCTTTTCTCGGCGACGCTGCAGCCGATCATGTTCATCCTCCTGTTTGTCTACTGCCTCGGCGGCGCAATCAACGTTCCGGGGATCTCCTACGTCGACTTCCTGATGGCCGGTATCTTCGTCCAGACGATCGTCATGGAGGGCATGACCGGCGCGATGGGTCTGGCGACCGACCTCAAGCGCGGCATCGTCGATCGCTTCCGGACGCTGCCGATGAGTCCGGTTGCCGTCCTGGCCGGCCCGATCCTGGCGGATATCGTCCGTAACCTGATCGCGATCGTCGTCATGGTGGCGATGGGGCTGCTGGTCGGCTTCCGCCCGACCGCCGGCCCGGTCGAGTGGCTCGGCGCAGTCGGACTGCTGCTGCTGGCCGGCGTGACCGTGTCGTGGATCGGCACTGTCGTCGCCCTGATCATCCGCGACCCCGAGGCGGTCCAGATGATGGCGTTCGTCGTCCTGCTACCGCTGTCATTCGCCAGCAGCGCGTTCGTTCCGATCGAGTCGATGCCCAGCTGGCTCCAGCCCGTCGTGCGCCATCAGCCGGTGACTGTAATCGTCACGACAGTCCGCGGCCTGCTGATCGACCAGCCCATCGGCAGCGCCGGCTGGCAAGCCCTCGCCTGGAGCGCCGCCATCATCGCCGTCTGCCTGCCGGTGTCGGTGATGCTGTATCGCAGAGTGCAGGCGGTGTAGGGACCTCACCCCCCAGCCCCCTCTCCCGTGGGGAGAGGGGGTGTCCTGTGTGACGTGGTTGGGTGCTGGCTAGGAGGGTTGGCTGTTGGCATCCCCCTCTCCCGACCTCTCCCCTGCGAGGGAAGAGGCGCGAGGAACGGTAGCCAACACGCGATGGTAGTGACACCCCCTCTCCCCACGGGAGAGGGGGCTGGGGGGTGAGGTCCGGCGTCAGTCCGCCGCTACCTCCGCAGCCTCTTCGTCCCGGAACTGCTGGCGGTAGAGGGCGGCGTAGGCACCGTTGGCGTTCAGGAGCTCGGCGTGGGTGCCGCGCTCGATGATCCGGCCGCTGTCGATGACCAGGATGAGGTCGGCTGTACGGATCGTGCTGAGGCGGTGAGCGATAACGATGCTGGTGCGGCCAGCCATCAGCGTCGCAAGCGCCTGCTGGATCAGGCGCTCGGTGCGCGTGTCAACGTTGCTGGTGGCCTCGTCGAGGATAAGGATGCGCGGATCGGACAGGATCGCGCGAGCGAAGGTCAGCAGCTGCCGCTGGCCGCGACTGATGCTGCCGCCACCCTCGCCGAGCTGCGTCTCGTAGCCCTCTGGGAGCGCCGTGATGAAGCGGGCTGCGCCGGTTGCTTCGGCGGCGGCGACGACCTCTTCGCGAGTCGCGTCGGGTCGGCCGTAGGCGATGTTATCGGCGATCGAACCGGCGAACAGGAACGGCTCCTGGAGCACGACGGCGACGCCGGCACGCAGGCTCTCGCGCGTGATCTCGCGGACATCGTGGCCGTCGATCCGCACTGCGCCATCATCGACATCGTAGAAGCGCGGGATCAGGTTGGCGATCGTCGTCTTACCCGCGCCAGTCTTTCCGACGAGCGCCAGCGTCTGGCCCGCCGCGACCGTGAAGCTGACATCGCGGAGGACATCGTTGCCGGGCTCGTAGGCGAAGCGGACATTGCGGAACTCGATCTCGCCACGCATGTCGTCCAGCCGGGTAGCTGTCGCCATGTCGACCGGCTCCATCGGCTCATCGGTCATCGCGTAGATGCGTTCCGCGCCTGCCAGACCGGCCTGCACCTGCGCGTACATCGTCGAGAGCATCTGCAAGGGCCGAAAGAACTGCTGGACGTAGAGGACAAACGACGTCAGGACACCGATCTTCAGATTGCCCTGCACCACCTGATAGCCACCGTAGGCGATGACGACGGCGGTCGCGATCGTCGACAGCACGTCGATCGCTGGTGCGAAGGCCGATGACACGCCGACTGCCTGGACGTTGGCATCGCGATTGGCGGCATTGCGCGCGCGGAAGCGGCTGATGTTCTGGTCCGTGCGATTGAACGCCTGCGCCTCACGAACGCCAGCGATCTCCTCCTGCAGGCCGGCTGTCACATCGCCGGTCGTCTCGCGCGCCTTGCGATAAACGACGCGGGCACGTCGGCCGAAGTAGGACGTCGTCAGCAGCATGACCGGAATCACGGCGAAGCTGACGAGCGCCAGGCGCACATCGAGCAGCAGCATCGCGATGATGATGCCGGACAGCGCGAAGAACGAGCCGATCGTCTGCGACAGGATCTGCGAGAAGAACTGGTTGAGCGTCTCGACATCGTTGATGACACGACTCATCAGGTCGCCGGTCGGCTGGCGATCGAAGAAGCGCAGCGGCGCACGCAGGAAGCGGCTGAACAGCCGCTCGCGCAGGTCGGCGAGGAGCGATTGGCCGATGACGCCCACGACGCGGATCTGGCCGCGCATGGCCAGCGCGTTCAGGGCGTACAGCCCGAGCAGCGGCAGCATCAGCAACGCCAGCTTGCGGCTGTCGCCGGTGAGCATGGCGTCGTCGACGGCACGCCCGATCAGCCACGGCGCGCCGGCCTGGGCGATCGCGCTCATCACGACCAGCAACAGCACGAGGATCCACTTGCGGAAATATGGCCGCATCTCGCCGATCAGGCGGCGTGCCACAGCGCGCTGGTTGGCTGCGCTTTCGTGGTCAGCAAACGACTCGAGCCCCGGTCTCACTGGCCACCTCCGACCGCTGACGACGATGGCTGCCGGTCATCAACCAGTTGCGACTGGATGATCTCGTTGTAGATTGGGCTGTCCTCCAGCAATTCGGCGTGCGTGCCGCGCGCAACGATCTTGCCGCCATCAAGGACGACGATCAGATCGGCGTCACGCACGGTGCTGATGCGCTGGGCGATGACAACAACGGTGCGGCCACCGGCGCGCATCAGGCGGTCGAGCGCGTCCTGGATGGCAGCCTCAGTGCGGGTGTCGACCGAGGACGTGCTGTCGTCGAGGATAAGAATGCGCGGATCGACGAGCAGCGCGCGAGCGATGGCAATACGCTGGCGCTGTCCGCCGGACAGGCCCAGCCCACGCTCGCCGACGACAGTGTTGTAGCCATCGGGCAATTCATCAATGAACTCAGCGGCCTGGGCCGCGTGCGCCGCCGCCTCGATCTCAGCATCGGACGCATCCGGCCGGCCGTAGGCGATGTTGTCGCGGATCGTCCCCGAGAAGAGCAGCGTCTCCTGCATGACGATGCCGATCTGGCCGCGCAGGCTGGAGAGCGTCACCTCGCGCACGTCATGACCGTCGATCAGGACGGCGCCATCGTTGACATCGTAGAAGCGCGAGATAAGGCTGACGAGGCTGCTCTTGCCGGAGCCGGTCGTGCCGATGATCGCGGCTGTCTGGCCCGGCTCGATCGTCAGGTCAATGCCGCTGAGCGTTTCCTGCTCGGCGCCCGGATAGCGGAAGTGGACACCACGGAACTCGATGCGGCCGTCGATCTGCGGCAGAACGTGCGCATCCGGGCGCTCGGCGAGATCGTCCGGCTCATCGAGAACATCGAAGACGCGCAGGGCGGACGCCTGCGCGCGCGAGATCGTCGCCATCTGGAAGCCGATGGTCAGAATCGGAAAGAGCAGATAGTTGAGATAGGCGGTAAACGCGACCAGCTCACCAACACTCAGGCTGCCACCGATCACCTCGCGACCGCCGTACCAGACGACCGCCAGCATCCCGAGGTTCGCCGTGAGGAAGATGAGCGGGAAGTTGTTACCGAACGCGTTCAGCGCCTCGACGTTGCGTCCCAGCAGATCGCGGTTTGCCGCGCTGTAGCGCTGCTCCTCGCGCCGTTCCTGCCCGAAGACGCGGATCACACGCATGCCGACGAGGTCTTCCTGCAGCACGGCATTGAGCTTGCCGATCGCAATTTGCAGCTTGCCGAACACCGAGAAGACAGAGCGGACGAAGTGCAGCAGGACGAACAGGATAATCGGGATCGTCGCCAGCGCGACGAGCGCCAGCCGCCAGTTGATCAGCAACAGCAGCGCCGTCGTCCCGAGCAGCATCAGCAGCGCGGACGTGATCTGGATGACGCCGGTGCCGGCGAACTGCCGCACCTGCTCGACGTCGTTGGTAATCCGGCTGATGAGCTGGCCCGCTTCAACACGGTCGAAGTAGGCGAACGAGAGCCGCTCGATGCGCGCGAAGAGCGCCTCGCGGAGGTCGTAGGCGACACCCTGTGACGCGCGTTCTGAGAGGTACCCCTGCAGGAACGAACCGAGGCCGCGCACGAGCGCCAGGCCGACCAGCGCCAGCGCAGCCAGCACGACAATCGTGCTGTCACCGTGCTCGACACCACGATCGACTGCGATGCGCAGCGCCTGGGGCACTGCCAGGTTTGCGAGCGACACGACGATGAGCGCGACGAGCGCGCCCAGCGCGTCGAGCCGATAGTGCCGCAGATAGCCCAGGGAGCGCATCAGCGCGCGCCCCGCGCCGGGCTGGAAAGACATGCGGCCCGCTCCGCTACCTTGTCGTTGCACCAACGCACTCCTTCGGGCCATGCCCGGCGCTCGGGGACCGACTCCATCGTCGGCGGCCCGATTGCGCCCAACGCAAGATGGTACCACCCGTTTTCCCACGCGCAGAACCCCGGCGATGGACAGTAGACATTCGGGTTGTCTGGTGTCACGCTGAGGCGGCTAGACAACCCAGCACATACAAGGAGGCAGCATGGCCCTCATGTCTCCCGTCATCATTGGCGAGCTGTCCGTCTGTAGCACGAACGTCCGGGTGGCCGGGCAGGTACAGGGTGCGCGGGTCGATCTCCTCGTAGATGGGAATCCCAACCCGATTGGCGGCGGACAGGCCGACTGGCCCGATCAGTGGTTTCCGCTCAACGCTGGTGTTTCGCTCCAGCCGGGACAGCTGGTCCGCGCGCGACAGCAGCGGCGGAGCGATGTCAGCGCGGTTTCGAGCATCCCGGTCACCGTTCAGGACCGCTCGTCGGAGCGCCCGCAGTTCGCCGGCCCGCTCGTCGCCTGCACGAATATCGCCGTCGTGGACCGCCTTGCGCCCGGCGCGACCGTCTCGATCAATGAGCCGAACGGCACGTTCCTCGGGAAAGAGACAGCCGCCGGCACGCGAGCGGTTGTCCATCTGAACCGGGTGTTGTATCTCGGCGAGGTCGTCGTCGCGATCGCAGATGCGTGCGGAGGGGCGGCATCCCCGAGGGTCGAATCGCTACCTGCCGAATCGGTGCAGCGCGGGCCAAACAACGAGCTGCCAACGCCGTCTGTCGCGCCGCTGTTCGCCTGCATGCGCGTCCTCCACTTCAGCAACCTGCAGGTCGGCGCGACGCTCTTCCTCGAGCGCAGTGATGGCAACGTCAGCTGGGAAGCCACCGACACCGAGCTGTTCGGGCGGATCGATCCGCCGATGCACGGCAATGAGGTGGTGACGTTCTGGCAGGAGATGTCAGGACGCGAGTGCGAGTCGCGGCCGAGCGACCGGGCTGAGGCAACGGTCGATCCCGGGCCGCCGCCTGCGCCGTGGTTCGATAGCCAACCGTGCCCCGGATCGTTCCGGATCACGGCGCATGGGCTGATACCGTCGGCGACGGTCAAGCTCACGTCCGGCGCGACCGAGCTACTCGTCTTCGAGGCGGGCAGCGAGACGCAGGACATCGACCTGGCGGGACTGACGCTCACGGCCGGACAGCGGCTCAGCCTCGTCCAGGGGCTCTGCGATGTCTATGGTCCGGCCTCGGCGGTCCCAGCGATCGTCACCCAACCTGCCACGGATATCGAGCCAGCGTTCCCTGAGCCACTCATCGCCTGCGCCGGCGTCGTTCGCGTGGCGGGCGTCGCCGACGGCTCGTTCGTGCAGATCTTTTCAAAGCTGCTGCAGGGCCGCATCGGCTCCGCGTGGGCAACCGGCAGCGTCGTCGATGTGCCGGTCGCCCCGCCGCTGCTGCACCCGCTGCCCAACGGGGAGAAGGAGCGCATCCGGGCCGAGATCGGCGGCTGCGCGGCGGGCAGCGCCGAGCGCGAGGTTGACAACGAAGTCGATCTGCGCGGATTCCGCGTCGAGACGCCAATCGACGGCGACCGCTCGGTGACGGTCACCGACATGACGCCGGGGGCGCTGGTGACAGTCAAGGTCAACGGACGCCTCGTCGGTGAAGCGTGGGTCGCTTCACCGACCGCGCGCATCGCCGTCAAGGATCCGCTGCGCGTCGAGCAACGCGTGGACGTCACGGCGCGTCTCTGCGGGCAGCACCGGAATGCCGAACCGGTCTATGTCCAGAACGGGCTGGAGCTGCACTGGACCCGCCCGACCGACGGCGGTCTGGAGGTTGGTGGCGGCTTCTTCATGGGCGGACGCGTCCAGGCAGTCGCGTCGCTGGGTCCAACTCCGGGCGACCGTCTGCTGGTCGGCACCGAGGAGAGCGGCCTCTGGACTGTGCAATCCGGCGGACCGTCGTTTTCGCTCAGCCTGGAATGGGCTGAAGCGCGCGTGCGCAGCCTTGCCTCCGGCACACGGGGCGACAACCACTTCTTCTGCGGCACAGCGAACGGAATGATGGAGTCCGATCCGACTGTGGCGCTGCCATTACTCTCATGGAAGCGAGTCAACGGGCTGCCCGGCGTCGTCGGCGGCATCTTTGCCGGCACCCCACGACCCGGAGCGTCGATCAACGACATCCTGGTCCTGCCGTCGCGCGGTCTCATCGTCGTTGCGACGAACTCCGGCGTCTGGTGGTCGGCGATCCCAGCGACGACGGCCACTGGGTACGTGTGGTCATCAGACCCGCTGGTCAATATGGGCAACATGCTGGCGCTGTGCGAAGGGCCAAACGACGGAATCGTCTGCTATCGCGCCGGATCACCGGGGGGCGCGTTTTTCGCAGGGTCGTGGACGCCCGCCGGGCTGCAATGGACAACGACGACACCGGGCACGACCGGCCCTCCAACCGACACACGGCTGACCACGGTTGTCGCGAGGATGGCGAACGGGGCGCTCTCGTCATGCGCCGCCGATCGATCGCGGGTCTACGCGGCGGTCGAGGATGGCATGGATAACACCTGGCTGGCGGTCATGCGCTCGGACGACGGTGGC
>Ga0182739_1001435_pt1 | contig 25079 bp, 22 predicted proteins | sample eDN5th30CBELigBY_FD_128873 | JGI IMG/M metagenome (GOLD analysis project Ga0182739, IMG submission 128873) | Enriched backyard soil microbial communities from Emeryville, California, USA - eDNA 5th pass 30_C BE-Lig BY (version 2) (version 2) | ecosystem: Environmental > Terrestrial > Soil >... | reverse complement strand
GCGCGATGTCCGCCTTTTCCTGCAGCGAGGGCGCGATGTTGACGGCGGCGTCTGTCAGGATCAGCAGCTTGGGATAGGCGGCCACGGCCATCACGAAGGCATGGCTGATGCGCCGGCCCGTGCGCAGGCCCGATTCGCGCGTCACGACCGCCGCCATGAAATGGTCGGTGTGCAGGCTGCCCTTCATCAGCATGCTGACGGCGCCGTCGCGCGCCAGCGCGGCGGCGGCGCGGGCGGTCTGTAGCTCATCGTCCGGGGCGTCGACGATCTCCATCGATCCGGGGCGCATGCCTTCCTGCGCCATCAACGCCGCCACGCGGTCCGCCGGCCCAACCAGCACGGGCTCGATATAGCCTGCCTCGCCGGCCTGCGCGGCGGCGCGCAGGCTCACGGGGCACAGCGGGTACGCCACCGCGGTGCGCAAGCGCCCCGCCGCCAGCGCGGCGACGCGCAGCGGCTCGAACAAACGGTCGAATGCCATGTCTTGGCTCCTGCCGCGGGCGCGCACGCGGCGGCCCGGTGGATGACCGGCGCGGCCCGGCGCCCGATGCCACGCCCCGGGCCGCGCCGCGCGCGCCGGTCAGCGTCCGGCCGGCTCGATCGAGAGCGGCACCTCGCCGGCCTGGAACGGCTGGTTCACGTACTTGCGGTACTTGTCCAGGAACCGCACCGGCTGCTTCAGGGCGTCGCGGCGGAACGGGTCGCCCAGCTCCTGGCTGACCATCATTTCCAGCACGGTGGTCTTGCCTTCCAGCTGCGCCTGGCAGGCGGCCTGCAGCGCGGCGCCGACCTGATCGGCGTGTTCCACGCGGAGGCCCTCGGCGCCCATGGCGCGCGCCAGCTCCGAGAAGTTCGGATTGCGCAGATTGCTGCCCACGAAACGCCGGCCGTAGAAGTCGACCTGGTTCTTTTTCTCGGCGCCCCACTGGCCGTTGTGGAACACCACCGCGGTCACCGGAATCTGTTCGCGCACGCAGGTCAGCAGTTCCTGGAAGCTCATGCACCATGCGCCATCGCCCACATAGGCCACCGCCGGCCGGTCGGGCCTGCCCAGCTTGGCGCCGATCAGCGCGGGCAGCGCATAGCCGCAATTGCCGAAGCTCATGGCGGCCAGCATGGAATTGGGCTCGTCAAAGCGCAGATAGCTATTGGACACCGAGCAGATGTTGCCGATGTCGGTGGACACCATCACGTGCTTGGGCATCGCGCGTTCCAGCTCGCGCAGCATGCGGCGCGGATGCATGCGGCCGCCGCCCTGCTCGATGATGTCCAGGCTCCAGTCGTCGCGCTCGTGCGACCAGCCGTCCAGCTCCTGTTCCCACTCGGACTTCTGCGCGGCGATTTCGCGGGCGCGCTGGTCCTTGGTGCGGATGCAGGCCACGTCCCGCTGCTGCAACCGAGCCGTCAACGCCGCGGCCGCCGGCTTGGCGTCGCCGCAGATCCCCACCGACACCGGGCGCACCAGGCCCAGCATCCGGTGGTCGGCGTCGACCTGGATGATGCGGGCGTTCTGCGGCCAATATTCCAGCCCATGCTGCGGCAAGGTGCCAAAAGGTCCCAGCCGCGTGCCCAACGCCAGCACCACGTCCGCCTGCGACAGCAGCTTCATGCCGGCTTTGGCGCCCTGGTATCCCAACGGGCCGCACCACAGCGGATGGCTGGCCGGGAACGCATCGTTGTGCAGATAGCTCGTCACCACGGGCGCGCCCAGCAATTCGGCCAGCGCCACGCATTCGGCCTGCCCGTCCGAGAACAGCACGCCGCCGCCCGCCACGATGACCGGGAATTTCGCCTCGGCCAGCATGCGCGCCGCCGCTTCCAGGTCCTCTTCCGACCCGGGGCCGCGGCGCACGCGGCGCGGTTCGGGGATGGCCACGTCGATCTCGCCGTAGAAATAATCGCGCGGGATATTGAGCTGCGCGGGGCCGCGTTCGGCCATCGCGTTGTCGAACGCCTTGGCCGTGAATTCCGCGATGCGGTCCGGACGGTTCACGTGCGCCTGGTACTTGGTGATACGCGAAAAGATGGGCAGTTGCTCGGTCTCCTGGAAGCCGCCCAGGCCCATGCCCGAAGTGCCCGTCTCGGGCGTGATCGCCACCACCGGGCTGTGCGCCCAGTAGGCGGCGGCCACACCGGTCACGAAATTGGTGATGCCGGGGCCGTTTTGCGCGATGCACACGCCGTGCCTGCCGGTCACGCGCGAATAGCCGTCGGCCATGTGCGCCGCGCCCTGCTCGTGCACCGTCGGCACGAAGCGGATGCCGGCCGCGGGAAACAGGTCCAGCGCGTCCATGAAGGCCGAACCGACGATGCCGAAAACATCCTTGACGCCCTGCGCGACCAGCGTCTCGACAAACGCTTCGCTGGGGGTCATGTGTTGCTTGCTGCTCATGGTCTCTCTCCTGGCGGGCCGGCGCTCGTCCGATTGCTCATTGGCCGGTGTGATCCGATACTGCGCCAGAAATCCGCGGGTTCCCACCCCTCGCCGTTTCATTTTCTGCATTTTCTGTGCGAGGATGGGCAGCCATTCGCCGAATCTTCAAATATTGAAAGATGAAAGACGAGTCCTCCGCCGCGCTGCGCGCGCTGACCCTGCTGGAACAGGTGGCCCGCTCCGCCCAGCCCGTCTCGCTGGCCGAGCTGACCGACGCCACCGGCCTGCCCAAACCGTCGGTGCTGCGCATCCTGTCGCGCCTGGTCGACGCCGGCATGCTGCTGCGCGAACCCGTGGGCAAAAGCTATGTCAGCGGCCCGCGCCTGGGCGCCCTGGCCCGCGACACGCTGCTGAACTCGCCGCTGCGGGGCGAGCGTCACCGCATCCTGGACAGCCTGGTCGACGAAATCGGCGAAACCTGCAACTGCACCATGCTCGACGGCGACGAGGTCATCTACCTGGACCGCGTGGAAACCGCCTGGCCCCTGCGCGTCAACCTGCAATCGGGTTCGCGCGTGCCCCTGCACTGTTCGGCCAGCGGCAAGCTGTTCCTGGCCTACATGCGCCGCGAAACGCGCCAGCGCCTGCTCGCGGCGGCCGCGCTGCCGCGCTACACGCCCAATACGCTGTGCGACGTGGCGGCGCTGGAAGAGGAACTGCGCGTCATCAGGAAAGAAGGCGCCAGCTTCGACCGGGAAGAATTTTTATTGGGGATCGTCTGCATGGCGGTGCCCATCCTGCACGGGACGCGGGCCATCGCGGCGGTGGCGCTGCATGCGCCGGTCGCCAGGCTGACCATCGACGGCGCTCGGGCATGGCTGCCGCGGATGCAGGAGGCGGCGCGGGCCTTGGCGGGGACGTATCAGGCCAAGGACTAGGCGGGCGTCCCCGATACGCCGCCCGTTGGCCAGGAGGCAGCGGTCAACGGCCGGGATTCACGCGCCGAGCAAAATTCCAAGCCGGCTGTTCCACGTGTCGCCATAACCCTTGCCCACCACGGGAATACGGATCAAGGGTCTCTTGAGATCGTTGGTGGAAAAATCGAAGTGGACATTCTCGAACGACAGCGAGTTGTTGCCGGACTTCTCCGTCCACTTCAGTTGCCAACGCCGGATATACGAGAACTCCAACACTTCGCCTGGATCTTTCGCCCCCGAAACCATGCAGATCTTCTGAGTTTGCGGATCGAACGCGATGACAAACTTCTTGTTCTTGTCGCTCAGGATCAGTTCGCTATCGACGCTGGTTTCGGGAAAAGAGGTGCCCAGCCGTTGGTTGTGTTCGCGGAACTTCGCAAGCAGGGCTTTGTGCCGCTTTTGCTGCCGGTGAATGGCCCAGGCGATCAAGGCGACGATCGTCAGGATGATGGAGATGATATTGAACATGGCGATGCCTATTGGGTGGCTTACGAAAGCTGCATCGGCATTAACGACTGGCGGGAGCAGAACTTTAATCAGCCGCCTTTAATCAGCCGGTGTAAGCCCCCCTCGCCGCCGAATCAGGTCCTGCCACCCCGCAGGGCTTAAACTATCTCCCTATTCAGCCTTCCCCCGATCCCCCCGGGATCCGCCCCCCGTGACCGACACCGCCTTCTCCACCCTCCCCCTCCTGCCCGCCCTGCTCGACAATCTGCAAAGCCTGGGTTTCGAGCAGATGACGCCCATCCAGGCGCAAGCCCTGCCCCTGATCCTGGAGCGCCGCGACCTGATCGCCCAGGCCAAGACCGGCAGCGGCAAGACCGCGGCGTTCGGGCTGGGCGTGCTCCAGAACCTGGATGTGAACCGCCTGGCGCCGCAAGGGTTGGTCGTCTGCCCCACGCGCGAACTGGCCGACCAGGTGGCGCAGGAGCTGCGTCGGCTGGCGCGCCTGATTCCCAACGTGAAGATCCTGACGCTGTGCGGCGGCGCCGCGGCGCGGCCGCAGGCCGAATCGCTGGCGCGCGGCGCGCACCTGGTGGTGGGCACGCCCGGCCGCATCCAGGACCACCTGGCACGCGGCAGCCTGGATCTGGCGGGCCTGAACACGCTGGTGCTGGACGAAGCCGACCGCATGGTGGACATGGGCTTTTACGACGACATCGTCGCCATCGCCTCGCACTGCCCCACCAAGCGCCAGACGCTGCTGTTCTCGGCCACCTACCCCGACAACATCCGCAAGCTCAGCGCGCGCTTTCTGCGCAACCCGGCCGAGGTCAAGGTAGAGGCGCAGCACGACGCCAGCCGCATCGAGCAGATCTTCTACGAGATCCGCGAAGACGAGCGGCTGGACGCCGTGGTGCGGCTGCTGGCGCATTTCCGGCCGGCGTCCACGCTGGCCTTCTGCAACACCAAGATCCGCAGCCATGACCTGGTCGAACGCCTGCAAGCCGAAGGCATCAGCGCGCAGGCGCTCAATGGCGACCTGGAGCAGCGCGAGCGCGACGAGATCCTGATCCAGTTCGCCAACCAGAGCTGCGCCGTGCTGGTCGCCACCGACGTGGCCGCCCGCGGCCTGGACATCCAGAACCTGGGCGCCGTCATCAATGTGGACGTGACCAAGGACACCGAAGTCCACGTCCACCGCATCGGCCGCAGCGGCCGCGGCGACCAGAAGGGCCTGGCGCTCAGCCTGTGCTCGCCCGAAGAAATGCGCTGGGCCAACCTGATCGAGCAATACCAGGGGTCCCCGCTGGTGTGGGGCGACCTCAAATCGCTGCGCCCCAAGGCCGACCGGCCCCTGCGTGCGCCCATGATCACGTTGAGCATCCAGGGCGGCAAAAAGGACAAGCTGCGTCCGGGCGACCTGCTGGGCGCGCTGACCGGCGACGGTGGCCTGACCTTTGAACAGGTCGGGAAAATCAACATCACCGAATTCACGTCCTACGTTGCGCTGGACCGCCAGATCGCCAAGCAGGCGTTTGCGCGGGTCTCGAACAGCAACATCAAGGGCCGCCGGTTCCGCATGCGGTTCCTGGAAGAATTCTGATGCCGCGGGCGCGGCCCGCCATGGCCGCGCCCGCGCGCAACGCTTGATGGTTTCACTCGGGCTTTGCCATAATGGCGCGCCTGCACGCCGGTAAGCTGCCATTCAGCTTGCCGGCGGGCGCGGAACCAAAGGCAAGCGGCGCGCTCCAACCAGCGCGCTGTCCCCCTTAACCATCACAAGAGAAACTCACCATGATCAAGTCCGACGACACCGGCAAGCTGATCCTGCGCCTGACCCTCGGTATCCTGATTCTGCTCCACGGCCTGGCCAAACTGACCGGCGGCGGCGTCGGCGGCATCAGCGGCATGCTGTCCTCCCACGGCGTGCCGGGGTTCCTGGCCTACGGCGTCTACGTGGGCGAGATCATCGCTCCCGTCCTGCTGATCATCGGCGTCTACACCCGCCTGGGCGGCCTGATCATCGCCATCAACATGCTCGTCGCGATCCTGCTCGCCCACAGCGGCCAGATCGGCAGCATGACCAACAACGGCGGCTGGGCCCTGGAACTGCAAGGCATGTTTCTCTTCACCGGCCTGGCGATCGCCTTCATGGGCGCCGGCCGCTTCAGCCTGGCCGGCAACGGCGGCCGCTGGAACTGAGGCCTGGCGCCATCCCGCCTGCGGCGCAACGCCGCGGGCGCAAAGTCGCCTCCCCGCAGGGACCGCATACAGCGGTCCCTTTTTTTACACCATTGATACGAACGACATCGACCGTCACGCCGACGCAAACATCGGTCACGCGAAAGCTGTTTCGGAACGATTACAGTCCCGAACTCGCGGTCGCGGCTGTGGCCTAATCCCCATGAGCGCTATGTAGGCGTGCCTCGCGCCTGGCGCCTGGCGGGAGCCGCAAAATGAAGAAGACTGTGTTGTTGTTGATGGCGATGGCAAGTGCCCTGAGCGGTTGCGTGGTCGTGCCGGCGCGGCCGGCCTACTACCGGCCTGCCCCGGTCTATTACACGCCCCACTATTACTACTATCCGGCCCCCCACTATTACTACCGCGGCTATTGATCCGCGGACCTGCTGCGTCAAGGACATCCCCATGAGCCCTTCCCTCCAGATTGCCCGATGGCGGCCGCTGGCCACCGCAGCCCTCCTGGCGGCCAGCGCGGCGGCTAGTGCGCAAACCGTCTACTCCACGCAGCAGGTGGCGGCCCCTTCCGCCTATGAGCCCGTCTATGACGACGCCGACCCGGCCAATGCGAATCTGGCGCTGGTCGACCGCAGTCCGGAACCGCCGCCGCCCCTGCCGGTCTACGTGCAGCCGCCGGCCCCGGCCAATGGCTACCTGTGGGTGCCGGGCTACTGGAGCCGCAACCGCATCGGCTATTTCTGGGTGCCCGGCGCCTGGGTCCCGGCGCCGTATCCCGGCGCGCTCTGGACGCCCGGATACTGGGGATTTTCCAACGGCCTATATCTCTGGAACCCGGGCTACTGGGGCCCGCACGTCGGTTTCTACGGCGGCATCAACTACGGCTTCGGCTACACGGGACTGGGCTATGTCGGTGGCTACTGGAAGCGCGACCGCTTCTACTACAACCGCTCCATCACCAATGTGAACGTCACCCGCGTGACCAACGTCTACAACCGGAACATCGTCATCAACGACGTGGACAACCGGCGCGTCAGCTACCACGGCGGGCCTCACGGCATCCGCCGCCAGGCGGACCCGCGCGAGCTGGCCGCGCGCCACGACCGCCATTCCCCGCCGACCGACGTGCAGCGCCGGTATGTGCGCGACGCGGGGCGCGACCGCGGACAGTTCTACGAGCACAACAAGGGCCGCCCGCCACAGGCGTATCTGGATCATTCCGACGACGGCAAGCGAGGCCGGCCGGACGGCGGCCGCGATGGGCGGGAAAACGGGCGGGACAACGGGCGGGATAACGGGCCCGGCAACGGACGGGACAACCGGCCGGGCGGCAACATGTCCGCGCAGGCGGGCCCCGGCTCGCAGCCAGACCCGCGCCCCCGCGATCCCTCGGCGCGCCAGGACCGGCCGCAGCAGGATCGCCTGCCGCAGGACCGCCAGCAGCACGACCGCCAGCAGCAAGTGCGCGACCAGCAAGCGCGCGACCAGTTGAAAGCCGACCAGCAGCGCCAGCAGCAGGCCCGGGAGCAACAGGCGCGCGGCCAGCAGGCGCGAGAGCGCCAGCAGAACGACGCCCAGGCCCAGCAGCAGATGCGCCAGCAACAGGTGCGCGACCAGCAGGCGCGGCAGCAACTGCAACGCGACCAGCAGACCCAGCAAGAACTGCGCGACCGGCGCCAGCAGGAACAACAGGCGCGCCAGCAGCGGGACCGTGACGAGCGGCGGCAACAGATGGACCGCGATCGCCAGGCGCATGAGCAGCAGGCCCGCCAGCAACAACAGCAACAGCAACAGCAACAGCGCGACCAACCCAAGGGCAACGGCCGCGGCGGGCCCGACCGCGACTGAACTGGACCATCGACGGCCCCGCCGCTACAGTAGGCAACTTGCCGCGCCCCGTGCGCAGCGCCCGAATTTAGGAGAGTCCGATGAAGCGCCTTGCCCCCTGGTTCCTGGTATGCGGCCTGTTGGCCGGCACGTCGGCGCAAGCCGCGCTGACCGTGGGCGCCCCCGCGCCGGACTTCAGCGCGCCCGCCTCGCTGGGCGGCAACGAATTCACGTTCAAGCTGAAAGAGGCGCTCAAGCAGGGGCCGGTGGTGCTGTATTTCTTTCCGGCGGCCTTCACGCAAGGCTGCACCATCGAAGCGCACAACTTCGCCGAGGCCACGGACGAATACAAGACGCTGGGCGCCACCGTCCTCGGCGTCTCGACCGACGATATCGCCACGCTCAAGAAGTTTTCAGTCAGCGAGTGCCGCAACAAATTTGCCGTCGCCGCGGACAGCGACGGCAAGATCATGAAGGCGTACGACGCCGTGCACGACAGGCGTCCGGAATATGCGCAGCGCGTGTCTTATGTGATCTCGCCCGAGGGCAAGATCCTGTATGAATACACGGACATGAGCCCCGAGCAGCACGTCGCCAACACCATGCGGGCATTGCGCGACTGGAAGGCTGGAAAGTGAAGCGCTAGGCGGCCCATCGCGGGCCGCCCCGCCCGGCCGTCAATTGAACGGCCAGACCGTCGGATGCGTGCCCGGAGGACTGGACGGGCGCGTCCATTGCGCCGGCGTTTCCGAAAAGCGCGCGGCGTGCCGCATGGCGACCAGTTCGCCAAATCCCGACGGCACGGTTTCCATCAGGCCGTCAAAGCCGGGCATCGCACAGCCCAGCCCGCCCTCCACGCGCCCCATTCCCCGCAGCCAGTGCGCCGTCTGCGCCAGCGACACACGCACGTGCCAGCTCCCGCCCTCGGTCGCCTGCCGCGCCAGCGCCACCTGCGCCCCGAACGCCATGAGATAGCCCGCGCCATGGTCCAGGATCTGCATCGGCATTGGCTTGGGGGCTTCCTGGCCCGCCGCCTGCGCTTCCGCGTGGTTAAAGCCCGTGGCCGTCTGCACCAGCGAGTCGAAGCCCCGGCGGTTGGCCCAGGGACCGGCCGTGCCGTAGGCGGTCAGCGACACATACACGATGCCGGGGCGGATGCGCGCCGCATCCTGCGGTCCGAAACCCAGCGCGGACATGCCGCCGGGGCGGTAGCCTTGCACGAAAACGTGCGCGCTGCGCAGCAGGTTGCCAAGCGCGATGCGGCCGTCGGCCGTGTCCAGGTCGGCCAGCACCGACAATTTGCCGCGGCTGGTGTCGATGATGTTGTCGATATTGGGAAGCTGCGGGCTGTTGACCAGCATGACGTCGGCGCCGTAGGCCGCCAGCGCGCGGCCGCAGACCGGCCCGGCGATGATGCGCGTCAGGTCCAGCACGCGGATGTCCGTGAGCGGACGGGCGTCGTGCGCATATTTGGGCAAGGGGCGAGGATCGGCCTCGCCGATGCGTTCGATGGTCAGCAGCGGCTGCGCGGCCACGGCCTGGCCTTGGGGATGGCGGTCCCATTCCTCGAAAGAGCGCATCGCCGACACCACCATGCCGGCATCGGCGGCCACCTGTTCGAAGTCCAGCGCCTTCCAGCGGCTCAGCGCGCGCTCCACGGCCTCGCGCGTGGCCCCGTCGCCGGTCGGGCAGCCCAGCAGCGCCAGCGCCCCGTCGCGGTGATGCGCGAAATTGGCATGGATCCGCACCCAGCCCCCATCGCCGCAGCGATAGACGCCGGTGATGGGATCCCAGATATTGGGGGTGACGCCGTTGATCGTGAAGTGGCTGCGGCATTCCTGCGCGGCGTGCAGCATGTCCACGCTGACCTGCTGCCGGGCCCCGCCACGCAGGTGGCGGACCTCTGCGGCGGCCAGCGCGGCGGCCGCCATGCTGGCCTGCGCCGCCGTGCCCACGGCAAAAGAGGAAGGAAGGACGGGGTCGGCGCCCGTCAGAACCACGTGCTCCAGCGATTCGTCCGGCAAGTCGACCGAACGCCAGAGTTTCTGCAAGACATCCCGGGACGTCGTGCCGGCGGGGGTGCGTCCCTTCAGAAAGGACGGGCGGAGGTCCATCAGATTTCCCATAGCGTTTGTCTGCTTAGTCGTTTTCTGCCATTACATGGCGGGGTCCCCCCCGCGTCAATACGCGCCGCGCGCCAGCGTGTTTCATGGTTTGACGGCAGCGTCCCGGCCCGCCGGCGCCCGAGCGCCCGCTCGCCTCTCCCCCCGTCCATGACGCGGCCCCGCGCGGTGCACTGCAGCACCCGTCACATCTCCTCGTAGTTTTTACATCGTCTTCCAGACGCCGGCCAGCCGGCCCGCCCCGCGGCTCGGATAGAATCGCAGCCTCTGCGGCCCGCCTGGCGAGCCCCCTGCCCCTGGAAACCCCATGAATACGCTGCTATGGCTGCGCACCGACCTGCGCATGCACGACAACGCCGCGCTGGCCGCGGCCGCCGAGGCCGGCACGGTCACCGCGCTTTTCCTGGCCGCGCCGGGCCAATGGCGCCAGCATGGCGACGCGCCGGCGAAGGTGGACTTCTGGCTGCGCAACCTGCGCGAGCTCTCCAAGGATCTGGCGCAGGCCGGCATCCCCCTGCGACTGCTGACCGTGGACGATTGGCGCGCCGCGCCGCGGGCCATTGCCCGGTTCTGCCAGGAACACGCCATCGAGCAGGTCCACGCCAACGCCGAATGGGCGATCAACGAACGCCGCCGCGACGAGGCGGTCGGCGCCGCGCTGGAAGAGATCGGCGTCGAATGGACCTTGCACCACGGCGCAACGCTGCTGCGCCCCGGCACCATCCTGACCGGCAAGGGCGACTGCTATCGGGTCTACACGCCGTATGCGCGCGCCTGCCGCGAACGCCTGCGCAGCGCGCCAATACGCCCCATTCCGGCCCCGCGCGCCCAGACGCCGCCCCGCTGGAAGGCCGATCCGCTGCCGGACGCGTTTGACGGTTTCGAGCCCCCCGGCGATGCCGTGCGCGCGCTCTGGCCCGCCGGCGAATCCGCCGCCGGCGACCGCCTTGCCGCGTTCACCGACGACGCAATCTACGCCTACAAGGACGAACGGGATTTTCCGTCGCTGCCCGCGACGAGCTGCCTGTCGCCCTACCTGGCCGCCGGCGTACTGTCGCCCGGCCAGGCGCTGCGCGCCGCGCTGGCCGCCAACCAGGGCGAAATCGACAGCGGCAAGGCGGGCGCCGCCACCTGGATCAACGAGCTGCTGTGGCGCGAGTTCTACCAGCACCTGCTGGCCGCCTATCCGTCCTTGTCCATGCACCAGCCCATGAAGCCGGAAACGGCCGCCGTGCCCTGGCGCGACGCGCCCGATGACCTGGCCGCCTGGCAGCAGGGCAAGACCGGCATCCCGATCGTGGACGCGGCCATGCGCCAGATGCTGGCGCTGGGCTGGATGCACAACCGGCTGCGCATGGTGACGGCCATGTTCCTGTCCAAGAACCTGCTCATCGACTGGCGCCTCGGCGAGGCCTGGTTCATGGCGCATCTGGTGGACGGCGACCTGGCGGCCAATAACGGCGGCTGGCAATGGAGCGCCTCCACGGGCGCCGACGCCGTGCCCTACTTCCGCGTCTTCAATCCCCTGACGCAATCGCGCAGGTTCGATCCGCGCGGCGTCTTCCTGCGCGAGTGGCTGCCGGAGCTGGCCCACCTGGACGACAAGTCGATCCACGATCCCAATCCGATGGAACGCGCCGCCGCCGGCTATCCGGAACCGATCGTCGACCTGGCGCAGAGCCGCCTGCGCGCGCTGGAAGCCTTCGGCAACCTGCCTGCCGCGTAAGGCGCGCAACGTCCGGGCGGCTTGACCTACGTCAACGCCGCCCCCGCGCCGGTCCCTGATGATGCCCACGGCCATCACAGGACGAACGACGCATGCGCAACAACCAGCCGGTACACGACACGGAATATCTCCTGCGCGACGATCACTTCCTGATCTCCCGCACCGATTCCCAAGGCCGGATCATCTACGCAAACCCGGCGTTCATCGAGGTCAGCGGGTTCTCGCGCGAGGAGCTGGTCGGCGCGGCGCACAACATCGTGCGCCATCCCGACATGCCGCAGGCGGCGTTCGAGGACCTGTGGCGCACGCTCGGGCGCGGCGAGCCGTGGACAGGCATGGTCAAGAACCGGCGCAAGGACGGGGGATTCTATTGGGTGCTGGCCAACGTCACGCCCATCACGGAACGGGGCGTGACGGTCTGCTATGCGGCGGTGCGCGTCAAGCCGTCGCGGGCGCAGGTGCAGGCCGCCGAACAGGCCTATGCGCGGTTGCGCCAGGGCGCGACCCGCAGCGTCCGGCTGCGAGGCGGACAGGTCCAGCCCACGGGCGTGCGCGCCGCGCTGGCTCGCTGGCGGCCGGAGGGCGTGCGGGCCCGCCTGCTGGCCTGGGCGGCGTTGGCCGCGTCGCTGTTCCTTGGCACCGCCGGCGCGGCGGTGTACGGCATGCGCGACACCCTGACCGCGCAATCGCTGGCCATCGCCACGGCGCTGATCGCGGCGGGCGTCGCCGTGATCCTTGCATCGGGCTGGCATCTGGCGCGATCCATCACCCATCAGCTGGCCCACGCCGCCGACTTCACGCGCCAGATTGCGGCTGGCAATCTCAGCACGGCATTGCCGGGCGGCGCGGCCCAGGATGACATCGGCGAATTGGCGTTCTCGCTGGAAATCATGCGCAAAAGCCTCGTCAGCATGGCCCTGGACGTGCATGCCGGCATCGACCACACCTTTAACGGCGCCCGCGACGCCGCGGACGGCGATGCCAGCCCATCGGGCCGCAGCGCCGGCCCGGCCAGGCAAGCCCAGCGCGCGCAAGGCGCGCACTTGAGGCAAGCCATCGACGTGTTCCGCATCGCGGCCCGGCCGCCGCGCGACCTGCCGGCCCCACCGCGCCGCGGCCCTGAAAAGCCCTAGCATGCCGCGCCCCCGCGACACCGCGCGACGCGCCCGGCGCGCGCCCGGCGCGCGGCCGATCACGCGCCGGCGGCCGCCTCTTTGTCCAGGCGCTTGATGAACACCTGCAACTCCTTGACCACCTGCTGGTCGCCCCGGGCCTGGGCCGCCTGCAGCCCCGATTCCCAGGCGGCGCGCGCGCCGGACTTGTCGCCCAGCCCCAAACACGCCTTGCCCAGCCACTTCCAGGCCACGGAGTACGTGGGGTCGAACGCCAGCGCCGCGCGCAGATGGACCTCGGCCTTTCCAAACGCGCCCTGCTCCGCGTAGGCCTTGCCCAGCGAAAAGCGCAATAGCATGTTGTCCGTGCCCTTGCCCAGCATCGCTTCCAGGCGCTCGGTCATTCCTTCCATCGTTGGCTCCTTTCAATTCGGGCGGGATCGGCGATAACGCATCATAGGACCGGCGTGGCGGATCCGCGCGAAAGCCCCCACGCCCTCCCCCGGCGCTACACTCGCAAGTCTGCCCCACGCCGGCGCGCCCCGCGCCCGCGCGCCCGACTCCAGGAGCCCGCATGAGCACGATCCATGATTTCTCGCCCCGCGCCATCGACGGCACGGAACAGTCCCTCGGCACTTACCGCGGCCGCGTGCTGCTGGTGGTGAACGTCGCCTCCAAGTGCGGGTTCACGCCGCAATACGCGGGCCTGGAGGAGCTGTACCGGTCCTTCCACGACGACGGGCTGACCGTGCTGGGCTTTCCGTGCGACCAGTTCGGCCACCAGGAACCCGGCGACGAGGCCGAGATCCGCAACTTCTGCAGCACCCAGTACGACGTCACGTTCCCGATGTTCGCCAAGATCAACGTCAACGGCCCCGATGCCCACCCGCTCTACCAATGGCTCAAGGGCGAAAAGCCCGGCGTCTTCGGCACCGAAGGCATCAAATGGAACTTCACCAAGTTCCTGGTGGGCCGCGACGGGCGCGTCATCAAGCGCTATGCGCCCACCGACACGCCCGCCAGCCTGCGCGACGACATTGCCAAGGCCCTGTCCGCGCCTGTCTAACGCAGCGGCGGCAGGCGCCGGCGCACGGTGTGCGCCTTGACGATGGCGGTGTTGGTCTCGGCGTATTCGGTGACGCGTTCCAGAATGCCGTCCAGGTGCGAAATCGACCTGAGCACCATGCGGGCGATGAAGCAATCGTCGCCCGTCACCTTGTCGCACTCCACGAACTCCGGGATCTCCTGGATCAGACCCTCCACGTGGCGCAACTGCCCGGGCAAGGGCCGGATGCGCACGATGGCCTCCAGCGCATACCCCAGCGCGACCGGATCCACGTCCAGCGTGTAGGCGCGGATCACCCCCGACTCTTCCAGCCGCCGCATGCGATCCGAGACGCTCGGCGCGGACATGCCGACCTGCCGCGCCAGGTCGGCCGTGGTGGTGCGGGCGTTGGCCGACAGCATCTCCACCAGGCGGCGGTCGATGCCGTCCAATACCGGACTTTCATTCTTTAGGTCGTTGTTCATAAATTCCACCCAAAAGAAGGCTGAATAACGAAAGTGCCACGACAACATCATATAAGCAGAAAGAACCGCCTGGGATAATTTCTCCATCGCATTGACGGCCTCACGGCCTTCGGAGAACCATCATGATCCCCTCGACCGAACGCGCCGGCCTGGCGCAGATGGCGGCAGCCATGACCCTGTCGGGCACCCTGGGCGTTTTCGTCCTGGAGTCCGGGCAAAGCGCCTGGAACGTCGTCTTCTTCCGCTGTGTGTTCGGCGCGCTGTCGCTGCTGCTGTACTGCTGGGCGCGCGGCCTGCTCAAGCCCGGCCTGTTCACCCCGAAAACCCTGGCCCTGGCGCTGGTCGCGGGCGCGGCCCTGGTCCTGAACTGGGTGCTGCTGTTTTCGGCCTATCGCCTGGCCTCCATCTCGCTGGCCACCGCGGTCTACAACGTGCAGCCGTTCTTCCTGATCGGCTTGGGCGTGCTGTTCCTGGGCGAACGTCCCTCGCGCGGGAAGGTCGCGTGGTCCCTCGTCGCGTTCGCCGGATTGCTGCTGGTGCTGCGCCTGGGCAGTCCCGGCGCGGCGGGCGGCGGCGCCTATCTGTCCGGGCTGATGCTGGGCCTGGGCGCGGCCGCGCTCTACGCCGTGACCGCCATCATCGTAAAGCGCCTGAAGGGCATTGCGCCCCAGGTGCTGGCGCTGGTGCAGGTCACGCTGGGCGCCGTGATGCTGCTGCCCATGGCCGACTTCAACGCCCTGCCTGCCCAGCCCGCGCAATGGGGCTGCCTGGTGGCGCTGGGGCTGATCCACACCTGCCTCATGTACATCCTGATGTACTCGGCCATCCAGAAGCTGCCCACCACGTCCACCGCCGCGCTGAGCTTCATCTATCCCGCGGTCGCCATCCTGCTGGACTTCGTGGTCTACGGCCACCGGATGGACGCGTTGCAGGTGGCGGGCGTGGCGCTGATCTTCCTGGCCGCCGCGGCCGTCAGCCTGAACTGGAACTGGCGCCTGCCGCGCAGTCCGCGGCCTGGCGCGGTGTAAGGACCCCGACGGGCGCGATGGGCGCAGCGGCGCTGGCGCCCGCGGGCAAACCCGCACCCGATTTCCGGTTATTCAGGCGCGCGTCCGGTCCGCGCCGCTATCATGGCCCTTCCGTCCACGGGCTCCGGTCCGTGGCGCCATGACGAACAGGACCCCTCATGATCGATCTCTACTACTGGACGACCCCGAACGGACACAAGATCACGCTGTTCCTCGAAGAAGCCGGCCTGCCCTACCAGATCCACCCGGTGAACATCGGCCGCGGCGAGCAGTTCAAGCCCGAGTTCCTGGCCATCGCCCCCAACAACCGCATTCCCGCCATCGTGGACCAGGCGCCCGCCGACGGCGGCGAGCCGATTTCGCTGTTCGAATCGGGCGCGATCCTGCTGTATCTGGCCGAGAAGACCGGCAAGTTCCTGCCCACCGACGTGCGCGGCCGCGCCGACGTCTCGCAATGGCTGTTCTGGCAGATGGGCGGTCTGGGCCCCATGGCCGGCCAGAACCATCACTTTTCGGCCTACGCGCAAGAGCGCATCCCCTACGCCATCGACCGCTACGTCAAGGAAACCAACCGGCTCTACGGCGTGCTGAACAAGCGTCTGGCCGACCGTGAATTCGTCGCGGGCGACTATTCCATCGCGGACATGGCGGCTTATCCGTGGATCGTGCCGCACGCCAGGCAGGGCCAGGACCTGAACGACTTTCCGCACCTGAAACGCTGGTTCGACGCCATCCGCGCGCGTCCGGCCACGCAGCGCGCCTACGCGCTGGCCGAGACGATCAACACCACCCCCTCCGTCAGCGACGAGGAATCGCGCCGCATCCTGTTCGGCCAGACCGCCCAGCAAGTGGCCCGCTGAAAGGAAGCCGCCATGACCGAACCGCACCGGACCTTTCGCCGCGCGCGCGCGGCGGATCTCCCGGCCATCGTGGCGATGCTGGCCGACGACGCGCTGGGCGCCGCCCGCGAGGACACGTCCGTCCCGCTGAACCCGCGCTACAGTGCCGCATTCGAGGCGATCCAGCAGGATCCCAACCAGTTCCTGGCGGTCGTGGAGCATGATGCTGAACTGGTGGGCTGTTTGCAGTTATCGTTCATACCCGGCCTGTCGCGGCTGGGCCTGTGGCGCGGCCAGATCGAAAGCGTGCGCATCGCGTCGTCATACCGCGGCGCGGGCCTGGGCCGCGCCATGTTCGAGTGGGCCATCGACCAATGCCGCCGCCAAGGCTGCGGCCTGGTCCAGCTCACCACCGACCGCGCGCGTCCCGATGCGCGCCGGTTCTATGAAAGCCTGGGCTTCACCGCCAGCCACGACGGCATGAAGCTCAGCCTGTAACGTCTGATTCTGATTTGAATGGAGCGCCCTATGCCTTTGCATGGCGAATACAAAGTCCCCGGCGGCAAACTGGTCGTCGCCGACCTGGAAGTGCGCGACGGCCGTCTGGCCGACGTGCGTATCAGCGGCGACTTCTTCCTTGAACCGCCCGAAGCCCTGGAAGCGATCAACCGCGGCCTGAACGGCATGCCCGCCGACGCCGGCGAACTCGAACTGGCGGTCGCCGTGCAATCGGCGCTGCCGTCCAACGCAGAAATGTTCGGCTTCTCGGCCGAGGCCATCGCCGTGGTGCTGCGGAGGGCGCTTGCATGAGCCGCACCGACTGGAACGACTACGACTGGCAACTGATCCATGAAGGCCCGCAGCCGCCCGCGCTGCACATGGCGCTGGACGCGGTCATCACCGACGAAGTCGGCGCCGGCCAGCGGCCGCCCACGCTGCGCATCTGGGAGTGGTCCGCGCCCGCCGTCGTGATCGGCCGGTTCCAATCCCTGAAAAACGAAGTCGATCCCGAAGGCGCGGCGCGCCACGGCATCGAGGTCGTGCGCCGCGTGAGCGGCGGCGGCGCGATGTTCATCGAGCCCGGCAACTCCATCACCTATTCGCTCAGCGCGCCCCAGGCGCTGGTCCACGGCATGAGCTTCCAGGAGTCGTATGCCTTCCTGGACGCGTGGGTGCTGACCGCCCTGCAGGGCCTGGGCATCAAGGCCTGGTACCAGCCGCTCAACGACATCGCCTCGGACATCGGCAAGATCGGCGGCGCCGCCCAGGCCCGCCGCGCGGGCGCCGTGCTGCACCATGTCACCATGTCCTACGACATCGACGCCGACAAGATGGTCGAGGTCCTGCGCATCGGACGCGAGAAGCTGTCCGACAAGGGCACGACCAGCGCCAAAAAGCGCGTCGATCCCCTGCGCACCCAGACCGGACTGGCGCGCGAGGTCATCATCGAGCGCATGGTGGAAACTTTCGCGGGCCTGCATCGTCTGACTCCGGGACAGGTGGGCAGCGACACGCTGGCGCGCGCGCAGGCGCAGGCGGACGAAAAGTTCTCCACCGCGGATTGGACGGGTGTGGTGCCCTGACGGCGCCCCGGTTTTTGGAGGTATTCGAATGCGTCGCACATTCACGCCGCAAGGCGCGATAAGCGGTCTGATATTGGGCGCGGCCCTGCTGGCCCTGGCCGGCTGCGGCAGCACGCCGCCCGCGGACATCACCCTGGCGTCGCCCGGCGCCCATTCCCAGGCCACCCAGGAAAAACTGGGCGACCTGTCCATCGAGCGCATCAAGTGGGCCGCCAGCAAGCCCGGCTGCGAAGGCGACTGCCCGCGCATCGAGATCGACAGCGTGGCGTTTCCCGGCATCCCGAAGCTGACCGCCCTGGTGGACCACGTGCTGGCCTACATGACCGGCACCGACGCGAACCGCCGCGGCCCCTACGACACGTTGTCGGAATACACGCAGTACTTCTGGTCCACCGCGCGCCCCCGCGACGCGACCTACTTCAAGGCCAGCGTGAAGGACACGGTAGGCGACATCGTCTCCATCGAACTGCACACCGAACAGTTCCTGACCGGCGCCGCCCATGGCATACCGGCCACGCAATACCTGAACTGGGAACGCAGCCGCGGCCGCGTGATGAGCCTGGACGAAGCCCTGATCCCGGGCCGCCGCGCAGAATATGTAGCCGCCCTGCAGCGCGCCCACGCGAAATGGCTGGCGGCGAACCCCGACGCCAAGCGCGACCCGGCGGCCTACAACAAGATGTGGCCCTTCCAGGAAAGCGACAACTTCGCGCTCACGCGCGACGGCATCGTGGTCAAGTACGACGCGTATTCCATTGCGCCGTATTCGCACGGCGAACCTGAACTGGCGATTTCGTATCAGGACCTGCGGGGGATTTTGAAGCCGGAGCTGGTGCCGGCTTCTTAGGCGGGAGAGTTTTTCGTGGCGAAACGCAAGGGAACCGAGTCGCGCCAGATGCTCCGCAGCGCAGACGCACTCAAGATGAACAAAAGTTCATCAGACGTTCAAAGGCTCGGGCCTTGCACTTTCGTCGATATTTCATGCCCCCTACATTCAATTCCAATCGAGTCATCATGCTTCTAATGGATCGTGTGGAAAGTAGCGAGAACTTTCCCGATCGATCAATATCACTTTCAAGAGTTAGCACTATATAGCCACCTCTTGCGCCCTTCTGCTTGAATTGAATGACAACGGCGTCATTAATAATGGCAGCCCCATTCCTTTTATCCTCAGAGAAGTAAAGCTCTATCGGCGCATCAGAAATGCGGTCCAGATTTTTATACCTCAGATAGCGCCTTAGCAGGGTAACTAGCCGCACACCCGAACGGACGCCCCCAACATCGAACCCGTTCCCCACGCTCTGTTCGGCAAAAAAATAGTGCTTGAAATTTAGATATACAGCATTCCCGCAGTAATTCGAAATATACTCTTTTTCATACAAGTGAAATTCCGAGCGATTCCCGACCATATCATAGCCATCGCCCTGCAGGTCATTTTTGGAAAAACCGTTCAAGGCGAATATTGATGCCTTATCGATCACCCCATGATCGACATAAGAATTAAATATATCGCCGAAATTAATTATGGGCATCGGTATTTGTCGTTCGTTATTTGGAAATGGGATTAGTTCGAGCCGTGCCATGCGCGGTCAGGATATCGCCGACCTTTTGCAACTCGATCGCCCGCGTCGTACCCGGAAAAGCATCTGCTCCAGCCCGAGCTGCTTTCGCCAAGCGATCAACATTGTTGGCGTTGTCAAGATACCTCGTAGCGCATGCACACGCTTTACTCCATTGGGGCGCCGTCATACTACGAGTAGCCTTATCTGCGGGCGCGAACTCTGCATGCGTGCCAGTCGCGTTAGGTTTCAGCTCTATGTGCCCTCCCTTCGGCGGCAATCCAGGCCCATGAACATTAATGTGCACGCCTCGAGCTAGCGTATCTGTGGCCGCAGTTTGAGCCGATATTTCGTATCCCGCCAACCCGAGTGGATCGATCCACTCAACCGGATTATCCGCATACTGATAAACATTCAACCCACCCGCAAACCCAATCGGATCCTTCGCAATAAATCGTCCGATCTCCGGATCATAGTACCGGTGCCGGTTGTAATGCAGCCCCGTCTCACGATCCCAATACTGCCCCTGAAATCGGATCGGATTACGTATTCCCGCCGCCTGCGCCGCGGTTGAGATCACCTCCTTGGCCAACCCCCAAGCCCTGTACTGCGCGCTCCAGACGACCTCGCCTTGCGTATCCGTCAGTTCCTGCGGCGTGCCCAGGTGATCGCACTGGTACCACGCCAGCGCATCCACGGCGTCCGGCTCGGGCGAGGTCGTCCACAGCGGGTCCTGGTCGATGTCATATCCGCCCACGTAGACGGGCTGCTGGTGCAGCAGCACGGGCTTCCTGCTGACCGCCTGGGCCAGCGGCACAAAGCTCCCCGGTTCATACAGGTAATGGGTGGTTTGATCGTCTCGGCCCTCCCAGGCCAGGTTGTCGCCGTCCCAGCCGTACAGCGTGGCGCCACACCCTAGCGCGCGGTTCAATCGCGCTTTCTCTTCCCGGATCTGCACAGGTGTCATGCCTGGGCGTTCGCGCCATTGGGCTTCGGACTGCTTGATCAGGCGACGCCCCAACGCGTCGTATTGATAATCCACACGCAGCGCGTCGTTGCGATAGCCCGTCAGGCGATTGAACAGGTCCCACTCGAAGTGCGAACGCTTGCCGTTGTGCAGTTTCTCGATCAGGTTGCCGCGAGCGTCATAGTGGTAATGCGTGCCCGCGTACTCGCGCAACAGATTGTCCAGTCGCGCCGAGCGGTGACGATAGGTATAGACCGGGCCTCCCATGCCCAACGTGCTCTCGTTCCCCTCGGCGCTCGTTGGATCCAGCAGGTTGCTGGCCGGATCAAAGGCAAACGTCTCCTTGCCCAAGCTGCTGGTCGCTTCAAGCAACCGTCCTACCGGGTCATAGCGATAGGCCAGGGGGCCGCGCCGGCTGTCCTGAATCGCCTCCAATTGACCCGCCGCGTCGTAACGATAGCTCCGTTGCAGCAGGCGTTGAGGACGTCCACCCAGGTCGGCGCCTACGCCAACACCCGCGATCGTGCCTGAGGCTCCTGGCATTCCAGGCATTCGCGCCACGCTCTGTTGACTCAACCGCCCCATCGCGTCCCACGATTGGGTCTGGACCAGGCGGTTACCCTGATGGCGCTCCACTTCCCGGTGCAGGTCATCGCGCTCGAAGTTCGCGAGTTCGTGCTCGTCGAACATCATGCCGTGCACATGGCCCGAGCCATACGTCAACCAACTGACGCGATGGCCGTCCGGGCGCAGCGTGGCGATACGCTGGTTCAGTTCGTCGTAGTCGTGCTTCCATACCGCCGTGACCGGTGTCGACAGGCTTTGGTAGTGCTGATGTTCACGCGTCAGGTTGCCGGCCGCATCGTAGAACCATTGCAGACGGCTGGCGGGGTTTTCCGCCAGGATCAGGCGGCCGTTACCGTCATAGGCGTAGCGTTCAGTCTGCGATCCAGCCGCGCTGGTTTGCGCACCCGCTTGCGTCGGCGCACCCGCGTTGGCGGCATGGAGGCGCGCATGACGCTGCGCCACGCGACCCATCGCATCAAACTTGAGCTCGATGACGCGATCACCGTCTTGCGTGGACAGCAGCGTGCCGCTGGCCTGGTCATAGCGGTAGTGCGTGGCCTGACCGTCAAAGCCTCGCTGCTCCAGCAACCGCCCGACCGGGTCGTATACAAAGCGGGCCTGCCGGTCGTTCTCGTTGGCCAGCGCCGTCAGTTGACCCAGCTTGTCCCATTGATAGTGCAACGTACGGCCGGCGGCATCCCTGCGTTGCGCGATCAGCCCCGCTGCGGTATAGGTCCACTGCGTGCGGCGCCCCAGCGCATCGGTGTGCGCAAGCAGCCGGCCTTCGGCGTCGCGCTCGAAATGTTCCTCCGTCTGATCGGGGCGCGTGATGCGGATCAGTTGCCCTGCTGCGTAGGCGTAGCGCGTGGTGTTGCCGACCGCGTCGGTGAACTCGCCTAATTGGCCCTGATCGTCATACCGCCAGACGCTCGTCTTGCCGGAACAATCCGTGTACTGCGTAATCTGGCCCGCCGCGTTGTAGGCCAATCGCTTCTGACCGCCCCGGGCATTCTGGATCGCGACCGGATTTCCCGCGGTGTCATAGGCATACTCGGTCTTGTTGCCGAGCGGATCGATGCTCTCGATCAGGTAACCCCGTGGGCTGTAGTCGCGCTGCCACAAGCCGCCTTCGGCGTCACGGATCTTGAAAAGCTGGTCCCGGTCGTCGTAGGCATAATGTTCAACGCTGCCATCCGGACGAGTGTGTTCCAACAAGTTGCCACGATCATCGTAGGCATACCGATCGATGCTGGCATCGGTGTGCACATGCTGGATGACGTTCTTGGTCTCGTCCCGATAGAGCCATTCGGACAGGCCGTCGGGATGCACGATACGGTAGGGATAACCGAGGATGTCGTAGTAGTACGCGGTCCGGTGGCCATGGGCGTCGGTCACCGTGGTCAGGCGGATGTTCTCCGACCACTCCAGGTTCAGTTCATAGGTCCCGTCATCCGCCCATTCGCGTATTGCACGCGCGGTGGGGGTATTGCCATCCCACTCCAGGTTCATGCCGCGATCGGTGCGGTCCGTATAGCGCGTCAGCAGGTGATGCTGGTATTGGTAGACCCACTGCCCGCCGTGTTCGTCCTGGGCGCGCACCAAGTCGCCTGCCCCATCGTACTGATAGACCGCCAGTTGGCGCCCCGGCTTTCCGTCGGCAATCTGCCAGAGGGCCATGATGCGGCCGGCTTCATCCAGCTGGGTGCCCAGGTGGATGTGGAAGTCATCATCCTGGTAGGTCAGCAGGTCCGACAGGACCTGGCGACCACCCACTCGGTGTTCGTAGTGCAATACGACGCGAGCGCCGCCCTGCAGCGCGATCTCCCTGAGCCGGAATATCGCGCCATCGCGCCGATATGTCTCCTGGCGGCGGTGGCCTTGGGCCAGCGTCAGTTCGTCACGCGAGATGCGCACCAGCGTGAGGTTTTCGATCGGATCGTAGTGGAACTTTCCGGGCGTCGGCAGCGGATAGTCGTGACTGCGGCCATCAGCAGCGTGATAGCGCAGTTGCCCGCCTTCGGGCGGTTCGAACAGCACATCCAGGCGGGTGGTGAATTCATTGATCCAGCGCGCCCCGCCCGGCCCTGCATCATAGGCGTCCAGATCCGAACGATATGTGCGTACCCAACGCAGCGGAAACGGGCCGGGCAACACCGCGTCCGTATGAGTCAGGGTTTCTGCGCCGCGCGCGAACGTGATGCTGTTGCATGAGCTGCAACCGCTGCCGGGCTTCGGATCCGCTTTGGCCGGGTGCTGTCTTTTGATGGCGTCGCTTTCCGCCCCGGACGCCTGATGCTTGGCCTGACTGGTCTGCGACGGATGAACGTTGCTGGGCTGGGAATGCGCAAGCTTGCGCTTTGCGACGACCGCCAGCATCAGTTGCTCCAGCATCCAGCCTATGCTTTGCTGGACCTTCGGGTCCTTCAGCGTAAGGATTTGCGCCTTGACTTGCGGGGCAAGCATCTTTAACTGCGCCGCGACGTCAAGGACATGCTTCTTGATGGGCTCGGGCAAGACCTGTCGTGCGCCCCAACTGGCCGCGTCCTTGGCCTGCCCAACCATGATGCTGCCCAATGCGCTCCAAAAATTCGGATGCGTGACCAATTCCAGCGTGCTGACCGACCCGTTGTTTTCTTGTAGCACCGCCTGCAGCTTCTGGTCGGCAGCCTGGTAGTTTTCCGTCGATCCCAGGTCCGCATTGGCCAAGCTGATCAGGCCATTGGCCAGGCTATTGACAACTCGTTCCCCCATGTCCGCGGCCACGATCAGGATTTCTTCAAGCTTTGCAATGGCATCCTTGAGGAAAGTCTCCAGATCGCCCTTGAAGCTGGCGCTCAGGTTGTTGGCGAGCGTGCTGATCAGCACCTCGCTCACGCCCGCCAGGCCGCGTGACATGAATTCGGCGCGGGCAGCGTGCAAGGCAACGCGCAAATTGCCACGTATCGCACCGTAGCCCACGGCTGCGGGCACCACACCGATCAGATCGACCCCCAGCCCGACCCAATCCAGGGCCATCACCTCTTTCTTGGACATCATCTCGGTGATGTCATTGATCACGTCCACCAAAGCGATGACGTTGGTGACGATGGGTATCGCAGAGGCGAAGCTCTTAAGCCGTTCAAGCGTGATGAGGTCGTTGCTGATGCTGCGCAGCCATCTATCGAATGCCGCGGCGCCTTCTCGAACGTCTTCTCGCACAATCGTGTTGCGAGGAGCGACGACTGCGCGCGCGACAATTCCGCCGATCAGCGCGTATCGGGCTACCTGAATACTGGTCCTGCCAACCTCGGAACTCCTGAATCTCTGCCATTCGGCGGGAATACGGTCCCACCCGTCCGAAATGGTCTTCCAAGAAGTCGCAACAACGGCTTCCCATTCTTTATCGGTGTAGCGCGTCGGGTAATTCAACGTGGCTGGCGTGCGGGACGGCTGAGACATGACTGATGTTTCACTTGTGCAGGTAAGCGGGGGACGCAGCGGCGCGGTCAATGACCGATGACAGAACTGGGCAAGAGGCGCGTTCCGCTATCCCGTCAGCGACTTGGCGAGGGCCGGAGTAGCCTGATCTCGGCGCATGCCGTTCGCGCCAAGCAGCCCCCTGTGCGCCTGACCGACACCTGCCGTGCGCAGCAGGCCGGCGGGGCTGGCCTGGACCGCCGCTGCCACCGCACGCCCCGATTGGCCGGCAACCTGTGCCGCCCGCAGGGCGTCCTGAATCCCTGCGGCTTTGGCTTGCAGTTCATCGGCCAATGCTCGAACCTGCGCTGGAACGGCCGTCGCCATCTGGGCGGGCCAGGGCTTCGAACCCATAAAGCTGCTTTGCTCCCAAGGGTTGTTCGGATCCTTGCCAAAGCTGACGCTTGCCGGACCTGGGGCCGCGCCTGGCACGGCCGCAAACCCTTGGGCATCGAGCGTGCCCTTGAAAACACGCCCCAATGCATCCTCGACTTCGAACGCAGCGTTCGGAATCCCTGTGCCATTGAGATACCTGTTGAACAATTCCAGGTTCCCCTTGGATGGCTTGGGCTCATCCGGAAACGTCCCGGCCTGGCTCTTGGGCCCGGTGAACCGTGCTCCCGCCGAATGCACCTTGTACGCGCCACCGGTCGCATGCGTGATGCCGCCCGCGTTGTAGGTCGTGCCGCTGCCGCCGGCATTGATCACGATTTCTTCCTTGGCGCTGATCGTGATGCGGGTGGCGCTGACGTTGACGTTCAGCTTGGCCAG
>Ga0182739_1001434_pt1 | contig 25103 bp, 18 predicted proteins | sample eDN5th30CBELigBY_FD_128873 | JGI IMG/M metagenome (GOLD analysis project Ga0182739, IMG submission 128873) | Enriched backyard soil microbial communities from Emeryville, California, USA - eDNA 5th pass 30_C BE-Lig BY (version 2) (version 2) | ecosystem: Environmental > Terrestrial > Soil >... | reverse complement strand
TGATCAGGTGCAGGTCGGAACCGCACACCGAGCTCATCGTCACCTTTACGATGGCATCCCGTGGATTCAATAATTTTGGGTCGTCTACACGCTCCACGTTCAGATCCCGGATGCCGTTCCAACATAATGCTTTCATATCCTTGTTATATCAATTTGAATTTACCGGTCCGCTTTCCCGCGGGCTGCCCTTTGGTAGTGGGTATCTCGCCCGCTTCGATGACCCGTTTAAAGTCAAAGATCTCGTTTTCCAATACACCCTCAAAAACCGGATTGAGCAATTTCGCGACACCTGTACCAAATCCTCCGGCTGGTGGATGATAGCTGAAAACCACCCGTACCTCCGTCCCGGCTCTCGGTGCATCGTGAAATTCCACTTTTCCGGCATTTTTTATCGCGGCACCCTCCACCGACTGCCAGCCAATCAATTGGTTTGGTTCATCCTTCACGATTTCTGCATCCCATTCAATTCTACCCCCCAAACCCGGCATTTCGATAACCCAGTGCGATCGGCCTTCATCCAATTCAGTAACCGTTTTCAGATGTGCCATAAAGGAAGGTAGGTTAGCAAGTGTACGCCAATAGGCATACACCTCCCGCCTTGGCTTATTCACCGTCATCACGGCCTTCAGGTTAATAGCAGGGTTGTGCGTATCTTTCTTGCCGAGCCATCGGCTGATCGGGCAGTAGCCCAAGCCACCACGCATTATCAGGTAACCACCGGCAGCCAATGCTGGCAACGATGGGTAACGTAGGTTCTTTAACGCCCGATAGGTCAGGCAAGCGCCCAATGCCAACGATATGACCTGTTCTGCCGCTCCAACGTTTTTTGTGATTTTTTTTACCATGTTACTTCCTCTGCGTAGTTTTCAATCAGCATGTCGACAACCGCTCCGTCATACATTATTATTCTGCCAGTTATTCCAAGTTCGTTCCAAAAGCAGGATTGTCCATTCCGACACCATTCATACAACCCACGGGTGTTTTTTTAGAAATTTGAGTTTGCATACGTAAAGCGATTCGGAAAATGCTTCGTGAAAAGGAAACACCTGGTTGGCGATTTAGGACACTTACCGCGCCTACCGAGTTTACGGCATCGCCCAGCTGGTCTATATCATCTGCTTATGCGGCCGTATTTGCATCTCCGCGACATCACAACGCAAAGGCGTAGATAAGCAGTAGTATATCGCTACCGCGATATCTTCGGCTTTCAGCATCTCCATCTTTTCAATTTTGTAGGCCTGACCTTCCCGAGGTTGCATATCCGTGCCTACCGCACCGGGCTCGATGAGTGTCACCTTGATACCCAGCTCGTTCACTTCCTTGCGGAGCGATTCGGAAAAACCTTGGACGCCGGATTTCGTAGCGACATAAACCGAACTGTCTTTTTCGCGTACATCGGCACTCATGGAGCCGATATTGATGATGTGTCCCAATCCATGTATGCGCATGCGATCGATGGCCTGCCGGCTGCAGGCGAGGTAGCCCAGTAAGTTCGTTTGCAAAATATACGACCACTCGTCGTAACTTCCCTCCAGAATGCCGTTGAAGGCCAACCCTGCATTGTTGATCAAAATATCCAGTCGACCGAATTCTTCATCCACGCGGTGGAACAATTTTTCAATATCCTGCGAATTGACCAGATCGCCCATCTCACCGATCAGTTTTCCATGAGGATGTCGATTCGTTGGAAAATCTCTCAACGCGTCTTCCAGTTCCTGCTGGTGCCGTCCCACAATCATCACGTCATTCTCTCGGGCCAGCAGGTGCGCGGAGGCTCTCCCGATGCCCGTAGTCCCGCCGGTAATCAGAATTCGCTTTCCTTTTACGGGCTGAATGAGCTGTTGCTCCTGAATTACTTTCACTGTTTCCATCGTATTTTTTTTTGATTTACTTCCATTTACTTTCCAATAGCTCACCATTTAACCGTTACGCGTTGTTCGCCCTGTACCTCATAGCATGCCATTGCCCCATCATCCGTTTTTGGGGTAGCCCTTCCGTGTAGGAAGGTCATAACCGCTACTTCGACCGGTTGGCCTTCTTCCAACTGGATAAGGTATAGTTTGCAAAACAATCGCTTGTCGCCCAGCACCTTAAAACTCGCCTGACGGCTTCCTTCAAGCCGCTCACTCGTGGGGTAGTCTATGAAAAGCAGGCATCTTCCTTCGGCAATTTTCATGTACTGCCTTGCTACGATGACAAACGGGAATCCGGCGCCATATACTTCCTGGCCTACGGTACCCGATTTTTCCCATTCGGGATAAATATCCTCCAATGGCACCCATAAGTCGGAATCAACCTCACCTGTCGTTACCTCATCAGCTAGCATCTCACGGGGCAGTACGGTGGGGTAATAAAACAACATGCGGTTCAGGGCATAACGAATGAATTCGGCCAGCAATAACGCATACGAACGTGGCAGCGGTGCTTCGTCTGCTTGCTGCAAATATGACTGGATGCCAGCCATCACTTCGATTTCCTCATATACGGCTGAATAGGGTGCCTCATCCAGCGGGAACACTGCAAAAAACAACGGGTAATTTTTCCCATAGCCGTGGTCGGACTCCCATAACGCCACATTTTTGAAAATATTGGCCAGGAACAGGTACCCTAAGTTTAAGTACATTTCATCCTTCGTAGCGTTCCATAGGCGGAGCATTGCCCCCGCGGCGAATACCGTGTTATTTGCTTGGTAAAACACATCGAATCCGTGCGGCAGCAGCGATTTCGCCGCCCTTTTTGCTTCGCCGAGGTAGCTGTCCTCGCCCGTCAGATCCCAAGCCTGCAGCATAACGTGCGCGTAGATGCCGGCAACATCTTTTTCTCCACCGGCCCCGGGCTTCGCCTCTGCTTTAATCACTTCCAGCGTATCCATCTTATAAAATATCGGCCAGTTGTAGTCGAAATGGTGGGCTACTTTTATCGCATAGTCCAACGACTTCAGGAATAGATCCTTGCCCACCTCATCGCCGTGTAGCGCCATACGCGAAAGGTTGAGCAAGGGGTGGTGCAGGTACCACGAGTCCATAACCAGTGGCTTTTTATGCTCCTCGCTGCCGTCGAGTTGGTTTTGCGCAGCGGGTAGCCATCGTTGCACCGTACCGATATCGGCATTATAAAATTGGTTCAGGCCCGCTTCAAGATCGGTTGTCAATGGCAGCTTCTCACCCATCCACACTTCATATTCTTTCAATGGCAGCAGCACAGCCAACTGCACCATGATCTCCGGTGGGGTCTGGTAGTCGCTTACATAAGCATTGAGATAACCGTGCCCCCCATGGTACGACCAACAGCCTTTGTGCTCAGCGAGTGCTCGCAATGCGCTCTTGGCCACACCGTGGTAGTCATGGTATTGAGTAGGCGGTTTTGGCAAACGTACGTACACGCCCGCCAGCAGGTCGATAAATTGCTTAGCCTGATCGAACTGATCGGTTGGCACATTATCTGCAAAGGCGATATATGCATCGCTGAAGACATATTCTTTACCGCCTTGCAGAGGCTTGTCTGTGGGGGCCGGCAATGCGAATCCGAATTCGGGCCCGCCCCCGTCCACGGTGTCAGCTACCGATGTGGTCGTGTCGGCACAATACGTATTCAGTGCGGTCAAGTTCTGGAAATATAAGACAGCTCCTGTTTCGGGGATAGATGTACTAAAGTATACCATCCCGCTTCGCGGTCCCAGCTGTTCGATATAAGGATGGAGTTCGATTCCTCCCAGACTGCCTTCTGGATTAAGCAGCAGCATATCCTTTGGCCAGAAAGGCGCCAGCATGTTGTCCGTAGGTGTGAAACGAGTTTCGTAATGAATCAGTGGCAACTCGCCATCCTCGTTTAGGCTAATAGCGGCCTGGTAACGGCCTGTTGCCGACTGCAGCGTGTAATGTAGTCCAGATCCTTCCGGGTCACCGTCTACGGTAAAGTCTGCTACCGGCGTAAAAGCAACCCGTAAAAGCAGCTTTGCGCCGCCAGGCCTGCTGACCGTTAAAACCAGTGAGTCGTTGACGAGAACCAACTGAACCAGCCGCGACTGGAGCTGCTTTTCAACAAGAACAGTTGCATGTTGCGCAGCAAGTTGGCGGACGAGGGACAATGCCCAGGGCGACACCGCGCCGAATCTTTTATCCATAACTCATCGTGTTAACTTCTCTTGACATACAGCTAAGAAGCGGGATTGTTTGAAGCGTATCGGCTAACCCCAGGCAGCCCTGTCGTACCCTGCCGATGCCTGTTCTCCGAAAACGGACAAGCGGTTGCCGATTTAGGACACTTCGCTGCGAAATGACCGGATAGGAGTTTCTCGGGAAACTGGCTTGATATTTTCGTTATTCGCAGTGTATAATATACAATGGTCATTAAAAGCAGGAAATCATGAGATTTATAAGCAGAAAGTTTCACGCCGTATTGGATTATGCGGCAGGAATCCTCCTCATCGCAGCACCCTGGTTATTCGGTTTTACATCGCTGGCCGCCGCCATGTGGACGGCCGTAATATTTGGTATCATTATCATCGGAATGTCGATTTTTACTAACTACGAAGGTGGAACGGTAAAAATCATCCCGATGGCCACCCACTTGAGGTTAGACGTGATTGCAGGGCTGATATTGGCGGCATCCCCTTGGCTATTCGGGTTTGCCGATCAGTTTTATGGGCTCTATCTTATCTTGGGCATATTGGAGTTTGGCGCAGGATTGTTTACGGTATCCCGTTCACAGCATGCGCACGGCCCACATGCCAATCGCCCGCGTCGCGAGTTCCGTGGGGTTCACTGATGATGGTTCGTACAAAGGACTATAGTAAATCGATTCGTAAAATAAACGAAAAAGCCATGAAAGCACAAACGATAACCACACCTATTGCGCTCATCGCCTGCCTGATGATAAGCGCCTGCAGCACATCCACACGCATCACGGGGTCATGGAAAGACCCCGCAGTTGATGCCAGCACGGGCGAAAGTAAAAGCGTGTTGATTACGGCACTTACCCGCAACATCGAAGTACGCACAAAGCTGGAAAATGCATTGGCCGCAAAAGCTGCCGAACGAAATATCGAAGCAGTACAGAGTTCAGAAGTGTTTACGCCCGATTTCTTTCAGGTGCTTCCTGAACGTGAGGAATTGATCGCCCAGATAAAACAAACCGGCGTCGACGCGATTCTTACGGTATCCCTCATTGATACCGAAAGTGAAACGCGCTATGTGCGGGGCAATTCCCGCTATGCACCTATGCCCGTTTACAATTGGTATGGCGGGTTCTATTCTTATATCAACTACTGGCATCCCATCATGTACGAACCGGGGTATTATGTGACGGACAAGACCTATTTCCTGGAAACAAACCTGTATAATGCCGAAACCGGCAGGTTGATCTGGTCGGCGCAATCAGAGACCGTCAACCCGACGAGTATTGATGCGTTCGCTGCGGAATATCCTGATGTGCTATTGGAGCGGATGGTCAACGATGGTCTTTTGGTATCGCAACCGTCCGAGTGATGGCCTATGGAATTTCCACGCGATCGCCGGTGTTCATGGCCCGGTAAATGGCCTGCAAAATCTTCACATCCTGCCGCCCCATCTCACCCGGCACGGGTGTAGGCCGGTTTTCCTTGACCGCCTTCGCGAAGTCATCCATCTGGTACGCCTGCTGGTTGATTTCCGGGAGGTCCATTACCCCCTGCGACGTTTTGCCTTTTATCCCCCGATAAGGGAACGAAGGTTCGAGCCGTGCCCAACCGTGTTCCGCATCCGCATGGATGATGTCCAATTCTTCAGAATAGCTTGTACGGCAACGTGCTTTTATGCCGCCTGGAAATTCCAACTGAAAGGCCATCGACTCTTCCACTTCACGAAACTTATCCAGGTCGGTCTTCGCCCCCTCCTGGGCAGTCACCGCAACCGGCTCCATACCGAGGGTGTACCGTGCGGCCTGTACGCAATAGATACCGAGGTCCATCAGCGGTCCGCCGCCGGCCAGCGCCCTATCCAGCCGCCAGCCTTGCATACTGCCCATGCCATTCTCGGCGATGACTTCTTTCACCCTGCCCATTTCCTTTTCCTGACCGAACTTCATCATGGCCAGGTTATGCGGCTCAAAGTGAAGCCGGTACCCGATAGAAAGCTGCTTACCAGCTTTAGCCGCCGCCGCAATCATTTGGTCGCATTCTGCCACCGTAATCGCCATGGGCTTTTCGCAGATTACGTGTTTCCCAGCTTCAAAAGCCCGGATGGTAAATTCCGCATGCATGGCGTTGGGCAATACCACATACACGATATCAATATCGGGATTAGACGCCATTGCGTCGAAGTTTTCATAATTGTATACGTTTTCCTCCGGAATGTTATACCTGTTACGCCATTTACCTATCTTTTCGGGCGTGCCGGTCACAATCCCCGCGAGGTAGCAATGGTCGGTCTCTTCCAACGCCGGGCCAAGCTGAAATTCGCTGTATCGTCCCAGCCCCACCAGCGCTATCCCAAGTTTACCATCCTTCTGATGTTGTGCTTTCATATTTTTTCTGTTTTATCTGAGATGACAGCTAACATAACGAATTGTTGTATAAAACCCCAATATTCCGCAAAATCGCGCTTATGCAATAATCACCGCAGCGATGCGAGATATTCAATGAGGTCGATTAGTTCCGTTTTATTCATAACACCTTGCAGTGGGGGCATCAACGACTCGCTCGTCTCCTCGATAGAAGCAATGTCGTCCGTTTTAAAGGTTTGGGAGACGCCGCCCATAAACCGGACTTCCACTTCCGATTCCGTCTTGCCAGAGATGATTCCCATCACCTTAGACCCGCTTTTCAGGCTGATAACCGAAGTCTCGTAGCCGAAGCTGATTCCCGCCGACGGGTTTGCGATAGCCTCCAGTAAAGCCGTTTTGGGTAGCTTGGCCCCTATCTGCGACAGCTTCGGCCCAAAGTCCTTACCGGCGCCATTCACCTGGTGGCATATCGCACAGTTCGTTTGGAATAATGCTTTGCCGTTCTCCAGATCGCCTTTCCCAGCCAGTAGCTCTTCATCGGTTGGCAGCTCAGTGGCCGGCACGGGCGAACTGTCGGATTCTGGCAGATAGGATTGGGCTTCTGCATAAAGATCCCGTCTCCACGCGTTTTTAAGGCTTTCCACCGCATCGGGAATCAACTCCTCCGGTATCCGGTTAGCTTTCAGCAAGGATAGCACCCGATCTTCCCCCATCCAGCTTTTTCCAAGCACAGACGCCGCCTGCTGGCGTATTCCGTCGCTTGAAGAAGACGAGAGCATCAAGTTTTCCAGCATATTTACCGAGCCTTCCGTACCCACCACGCTGATGACCTTGATAATGCTATCAGGTTCCGTTTTTATCGCCTTCGCGATTTCATTGTCGGCCTTGAACTGGAACAACAGTCGTGCGGCACTCCCCCCAAGAGGCGAGCCGGCCTGCGATACCGCCAGCTCCAGCAGCCGGGGTATTTCTGATTTCCGATTGTATTTGGTCACCAATTCCACATACTCGCGCGTGCCGTATATGCCGTCCAAAACGCTATTCAGTGTTTGCTGCGCCAACGGCGAGCGCACCACCGTCTCCTCATCCAATGCGCGGATGATTAACCTGTTCACCTCGGCATCATCAGGCGCTTCCTGTATCATGTCCAATAGTGCGCGGTTTTTTGCGTCTCCGGGTATAAAGTCAAAAGCCCTGAAATACCGCAGCCGGGATTGCAAATCCACCGAGCTGTCGGTCGCCAACCGCGCAAGCAGCGGAATCGCCGCTTCCGTCCGGGCCCGCCACACCACGTCCTTTCCCGCATCACTTAGCAGTGGATTTTCCGTGCGTTTCAGGTATGCCGAAAAGAACGAATCCCATTGCCCCGCCGCGCCGATACCCAGCGCTTCCAGGTACCAGCGGTCCCGGCCGTCATGCCGGCTGGCCAGGGTGGCCCACAATTCCGCAGCCTCGGGGTCTTTTACATGCCGTAGCGCAATGGCACATTCGCGCCGCACCTGTGCATCCTCGTCGTTAACCAGCGGAGCGAGGTACCCAAGGATAGCTCCGCCGCCCTGCCGGGCCGCACGGATGGCCGTTATCCGGATATCGGGACTGTCATCTTCCAATCCCTCCAGCACGTACTTGTCACCGCTATCCAACCGGGTTAATAACCAAAACGCCCGCGCACGCATCCGGTCGTCACCTTCCGAACGGAAAAGCTTCTCCAATTCAGGAACGGCCGAATCGCCCAGTTCCGACAAGCTCATCCACGCCTTGTAGCGCACAGACATGTTCGGGCTTTGCAGCGCCCGGATTGCACCCCCTACCGTTGTATAATCCTGCTCCGGCACCTGGTAAGTAGATACCGACGGTGCTATGCGGTAAATCCGGCCCCGTGTCTGGTCGCCCGCCTGATGTCCGCCGACTCCCGGGTCATACCAGTCTGCCACGATTAATGAGCCATCCGGGGCCACGCATACATCCGAAGGCCGGAACCATTGGTCTTTTCCTTTGAGCAGATCGCGGATACCTGCGCGGTATCCCGCACCGTCCTTTTCGACCGGGTATGCCCGCACAATGTTCGGCCCAGCATCCGCATGGATGATTTGATTCCGGAATTCCCCGGGCAGCAGTGTTCCTTCATAAACCAGAATGCCCGTGGGCGACCCCGCCCCTGTCTGTATCAGGTTGGGCACCACACCCGGGTCGTTCAGGTGCCAGTGCTGCAGCGGTATCGAATCTTCCAGGTTGGTACGGTTGGTACGCCATCCCGCACCGGTCACCTCATCCGTATATCCGTAGTTACCGTATTCCATGACGTAATTAATACGTACGCCCCGGTTTCCGTCGTCATCATTGTCGCTCTGCCAGATCGTCCCGTAGCTGTCGACAGCCAGTTCATAGTTGTTCCTGAAATTGTGGCCAAGCACTTCCACATTTGAACCATCCAAATCACTGCGGAACACCATGCCCTGCCGATACTTCCCGCCGGTGATTTCATCCCCGTCCTGGTCGAGCACCACCTTGCCGTCTTTATCCAGCAGCGTGTGGCCTTCGTTCCCGAAATTGAAGTAAAGCTTTCCATCCGGCCCGAAAATAAAGGCATGCATGCCGTGGTCGTGCTGTTCGCCGCCGATGCCTTCAAACAGGATTTCTTTCCTGTCCGCCTTGCCATCACCGTCATCGTCATAAAAATCCCAGACGTAGGGGCTTTGCGAAACGATCACCCGGTTCCCCAGCACACAGATACCCAGTGGCGCATTGATTTCCGGCCCCTGGTAGAATACGGTCTGCTTGTCCAATACCCCGTCCTGGTCGGTATCTTCCAAAATAAGGATTCTATCCCCTTCTGCGGTGGTCGGGTTCCCGTTCAGCAAAGGCCTGTAGTTGTACGCTTCATTTACCCACACCCGGCCCCTGTCGTCCACATCGATATTCGTCGGGTTCTGCAGCATGGGTTCCGATGCCATCAACTGCACCTCTAAATCCGGGTGGACCTCCAGCCCCAACACGGCATGTTCCGGAAGACGTTTCTCCTCGTCCGTCAATTGTTCAAACTTCGATGAATCGCCCTGCCCGCAGCCAATGGCCAGCGAAAGAAGCATCAGTGGGATTACCTTACTCTTGAATAACAGCATTTATCTATCAATTTAAGCCCCGCGACCCGAATCAAAGAAGCCGAGGCAGTTTATAACGTTGGCAATTGGATACAGGTGTCAAAAGTAAGTGGTCTGCGGCTAAGTTCCAATAAAAATGTAAACTTAACGTTTATCAAGGTGTAATGGGTTCATTTCGTTGACGCACACCCTTCACGGCAAAATACAGCCCTATTGCGATGAAAGGCAGGCTGAGTAGTTGCCCCATGTTCAACAGCATCCCCTTTTCAAAACCCACCTGGTCTTCTTTCAGAAACTCAATCAAAAACCGCATGATACACATCAATGCAATGGAAACGCCGAAATAGAGGCCCGCTCCTATCCTCCTGTAATGCGTTCTATAAATGCCGAATACCACAAAGAATATCAGAAAATACGCAATGGCTTCGTATAATTGCGCGGGATGGCGCGGTATGTCGTCAATTTTCCTGAAAATAAAAGCCCACGGTTTATCGGTGGGGTGTCCAATCATTTCCGAGTTCATCAGATTTGCCAGCCGGATGAACGCACAGCCCAGTGGCGCAACGATACCTATCATATCGAGCACATTGATAAACCTAATCGCATACTTTTTTGAATACCACAACAACGCCGTAATCAGGCCGATAGCGCCGCCATGACTGGCCAGTCCCATAAACCCCGTAAACTGATATTTTCCCTGGGCATCCTGTTGTATCGGAAGTATAATTTCCAGTGGATGTTGCGAATAGTAGGCAAAATCATAAAAAAGGCAATGCCCCAGCCGCGCGCCCAGAAAAATGCCAATAAACCCAAATATGAACAGCTTTTCGTACGATGCCTCGCTGAGGTTCTCCCGTTTATAAATGCCATTAAGCAATAGGGCACATAGCAGTATTCCGGTACCGAATAGTAAACTATAATACCTGACGGGGAAACCCCACAATTGATAAATCTCCGGGCTGACATCCCAATTGATATATGAAAAAAGCATGGCGCAAAATTAATAAAAGCATCGAACTGTCCGGTATGGAACACCGGGTGTTCGATATCGAACACTTCCAACATTAGCAAACAACATAGATTACTTACATTCAGCAACTTAACCATTTGGCCTGATAACTGTGTGCGCTTCAGCACAGTATCTGCGGGATAAAAAAGAACGCTATGTTACATAACCACTTCAAAATTGCCTGGCGGAACATCACCCGGAATAAATTTTACACCGGGTTAAATATCTTGGGGCTTGCGCTTGGACTAACCACATGCCTCTTGCTATACAGCTACATTACGTTCCATTGGGGGTTCGACCGCTTCCACAGACAAGCCGAAGGCACCTTCCGGCTGGTAAATGAACTGCATTTTGAAAAGACAGAATACAGCAAAGGCGCATCTTTTGCGATGGCCGATGCACTGAAAAAGGGAATACCTGAGGTGAACCAATCGGCCTTGCTGATGAGTGATCAGGATTTCAACCTGAAAGTGGGAAATACCCATTTCAAAACAGAAAAGCGGGCAGCTTTGACAAACTCGGATTGGTTTAAGTTGTTTGATTTTAAGTGGCTGCAAGGCAATCCCGAAGACTTGGATCAGCCCGATGCGTTGGCTTTGACCGCTGGCGTTGCGGCAACTTACTTCGGCGATGAAGACCCGATGGGAAAAATCGTTCTGGTCGATGATACACATCCCTTCAGGGTCGTTGGTATCATTGATGACAGCCACACGAATACCAGCCTCCGGCATGACGTCTACCTGTCCATTAATGCCGTGGATACACTGTACCCCAATATGTTTGCCGACTTTTTCACCTCGTGGGGATTCATTACCTCGTCAAACAACGTGTTTGTATCCCTGCACGATCCTTCCCAGCGGGCTGCGGTGGAGCAGAAGCTGATGCAGCTGGCCGCACAAAACCTGGATCCGAGCGTCGTGGAGGCCTATACATTTAAACTTCTTCCACTTACCGAACTTCATTTTGACCCCCGGTATGGCGGCACCATCAAAAAATCGCTATTGCTCACGCTGGCCGTTATCGGCATCTGTATCAGTGTTGTGGCTGCCATCAATTACGTCAACCTCTCTCTAGCCCAGCAGGCGCGCCGGAACGTGGAAATCGGCACAAGGAAAGTATTAGGCTGTTCATCCCGCCAATTATTCGGGCAGTTTCTTGTCGAATCAGGCATTATCGTATTCCTCGCTTTGCTGGTTTCGCTCGGTCTTACGTATGTCACGCTGCCCCTCATCAACCAGCACCTGATGGCTTCGGAACCCATCTTGCTTCCATCGTGGCTCCCCTTGGCTGGCTTCGCAGTCTTGCTTTGGCTAGCCGTTAGCCTGCTTTCAGGCGTTTATCCCGCATGGCTACTGGCGCGGTTGAACGTACTCCATACACTGAAAGGTCAGGTACCGCTAGGCCGACAGCGCGGGCGCAAGCCGTTGCTCCTCGCACAAAATGTGGTTGCCCAGGTCCTCTTGATGATAACCGTTGTGTTTATCCTGCAGGTGCATTACCTGAAAAACACCGATATTGGATTTGACCGCGATGCGGTGGTCATGCTGCCGTTACCTAAAGGTTATGAATCCACATTGCAGCAGTTTACCGATGGCTTTGCCAGCGATCCGCGCATCCGGGCCTACAGCCACTGCCTGCAGGCCCCAGCAGGAAAGCAGCGTTGGGGCGGCACCGTGCTGTTTGACGAGCGAACCGAATGGGAAACGTGGCCGGCCCGCTACGTATTTTCCGATTCCGGTTATTTGGAAACGTTTGGCATCACATTAACTGCCGGACGCAATGTACGGGAAGACCCGTCCATTCCGGAGTATCTCATCAACCAAACCATGGTCAGTCGGCTCGGTTACGATAAACCCGATGACGTATTGGGAAAGATGTTGCATGCAGGCGGACTTAACGACCGGGAACCCGGCGTAATTGTGGGGGTGGTAAATGATTTTAATACCCATTCGTTGTTCTCGCCCATCGAGCCGATCGTCATCGGCGTCAAATTTGACCAACAGCGTATGCTTGCCGTAAAGATTGACCTACGTGCTTCCAATGCCGTATTGGGCACCATTCAGCATAACTGGCAAAAAGTTTACCCCAATGAGCCTTTCACCTACAGCTTCTTAGATGATGATATCAAATCACTATACGAGAAAGAGGCCACTTTGCAGACGCTAATCTGGCTCGCGGCCGTAGTGGCCATCATCATCAGTTCGCTGGGGCTGCTTGGAATGGTCATGCTCACGGTCTTGGCACGCACCAAAGAAATCGGTATACGAAAAGTGTTGGGCGCTTCGGTAAATCAAGTGGTCCGTCTATTATCAATTGATTTCGTCAGACTGGTTGGTCTGTCTTTTTTGGTTGCTTGTCCTATCGCGTGGTGGGCCATGAACCGATGGCTGCAAGATTTCGCCTACCGTATCGATATCCAATGGTGGATGTTTGCCGTGGCCGGACTGACGGCGGTAGTCATTGCACTGCTCACCGTAAGCTGGCAGGCCATACGGGCAGCGGTAGCCAATCCGGTTGAGTCTTTACGGGATGAATAACGTACGCGATAAATCAAAGAAGCAAACGATTAAAGATATAAAATGATAAAGAACTTCCTCACCACCACCTTACGTCATTTTTGGCGCAATAAGCTCTTCACCGGTTTGAATATGCTGGGGCTATCCATCGGTATAAGTTCAGCACTCGTGATTTCCCTGATTGTCTATTATGAGTTCAGCTTTGATAAATTCCAGCAGGATAACGACCGGATATACCGCATCGTACTCGACGCTAATTTTAACGGTGTTGAAGGCCACAGTGTCGGTGTGCCTGCGCCCTTAGGCGGTACCATTCAACAAGCACTGACTGGTATCGAACAGACAGTCCCTGTATTTCAATTTCCGGGAGACGCTAATATACGTGTAGAAGGAAACAACAACGGTTCCAAACCCCGCCTTTTCAAAAAACAACGACATATTATCTTTACCAACAACGACTATTTCAACCTGCTGGGATATGGATGGATTAACGGAAAGCCAGCCGAAGCCATCGAAGAGCCATTTACCGTCGTACTCACCGAAAGTCGGGCCCGACTGTATTTTCCGGATTTACAGCCCACCGAGGTCATCGGCAAACGTCTTGATTATAATGATATCACCTTAACCGTAGCGGGTATTGTCCGTGATCTGGATAAGCCAACAGATTTCCGCGGCAAGGAGTTCATTTCCCTGGCCACCATTCGGGCAACGCCACTGAAAGACAATTTCATGTTGGATGTATGGAATGATTGGATGGCCAATACACAGCTTTTCATCAAACTATCGGATGGTTATTCCGCCTCGGCTATCCAGACCCAGCTCAATACCTTTTACCAAAACCACAACACAGAAAACGGCAGGGAGATTACGCTTAGGCTGCAACCGCTGCACGATGTCCACTTCAATGCCCACTACCCCACTAACGATGGGTTCACCGCACAGCGGTCTACCTTATACGGCCTGACGGCCGTGGCTGCCTTCCTGCTGCTGCTCGGCTGCATCAATTTCATCAACCTCACCACTGCACAGGCCTCCCAAAGGGCCAAAGAAATAGGCATCCGCAAAACCATGGGTAGCTCAAAGCTTCAGCTTATTACGCAATTTATGGGAGAGACGTTGCTCATTACCAGTATTGCCACCGTTTTATCGGCACTGCTCATCCCGATTATTTTACAGCTGTTTTCGGCTTATATACCGGATGGACTCTCGGCAGATTTCATCTTCCAACCGGGCTATTTGCTGTTGCTTTTCCTCCTGGTCTTACTTGTCAGTTTTCTTTCGGGTTGTTACCCTGCACTTGTATTGTCGGGTTACGCCCCGGTATCCGTGTTGAAAAACCAGTTAGCGGGCATGCACAGTCAGACCCGCCATGCAGGCATACGTAAGATACTGACGGTATCTCAATTTACCATCGCCCAATTTTTCATTATCGCAACGATCATTGTCAGCAAGCAAATCAGCTATTCCATTGATTCCGAGATGGGGTTTGACAAAGAAGCGGTCTTCAAATTTGATACCCCGCGGGATACCGTTGAAGCCCACCGAACACAATTGCTGCACGCCATCCAGTCTGTTCCGGGCGTAGCGTTGGCAAGTACCGGCTTTCTCGCTCCGGCCGACCGCGGGATGTCTTTTACGAATATTTCCTACCATAATGGCAATGAAGAACTAAAACCGCAAACCCAGATCCGTTGGGGCGATGAACATTACCTAAGCGTATACCGTATTCAACTGCTGGCGGGCAGGAATGTATTACCGGGCGATTCTACCAAAGAGCTTCTTGTCAACGAGCAATTTGCCCGTGAAATCGGCTTCCAGCAACCCCAAGAGGCATTGGGTGAGTTCATCACCTGGAACGGCAGGGCCGTGCCCATTGTAGGTATCATGAAAGATTTCCATCATCAATCCACCCGTGCGTCCATCAGTCCGTTGGTGTTTGAAAAAAATAATGGATCGACCTTTCACATCCGGCTCAAGCCAAACCGCGATGGGCAATCGTGGAGTGAAGCTATCGCCAGCATACAAAAGGCTTACCATCAGGTATACCCCGATGAGGATTTCAATTATCAATTCGTGGATGAGATGATTGCCCAATTTTACGAGCGTGAACAAGCTACGGCCGGCTTATTGGCTTGGGCAATGTCGCTTTCCATTGGCATCAGTTGCCTTGGGCTGTTGGGATTGGCCATCTTTACTATCCATACGCGCACCAAAGAAATCGGCATCCGTAAGGTGCTGGGTGCATCGGTAGCCGGCATCGTTGGGTTGTTGTCTAAAGATTTTGTTAAATTAGTATTGCTTGCCGTAGTCATCGCCTCCCCCATTGCCTGGTGGGCAATGAGCAAATGGCTCGATGGCTTCGCCTACCGTATCGACATCCAGTGGTGGATGTTTGCGGTGGCAGGACTGGCGGCGGTGATCATTGCGCTGCTTACCGTAAGCTGGCAGGCGGTACGGGCTGCAGTGGCCAATCCGGTGGATTCGCTTAGGGACGAATAGAAAAATCCGTATTCTTGATAAGAAAATGAAATCGATGAGATTACGAATAATACCAGGACTTGTTGGCTCCATGTTGCTGATGTTCACCGGCTGTGGCCAGGGAACTGACCCTTCGAAACTCCAAAGCAACAAGGCAGATTCCGTGCCTTATGATTCGCTTCGGGTGGTGCTTGAGGAGATTTATGATGCTGACCAAGGCATCAGGATTGAATTGATGGGTGCTTTGGGGGGCGATGTAAGTGAGGGGGGCCATGTAGGTGAATTATTTGGCCGAATGGCTCAGATTGACTCCGTAAACCGGATTAAAATGGCCCGCATCCTTTCGGACTACGGCTGGCTGCCGCAAAGCAAGGTGGGAGAAAAAGCAGCCAGTGCCATTTTCTTCGTTGTGCAACACGGCGGCAAAGAAATGATTCAGAAAAACCTACCCGCTTTGCAAAAGCTGGCCAGCGAAAACGAGGCGAAAACCACCCATGCAGCCATGATGGAAGATAGGTTGTTGATGAAACAGGGCAAAAAGCAAATTTACGGCACCCAGGCATCCGGCGACACGACCGGGCCATCTTATGTGTGGCCCGTGGCAGACCCCAAACGGGTAAACGAGCTGCGGAAAGCTGCCGGGTTTGAACTCACCGTAGAGGAGAATGCCGAACGGCTGGGTGCAGTTTATGATCAGTAACGCTATACTATACCTTCCAATATTTCACGCACTTCATCAGCCGTAGGGTTTACCGCCAGGATGGCTCCCGAAGCATCTACCAATACCATGGCCCCTCCCTCGTTGGTGATGCCGTATTTTGTCCACACCCCGTATTTACTTTCCAGGTCAACAAGGTTGGTCGTCCAAGGCAACTTTTCCCGTTCCAATAACGCTTTAAGCCCATCGGTATTCCGGATTTCCCGGGCTACGTTAATGATATCGAACCCGCTGTCTTTAAACGCTTCATATACCGGTATCATGGTACGGGTGTTCCCAATACAGGGGCCACACCACGATGCCCAAAAGTTAAGTAAAGTAACTTTCGGCGCAAGTAGCGTGTCTGCCAGCACCCTGTTGCCTTCCAGGTCGTCCGCATGGAAGCTAATGTATTGCCTACCTTCTTCCATCTGGTATTTCCCGTTCAGGTAAGCACCGATCATTTCCGTGTATGGGTGGTCCGGGAAACGTGCGGCAAATGCCGGGTAGTGTTTTTGTGCCAACCGGTATATCTTATCACTGTCTGTGGCAATCAGCAAGTCTTTGATAAGTTGGTAAGATATCAATGTAGGATGTTCGTTGAAATACACGTCATACAGCTTCAGGTAATCGGTCTCAAATTGCGCTTTTTTCGCTTCCAAGGCCGATTTTTCCACCCCACCGGCCTCAGCCTCCTTTTCGAGGCTATCGATTTCGACAATCCGGCTCCTTAATTGTTGTTCGATATCGGCCCTGACCGTATGGTATTCGTTGGTTAACGGGCTGCCTGTCACCGTATTTTCTGTGTAACGTTCGCCCGGATGGAGCGTCACCCACACGTTCTCGTCAGAAAAAACGACGAAAGGATGCAATGAACCGGCATTGAAATTCTCGTCTGGAATCAGCATATACGCTTCCGGGTGCCCGGCAGGAAGCGTAAACTGGAATTTCCCATCAATAACCGGCACAAGGATTTGGCGGGCGTAGGGATGTTCATGTGCCTTCGCAAAAACAATGTGTTTACTTTGGCCATCAATCAGCTCCCCGGCAATCATCCAGCTGCGCTGCAAAGCCCCCATAACCATGGGCTTTGCTGTGGTTTCGGTTTCCTGCCCTTTGGCGATAATGCTTGCTACCGTCATGCAAAAGGCAAATAAGGTAAGTTGGACTAGTCTACACATGGCATACGATGTTTAATTGGTTACCACTAATTATAAACAGTTACAAACGGAATAACACGAAGTTAGCCAATGAAAAAAACGTCCGGTAGTCTTTTAACATTTTTAACATCATAAGCGCCAGGCAGTAACAAGTCCGCATGAAAACCGTCAAACCCCTATGAGAAAGCTAACCCTAATAACATGCCTATTTTTAGTTGTTGGAATGACTGCCCGTGGCCAGGATTTCGACACGAGCAAGCTAGATGCCTATTTCGACACACTGGCAAAGCACGATCGATTTATGGGTAGCATAGCCGTATCGAAAAATGGCGAATTGATTTACACCAAATCGGTGGGATACCTTGAGGTTGGCAGTCCGGGAGCAGCGGATGAAAACACCAAGTACCGGATAGGGTCAATCAGCAAACCATTTACCGCCACGCTGATCATGAAAGCCGTGGCCGAAAACAAATTACGTCTGGACCAACCGATTGATGGTTACTTTCCAACGATAGAAAATGCCGCGAAAATAACCATAGGCCAGTTGCTCAGCCACCGCAGCGGTATAGCGAACTTTACCAGCAGCCCCGATTACCTGGAGTGGTATACACAACCGAAATCGGAAGAGGAACTAGTAGCGATTATTGCAGCCGGTGGCAGTGAATTCGAGCCGGATACGAAAGCCAGCTACAGCAATTCAAACTACGTGTTGCTCACCTACGTGTTGGAAAACGTCTTTGAGAAATCATACGCCGCGCTGTTGAATGAGTACATCGCCCAGCCGGTTGGTTTACCGAATACATTCGTTGGCACTGCAATTAAGCCGGAAAACAACGAGGCGCGGTCTTACAAAGCCATGAATGGTTGGGTGGCAGAACCCGAAACGGACATGTCTATACCGCTGGGTGCCGGAGCCGTCGTGTCTACACCTACAGACATCATCAGGTTTGGCGAGGCGCTGCTTACCGGCCAAATCATACCCGAAGAAAACGTAGCGCAGATGAAAACCATCAAAGACGGCTATGGCATGGGCTTGTTTCAAATACCGTTTCACGAAAAGCAAGCCTTTGGGCACTCCGGCGGCATTGACGGGTTCCGCTCCACCTGGGGGTATTTTCCGGATGAGCACGTTTCATTTGCCCTGACGTCCAATGGTGCCGCGATGAATACAAACGATGCAGCCATCGCCGTACTGAGCGCGGTCTTCAACAAACCGTACGATATACCTGTGTTCGGCAACTATCAACTGAAGGAAAGCGAGATACAGCAGTACCTGGGCGTATATGCTTCCACGCAATTGCCCATGAAGATAACCATCATCAATGAAGGGAATACCTTGTTGGCCCAAGCCACCGGGCAACCTGCTTTCCCCCTGGAGGCCACTGCAAAAGATGCCTTTAAATTCGATCAAGCGGGCGTAGTCATCGAATTTGATCCCGGCAAGGATTTGCTCATGCTTAAGCAAAACGGCGGCGAGTTTACATTTATCAGGGAGTAATTGCAGCTACACATGTAGCATTAATGCCGCCCTGTCCGTTATTTCGGATAGAAACCATTATAATTGATTATGAAAAGTATTTATCTTCTGATTGGCATCGCGGCGATTACCCTATTCTCCTGCGATAAAGCACCTCAATTACGCCTGGAAGGCGTGCCTGAATCGGTAACGCAACTTATTGACGACAACTGCTTCTGCGATCCGCGAATCGGTTTGTTTAAATGGGATGGACGGTCGTTTTATGTGCACTGGGTTAGTGGCCCTGCGTGCGATGGAATCACCAGCTTTTTCGACGAGCAGGGCAATCCAGCAGCACTCACCATCGAAGAACAGCAAACATTCTGGGAAGAAAAGGAACTGGTTAAAATGGTTTGGGTCTGCGGGAAGTAGCGGTATCAACATATTACGATTTGCGCGTCTTCAAAAACGCATTAAATCGTCTTGGATGTAGAATGTTCAATTTTGGAAAAGGCAATTTTTTAAAAACATTAAAATGCTTGTCAAATGTAATCAGCGCGTCTACTGTTGCTGAAATTGCTAAATCAGCGAACTTATTGTCATCCGGATCGTCTTCAATGATACTCCATCGATAATAAGGTTCAGTAAATGTCACGTTAGTAGCTGTACACAGAATGTCAAGCACAAAATTAGCGGTAAATTCAGAATAGAATATTGTTAGTTGTTCGGCATATTCCGCCAAGACATCCGTACTTACAATCCAATCGAACGATTTATTTTCAAAAGCTTCGTAGATGCTGAATTCAGGATTAGCTCTATTTATGGTTGTAATAAGAACGTTGGTATCAATTACAAACCTGGGTTTAGGAATATTCATTGCAATTATTCACGAAGTCCATCATAGTCTTTAGCCGTGATTTTCTTTTCTGCAACCACCCGATCCACCTCATCCTTTAATTTTTGAGAATAATATTGCGTAAGCAAATCCCGTAATTCCACAGATTCCTCGTAGCTCATTTTCCGATTGAACATGCGCAGCAAACTCAATTGAACTTCGTTTAATCCTTTTATTTCATTATCAATAACAGCCATCTGTTCTCTCATTTGTCACTAACACAAAGATAGACAATCGCTTTAACTTCTCAAAACAGCGCCTCCGACGTATTACTATACACATTCCAGGCAACTTTGGTCCGTCCGATACTGGGCATAATTCCTGTTAACCTATTGCCCGTTCGCTATAAAAGCAACTAAAAGCAAAGCCCCGAAACAGAAACAATCGGGGCTCGCACGCATATACATGACCGAAGCATGAAGTTAAATACCCGCTAACGCTTTACCACCGCTGTGGCCTGCATGCCGCGCGGACTCCGCGTAGGGGTGTACGATACCTTATCGCCTATGCTCAGTTCCGTGGTTGGCTCGGCAAAGCTGTTCACGTGTACAAAAAGGCGCTCCTGGGTTTGGTCGTTGACAATAAACCCGTATCCTTTGGAAGGATCGAAATAACTGACAACGCCGGTAGGTATGGCATCGGGGTCATCAGGTAGCGCTCTGGGAATGTCGATGATAATGTCTTCTACCGCTGCTTTAAAGGCATTTTTCGGATCGGGTGGTGTGTCCGAAAGGTTTCCGTTTTCATCCACATAAGCCATCATTTCTTCGAGGCTTTTTTGTTTCACCGGCATTTGCCGCCGCTCATCCCTGCGGAATTCTTTTTCTCTTCGTCTTTCAATTTTTTTCTTTCTTCGTTCTCGTTTGCTAAATGTTTCTGCCATTAATTTTTCCTTGTTTAATTTTATGTTGTGATTATTTTTTTAACTAATGCTATAAAGCCACCCACGGCTTTTGCCACAGGTGTACCTCGGGTTTCAGAAAAGGAAACTTATCAGAAAGCCTTGCCGGAAAGCAACGCTAAAGCGTATGTATAAGCCTGATTCGTCATAGAATTGCACGAATATACGAAAAATTATCGATTTTTTGAAACGTATTGGCTTGGCAGATGCGGTTGCGCCGGTCCCGTTACCCAATAACCGCATGATTTATGCCTAATAAGCGCATAAATTATACGTATTAAAATCTACTAAATCAGTATACATTTGTATCGCTGAATCGTTGTTCCGATTAGCTTGATTTTTTAATTACACTATTATGCAATTGGTTAAACATTTATTTTTAAGAAGGCTGCCCACACAATCGTGCACGCCGTACCATTTCATCAACAACTTACAACCTCGCCGGATGAACATGCCTACCTACCCGCATGTGATGCGAATGCGGCGTTGCGCCTAACGCCAACCGGCATTCATTTTCTTTATTTCCTTACCCTTTCCATGGTGCCGCACAACGCTGCCTCTACGGTTGCGTGGCAAGCGCCTTGCCCAGCCCATGGATATGCTTTTACAACAATTAACAGATGAACATCATTAACATAGTATTCGCCAAAACCCTCGTCGTCGCCTACCTATTGACGCTGACCACGCACCTGATGGCCCAAGACACCCAGCCGCTGGTAAACTCCACATTAGACGGACTGGTGCTTGATGCACTGACCAACACCCCCCTTGCAGGGGCCACCCTGCAATTGGAGGGGGTAACACACAGTACAAAAACGGATGATCAGGGAAAATTCCGCTTTGTAACCGGGCAAAAATTCCCGTACACGATTATCGTTTCATACCTGGGTTATAAAACCATCAGCGTTGTGGCAGACGGGAGCCCCATCACGATTGCTTTGGAGCAGGATGCCACAGGCCTGGATGAAGTAGTGGTTACCGGCGTGGCTGAGGGAACGAGCCGCAAAAGGCTGTCCTTCGCCCTCACCAAAGTAGACAACGAATTGATCAATACCGTCCCGGCGCCGGATGCCTCCACTTCCCTGCGGGGCAAAGTGGCTGGATTGCGCATCGACCAGTCGGGCGGAAACCGAGGTGCTTCTGTATTCCTGCGGGGTTCCAAGTCGGTAACGGGCAATATTGAGCCGCTGATTGTCGTGGATGGCTTTGTAACGGGCCTCCGCCTGTCTGACCTCAACCCCAATGACATTGAATCGATTGAGGTAGTAAAAGGAGCCGCTGCCTCGGCCCTGTACGGCACCCGCGGTGAGGGTGGTATTATTCAGGTACTTACCAAACAGGGGCGGAAAGGCCGCAAGCTCGACATCGTGATTGATAACGAAGTCGGGTTTTCGGATGTCTTGCTATTGCCCCCCACCTCAAACCGGCATCACTTCAAAGTCAACCCCGATGGCTCATTCCTGCTGGTAGACGGCGCGCGGGTCATTGATTACCAGCACAACGGCTTTTCGGTAAACCTGCACCCGTACAAAGATTTTCATGACAACACGAAGAACATCCTTGGCCGCAATAGCTTCTTTACGAATTCGGCCGCCGTTGCGGCCAACGATGAACGGTATTCGGCCTACCTCTCTGCCCAAAACCAATACCGGGGTGGGGTTTCTGATGCCGTGGGTGCAGACACCAGGCAAAACCTGCTCTTCAATCTGGGCTATAAAGTCAGCTCGAAAATTACGGCCGATATTACCGCGCAATACGCGTATTTCGATAGCCCATCAGACGCCGTCTCCTCACGGTCCGGCGGGCTGCTGTATTCCACGCTATTGGTTGAGCCGCACATCAACCTGGCCGAGCGGGGCGCAGATGGCCGGTATGTTTTTTTTCCGGCAGGCAGTGAGCTCCCCGGCCAGCAATGGTCAAATCCGCTTTATGAACTAGACAACCACGATTACAGCTACCTCACGGAAAACCTGCTGCTCGGTGGCAAGCTGCGGTATGCCATAACCGACCACCTCAGTGCCGAAGGGGCGGTCTCGTTACAAAACAGGTATTACAACTCGGAGGAGTATTATCCCATTGGTTTCCAAACGATAACGCCAAACATCGACCTCAATAACGGCAACTATGCATTATCGACCCAACGTACGGACACCAAAAACGGGCAGCTGCAGTTGAATTACAACCGCAGCACGGGCAATTTTGACTGGGGCGTCACGGCCAAATTCGTGTATGAGTCGTCCAAGTACACCGCGTTTGAGGGTGCCGGCCGAAACCTGACCGCGCCGGTTAAAAGCCTCAATGTAACCGAGCCCAGCACGAGAAGGCTCTCCTCCGATTGGTCAAAAACGGTCAACTATGGCTATTTTCTCAATGCCAAGCTGGCGTGGGACGACAAGTTATTCATTGATGGGTTGGTACGTCTGGACCAAAGCTCACGTTTTGGCCGCGACGCAAGCACGGCGTTCTTCCCGCGTATATCCGCTGCGTACCGCCTCACCGAAGACCTCGATTTAAATGCGCTGACCGAACTGAAGTTCCGCGTGGCGTATGGCCAGGCGGGAAGCCTGCCTCCTTTCGGTGCAAAAGACAGCCGGGTATCCATTTCAAATTCGGGCGGGGTGAGCTATACCCAGAATGACAACACCGCCCTCAAACGCGCAATCACCGAAGAAACGGAGTTGGGGTTTGATGCCATCCTCTGGGATCGGATAAACATCCAGTTCAACTACGCATTTTCAAACAGCACCAACGACTTTATTCTGGTGCCGGCATTTGCCCCTATCGCCGGGTCCGCCAGTATTTACGACAACCTCGGCGCCGTCAAATCAAACTCCCTGGAGCTGGAAGTAAGCGGGCAGGCCGTAAGCAACCGATCATTTACGTGGACGCCCGGGCTTACCCTGAGCCGCATCAGAAGCAAAATCACTTCCCTGGGCGACGTACCCGAATTTACGTCTGGCGGATACCGGAAAGCCGTGGGGGCCAGCACTACCGCAATCTACGGCTATAGCATATTCTCCAACTTGTCACAGCTGGAAACCAACCCCGACGGATTCGTCACCAATACCGGTGACGGCACAAAACGGGTGGAAGATTACGTGGTCAACGATTTTGGCGTGGTGGTAGAGCGGGCCACACTGGGCACCGCAGACGAAGCGCCCGTTTTTTATGCCAATGAGGCTACCGGCAACTCAAAAATCATCGGCGACGCCATGCCCGACTTCAATGTAGGCTTCAGCAATGCCTTCTCTTATGGCCCGTTCTCGTTATATGCGGTGTTTGATTGGCAGCAGGGCGGTGAAAAATTCAACGAGACCGCCCAATACTTAACCTATGTATACCGCTCGCGGTTTTCCGATCTCACGGCGCAGGCTGGTAAGCCCCTTAATTTCACAACGCGCGTGTTCAATGCGTCGCAAGTAACGGACTATTGGATAGAAAATACCACCTACGTGGCACTTCGCGAACTTTCCGTATCGTACAAAATTCCGACGGAAAAGCTAGGAATCAGCCGTGTGCTCCAAAATGCCACCTTTTCACTGATTGGACGAAACTTATTTATCTGGACAAACTATGAGGGCGTAAACGTGGACGGCATCGGCCGGGACGAATTCAACTACCCCTCCTATCGGATCGTTTCCGGAAAACTGACCTTGAATTTTTAAAAAAACAACCACATTATCATGAGGAAATTTAGCTACCTTATCGTTACGCTCGTCCTATTGGCCTCGTGCGAATCCATCGGCTTTGACGACCCGGCAACGTTAACCAATGCCGAAGCCATCCAAAAAATAAAGAGCCTTGGTTACGTATTGACAACCAGCAGCGTACAAACCGCATTCAATGCCACCACGAGTAACGCCGGCGGCTCGCATTTCAGCCTTTGGGCAGACCAGTCTACCAATACAAACGGCAGCCAGTCGTGGTGGGATTTTGCCGCCGAGCCACGGCTCCGGCTCAATAACAACGCGGCCTACCGCGGCAATGCCGCAGTGCGGACCATTTATTCAGACTTCTACCAGGCCAACCTTGATGCCACCAAAGTCATTGACCTGATAGAAACCCAGCAGGTCACTGTCTATGACGATGCCGGTACCGACCGCACCGCCGACTGCCTGGTGGGCGCCTATTTTGCCAAAGGCGTGGCTCAGGGTTATTTGGGGGTAATTTTCGACCGGGGCATCATCGTAGACGACGTATCGCTCCAGGTTCGTGAATTCCCCCATTCTTATACCGATCTGATTGAAAACGGCATCGCACACCTTGAAAAAACGCTGCAATTGATTGCCGCTACGCCCAACCTGACCTTCGATTTCCTGACCGGGGTGACCATTTCCCGCAATGATTTGGTCAAACTCACCAACTCCCTGGCTGCACGCATCCTGTCATCGGTGGCCCGCGATAAAGTCG
>Ga0182739_1001433_pt1 | contig 25104 bp, 18 predicted proteins | sample eDN5th30CBELigBY_FD_128873 | JGI IMG/M metagenome (GOLD analysis project Ga0182739, IMG submission 128873) | Enriched backyard soil microbial communities from Emeryville, California, USA - eDNA 5th pass 30_C BE-Lig BY (version 2) (version 2) | ecosystem: Environmental > Terrestrial > Soil >... | reverse complement strand
CGTTCGCTGTGGGAACAGACTGCGACTGCCGCGCCGGATACGTCCCCAGCGGAGGGGTCCATCCAGTGCGATGTGGTGATTGTCGGTGGAGGAATCACCGGGCTGTCTACTGCGCTGCACCTGGGCGAGCGCGGCATCAGTGCTTGCGTGCTGGAAGCCCGCGAGCCGGCGTGGGGCGCATCGGGACGGAATGGTGGCCAGGTCATCCCCGGCATCAAGCACGACCCTGAGGCCATATTGGCCCGATACGGCGCAGCCGTTGGTGAACCATTGCTCGAGATGGTGGGCACCGCGGCCGATACGGTCTTCGACCTGATTGATAAGTACCAAATCGATTGCGAGGCCGTTCGCGGCGGGTGGCTACAGCCCGCGCATTCTTCGCGTGCGCTGGCATCCGTTCTGGATAGAGCGCGCCAGTGGATGGAGCGGGGCGCACCTGCGGAAGTGCTTAGCCGAGACCAGGTAGCAGCCCGGCTGGGCACCGACAAGTTCGTGGGTGGATGGATCGACCATCGCGCCGGCAGCATACAACCCCTTAGCTACACGCGCGGACTGCTAGCGGCGGCGACGTCCGTGGGGGCGCGCGTCCATGGCCGGTCCCCCGTCGTTTCCCTGGAGCGCTCGGGCCAACAATGGGTCGCTCGCACCCAGAACGGAGCGCAAGTTCGGGCCACCCATGCCTTGATTGCCACCAACGGCTATACCGACGATCTTTGGCCGAAGCTGCGCCAAACCGTCATTGCAGCCAACAGCTTCATCGTCGCCACCGCGCCGCTTGATCCCGCCATCGGCGGCAGCATACTTGCGCAGCGGGAGGTTGCCTCTGACGCAAGGCGACTGCTGATTTACTTCCGGCGCGATGCGCAAGGACGCTTCATTCTTGGCGGGCGCGGCCAGTTCGCCGACCCCAGCTCCGAATCGGATTGGGCCCACCTGATACGCAGCGCGCACCTGCTGTATCCACAACTGGCCCAAGTCCCGTTCGAATATCGGTGGGCGGGCCGCATCGCATTGACGCGCGATTCCGTCCCGCACGTACACGAGCCCGCGCCCGACCTTCGGATTGTTCTTGGTTATAACGGCCGCGGTGTCGCGCTGGCCACACAAATGGGCCGCTACCTGGCCCAAGCCATCAGTACCGGCGAGCGCTTGCCGTTTCCTACTTCGCGCATCGAACCCATACCGTTACATGGATTGAAGCGCTTCTACATCGGCACTGCTGTCGCTTACTACGGCCTATGCGACAGGATCACATAACAGCAAATAACGTCAAGAGAGGAACACCATGACCATCAGACATATCAAACAGACCCGTGATTTCGAGGCGCTTGAAGACCTTGGAAAGGTCGGGACGCCGCTTAGCGAGCCTGCCTGCACCCTGCGCGGCAAGAAGATAGAGCTGGACGGCACCGAGAACCTGTCCACGGGGATCTGGGAGTGTTCTCCCGGGCAATTCCGCCGCGAGGTCAAGCGCGGCGAAGTCATGCATATCCTTTCCGGCAAATGCACATTCACGCCGGATGGCGGGGAAGTCATGCATATCAATGCCGGGGACACCGTGTTCATGTCGCCAATGACTCAGGGAGTGTGGGATATCGAGGAAACAGTGAGGAAGGTGTATACGTTGGTGTAGGGGTCACGCCCCAAGCGTGGCCTACTCGTTCTGCCCGCCCCATGACAACTCCATAGCGCACCGCAATTCGAGCGCGCTATGGTGATGCAGGCGGAGCTTTGCGCTCGGCCTCCCGCATACAGGCCCATAAAATGACCAGAGTCAGCGCATAAAAAATCACGCCGTTATTGCGGCCCAGAATGACCTGACTCATGCTGAACATCGAGTATGACGCGACCAACCCAGCGCCCGATAAGGCCAGCGCTTTGACCGTTATATCGTGGGAACGAATTCGTTTACAGAATAGCCAAAGCGGAATGAAATATACCGCCAACAAAGCCAGAAGCCCCGGCAGTCCTTGATATATCCACACTTCCAGATAGTTGTTATGCGCATTGGCCATCTGCAGCATATAAGGATCGATTTCGCCCCGCGCGACTTGATGTTTCAACTGAACTTGATATTCCGCATCGCCCCAACCCAGCAGCGGCTTTTGAGGGATATTGATGAACGCGGTCCGCCAGATCTCCAGCCGAGCTCCCACGGAAGACACCTGTTCGTTCTCGAACACATACTTTTCGTCCAAGTATTTATTCACTTCGGTCACCGCCAAGTCGTAGCGGTCTTCCACCCCGGTTTCGGGCACAGAAAATACGACACCTACCGTCACCACTAGGGCGGCCAGTGCGCCAATAACATGCTTCAGATTGCGTTTCGTTAAGAACGCTGCGAGGAATATCAGCAGCACGGGCGGGATGGCCAACCAGCTACCCCTGCTGCCCGACGCGATGACGGCATAGATGCTGGCTAACACGCCCAATACGAACGCAGCGCGCCACCTGTTGGCGTACCTGCCCTGTGTTCCTGCCCACAGCATGCCGGTCACGCACAATATCCCGAACACGAGCCCGATATTGCCGAAGTGAATTATGTTCAAGAAGCCCGAGGCGCGATCCTCGTTCTCCCAGTGCAACTGCCACACCGCGATGCCATTGGACAGAACGATGCCTATCACGACGCCTGACCACATCGTCGGCAGCGTCGGTGGCAGTTTCAGGAGGAGCAGCAGTATGGGGATCGCAAAAAGGAAGCGACTGGTCTGGTCCAGCGTTTTGTAGCCATCACCGTGCACAATCACGGCGAATAGCGACACCAGGAATACGGCGAAAAAGGCGTAGATGATTGCCCGGTCGTCGCGGCTAAGAAGCAGTGACGGGCGCCTTGCCAGAAAATACAGTCCGCCCAACAACAGCAAAGCGGCGCCATAGGAATAGCCCGATGGCACGGCGAACATCAGCGAAAAGTACAAAAAGACACTGAAGGGTATTAAGGGGCCGAGTACGGCATCTTTGCTGCAAACGTCGGTCATTACTGCCAAAGGGGTGGGGAATTGAAATAGTGCGCCATTATAGTCAGCCGCCCTGCCTGCGAGTCGTGATACGCTTTCGCACCAGCCATTTGGCCGATGGCGTACCTTTTTCGCCTATGTCAGGTAATGTCCCTTAAACGTAATACCGCGTGGAACCTCGCCGGAACTGGCTTGCCGTTGCTGCTAGGCGTCTTTGCCATTCCCTATCTGATCGAGCAGATTGGGCTCGAGGCTTTTGGGATTCTAACGCTCATATGGACGTTGATAGGCTACTTCAGCCTGTTCGATTTCGGGTTAGGGCGCGCGTTGACGCAGCAGGTGGCGTCGAGTTTGTCTTCTGACAGACGTGAAGAAATACCCAGTCTGGTGAAGTCCGGCCTGATTTTTACCGCAGTTACAGATCTATTGGGCGGCGCCTTGCTCGCAGCAGTTGCCATTCCTTTGGGGCAAAGCTGGCTGAACATCAGCCTGCCACTACAGCACCAAGCGGCGGCAAGCTTATTCATTGCGGCGGCCGGCATACCGCTAACTACGGCCACGGCGGGGCTTCGTGGCGTTTTGGAAGCCTACGAGGACTTCAAGGCTGTCAACATACTGCGGATCGCCCTAGGCTCAGCTAACTTTGCTTTGCCAGTCCTGAGTGTGATATTGCTTGGAACGTCGTTGGCCTATATTGTCCTGACCTTAATTGCAGCTCGGCTAGCGGTACTCTTCGCCTATTGGCTGCTCGTTCACAAAAGGCTATCGGGCAGTTGGGCCAGCACCAAATTTAGAATCCAGGACGTAAAGCGTCTGCTCTCCTTCGGGATGTGGATGACGGTGTCCAATATCATCAGCCCTCTGATGGTGACGGCTGACCGATTCCTGATTGCTGCTGTACTAGGCGCAGGGGCGGTGGCCTACTATACGGTTCCGTTCGAAATACTAGTAAGAGTGCTGGTGATACCGGGGGCCTTGACGTCGGCCTTGTTCCCTAGGATTGCATATACGCTGGGGAGCGATGTGCCGCTGGCACATATGCTCTATCAGCGGTCCTTGAAAATCGTTGCGATGGTACTTGGCGTTTTTTGCGCGATCATTGCCGCTGGCTCGCATTGGGGTCTGGAGATCTGGCTTGATGCCGACTTCGCGAGCAGGTCCTGGGTGATCGCCAGTGTCCTGGGTCTAGGGGTCTTTCTTAATGGTATCGCGTTTGTTCCGTTTGCTGCGATTCAAGCCGCCGGCAATGCCAAGATTACGGCGAAGCTGCATCTCATCGAAATCATTATTTATGTACCGGTATTGTTCGTCGGCCTGCACTTCTTCGGTTTACTCGGGGCGGCCATGGCTTGGGTTGCCAGAGTCGCTATAGATTTAATGCTTCTAAACGTCGTCGCGAAGAGGCTGTTCTCTGAGCACAAAGCAAAGATTGAATGGGCCGCAACCAAGTAGTGCAAATCAGAAAAGCAAAGCCGAACGGAATGAGCTTATGCTGCTCCACGCGGCTGTCGTTCTAGCTCGAGCACGCCCACCGAAATAAATCCGCCCATGACGGCAAACCAAAGCGTGGAGAAACGTATGGCGATAGCGGCCAGTGCTGCAAGCTCTAGTGGCACATCGAATACGGCAAGCAGTGCAATGATTGTGATTTCCGTCGAGCCCACTCCTCCGGGAAGCATCGATGCAGCTCCTGCCAGCATTGCCAGAGGATAGATTGCAATTCCGGACAGAGCGGGGATGGCTATGCCGAGTTGCGACAGCAGCCAGAGGAACGAAACCGCGACAGCGCCCCAAGCCAACAAGCCCAGCAAAAGCGACACCACTGCGTCCAGGCCAGTCATCCATATGCGGCACCCAGACAGGCCGTCGCGCAATACACGGGACAAGCCTGCCAGACGTCGGAAACCATGAAGGCGGAGGTGGGCTGCCAATTTGCCGAGCCAATGAGGACGGCGGGCGACCGTTATCACAACAGACAAGAGTATGAGTACGAAACTCAGCACAGTGATGAAAAGATGGCTTTGCTTTATGAGTGCTGTTGAAAGTAAAAGCACTGTGATCAAATCAAAACCGCGTTCATAAACAAAGGCGGCTATGACTCGTGAGGGCGGCACCTTCATGGGAAGAAAGTATCGTATCCGTACCAGTTCACCGACCTTCCCCGGAGTCGCGGTGAACGCGGAGCCACTCACATACGCTGCGAAACCGCTAGTCCAAGGAAGATAATGGCCGGCTCGCTGCAGTAGCCAGTACCAGCGCAGGTAGCGTAGCAAATAAGATAGCAGTGTAATCCCTGCCAGGACGGGCAAGGCGTCAAGTACCTTTGGCAAGTTAGCAAAGACATCGTTTCTAGCGTCTAGCCAGACCAGCGCACCGACATACAGTACGGTGACAGCCACGAAACTCACCAGGGCGCGTCTAAATTTCATAGCGCTACGCTACCGAAAAGACCAGCGCTTGTGGCCCATGTAACTGCTAAAAACCGGCACGACGACCCCGACCGCGTGCGCTATTTCGTTGACAAACTGTGTAACGCCGAGTCCCGGCAGAACATACAAAGCCAGGCCCATACTGATCAGCCAAGTTTGCAATACGGCCGCTAGATTGACGAGAACAAAGAAAAAGGCAGACTGATGAATGGCCTGGCTACTCGCCCTAAATACAAACAGCTTTGCGAGTACAAAGGCTGTAATCATTCCAGTGATATAGGCCAAGACAATCGCGGTAGAGAAGTCTACCCATTGGTTGTAGATGATTCTCGAACCAAAATTGACTCCGGCCGCTGTACCGCCAGTCAGCAGAAACAGCAGGAATTGGCGTGACTTGAACTGCTGAATCACGCAGAAGCCTTTTTTGCCATCATTCGGCCAAAATCGATGCTTTCCGAGATGCCGCGGTCTTCGGGATAGTAGTAGGACGTGTCAGCGACCCACAGTCCTTTGACGGGTAATTCTATGGGCGGCAGTTTCTCCCGAAAGCCGGGCTCGCAAATGGGCTGAGCATAGCGGTAGCGGCTAGCACGCATGTCGATAAAATCGTCGTCAGCCAAAGTGGGATTGATTTTCTTGAGGTAGTTACGGACTTTGGTAAGGAATGCCTCATCAGGCTCAGCGAAGATAGGGTGTTCTCCCGGTACGTAATAAGGGACGTACACGATGTGCTTATCGAGCGGGCGTAGGTTCGTGTATTCCACTAATCCGGGAATGTCCATGTCCGGATCATTGGTGTTCAGCCAGAACTTGTCGGTAAGCGGTTTGCGCAATTTCACGATAACGCAGACCACAGCAATGTTGTTGATAGATTGAAACTTAGCAAGAATTTCAGTCGGTAAATCTGGCATGACTCTAGGAACGTAAGGCAACGGAATCGTGCTGATCACCTTATCGAAGGCCTCGAAGCGCCCCGCAATCTCTACGCCTTTCACGATCCCGTCTACCATTACCACACGCGTAGCTGGCGACTTCAGGTGAATTTCTCCTCCATTTTTTTCAATGTCGGCGCGCATTGCTTCAAGCACTGTTTCGGAGCCGCCGTCCAGATAGCCTAGTTTTTCTTGGAATAAATTATAGCGAGAGCGTCCAATGCGGCGGATGCGGCTCCAAATCCAGGCCGCGGATAGATTGCTCGTGTAGTCATAAAATTTATACTCGAATAATCGACGCCACAAGACTTCGTAGGCTTTTTTACCGACCCATCGGCGTATCCAAGTCACGGCGTCGCGATGGTCAAGTGGCCCCCAATCGTTGCGCTTGACCGAGAGGAAGGCATGCAGCCCATAGCGAAGCTTCGCCATGAACCCTAAACCTCGGAATTTCAGCAAAGCTAACGGGTTGCCCCATTCTTGCAATCGGTTCTGATACCAGTAACCCATCTTGGTGGGCACCCAGTGCATCTTGTCGGATAGGCGAAGTTCCTCAAGCACATTCAGGAAACCATGGTCCGAGATGCAATGGAAGTGATAATAACGTTCGATCGACAAGCCAGAAAAGTCGAAGTGCGCCGCCATTCCTCCCACGCGATCGTCAGCCTCAAAAACGATTGGCTGGTGTCCGTCTCGCGCCAGCTGGTAGGCAACTGCGAGGCCCATGGGGCCCGCGCCCAGGACTGCTATTCGTTGTGAGGTCATATTCAGAATTCCAGAACGACTTTGCTGTAGGTCGGATCGTTAAAGGTTTCATCGATCGCTCGGGCAAAGGGGGTCGGCTGAACACCAAAAATGCTGGGCCAGTCGATAACCTCGAATTCGTCATGAGCGACGAGCGCCTTCAGTTGGTCCGCTGTAAAAGGGGGGTTCTTATCAAATAGCGCCCAAGCTTTTAACAATGCATAGAAGACAGAGTACGGTATCTTGACGATACGAGTCCGGGCGCCGACTGCCTTCTTAATTTCGCGAATTATGTCGATGTAGTCGACTTTTTCTTGTCCGCTGATATTGAAGACTTGTCCGCTAATACGTGACTCTAGGCAGCTAACGATTATCTTGCAGAAATCTCCCGCATAAAGAGGTTGTCGCATATAACGGCCCGTTCCCGGTATAGGAAATATGGGTACTTTTTGCATAAACCGCGACAACCAACCCAGATGTTTGCGATCGAACCATCCAAACATCAGGGTAGGGCGGAGTACCACGCAGTTGATGCCGCTTGCGAGCACATACTCTTCCTGAGTCTTCTTTGTATTCGTGTAGTAATCGTCCGCTACGGAATTTACTACGGACGAACTGATGTGCACGGTGTAGGGGACATCATGGTTTCTGATGGCGCGCAGAACATTTTCGGTGGCTGTAATGTTGTTCCGGACAAAGGGTTCCGGCCGCGGGTCTCCAATCTGGGCCTGTAACATCACGACCGCATCGGCTGCGAAAAAATGCCGTCCCCACTCGCCTTCTTCAGCTAAGTCAGCATAGTGGATGTCGATATCAGGGTGGTAACGGCGAAGAACTTCCAGATTTGCATGATGCTTGTCCAAGACGGTGATAGTCTTGTATCCGTTTCTTTTAAGGGAAGCAACAAGATTTTGTCCCACGAGCCCAGCGCCGCCGGGTAGAACTATTTTTTTTAAATGCATGGTGATTACTTAGTGATTGCGTATGGCGATTGCCGACCATTCCCCCCAAGCGGTCCCCGAATCGGTAAATGTTGCAGTGAATGTTTCGGGCAAGCGAGAGCTCGAGAAGCTGAGCAGAACCCACTCCTGCGATTGTGGCAATTGTATTGGCGTCGTAATGCCGTCGATTCGAAGAAATTGGCGATCTTGGGTCGGGCCCGAACGGTAGAAGAGTGATGCGCCGCGCCCGAGCCGTAGAGTTATGGATCCCACATCTTCGTCACCGCTAATTCGGCTACCCAGTATTCTGAGCCCGCTGATCTGCGTCTGAGCATAGTCTGTGCCGGCCCAACCGTTCGGCTTCTGCAAGGAAGCTATCCCCACATTTATGTTTGCTGGGTCCATTTTTGCTGTTGAGACTGAGAACGGGATACCGGGAGCGAAGTCAGTAAAACTACATTGAGGTTGGTTCCCGATAAGAGTCAAGTTCCCATCCATTTCCTCGGATAGCACGTACCCCTTGAACCCGCCCCGCACAGCCTGCGAGCCTATTATCGACCTTAATTCGGGTCGCTCCTCGCCAGTTAGTGCGTAGCCGACAATTACGCCAGCGGCGTTCGCGATATAAGCGGAAGTGGGGACCGACCTCATTTGTGCTTCATAGATCCAGCCTTCCATTCGCACGTAACGGCTATCGTCCGGTATAGGGGCGACGCTTTCAATATGGCCATCGCAGGCGGCAAGCGTGTTTTCCGACAAAGTCGACCCGATGATGGTGTTGACGTCTCTAATTGTCGGCGTGCCAAACACCGAAAGATTTTGTTCAACCGCCGCACTAGTAAACGCCATCACTGCTTCAGTAGAGGGAAATACGCGGCTGATTTGTTCGTCGTCATGAATTCGCAGCTCTAACGCTAACGCAGCAAGTTGGCGCTGAAAAAGCGTCTCTTCATCAGAGCGAAGTGCTTTAAGTTGGCTCGGAAGCATTATGGCGAATATAAATACTACGAGGCTTACAATTTTTCTTCTAGGAGCTGCTTTAGCGAGAAAAGGCGTAGCTAGGATCAGCAGTGCCGCCCACGCCATCAATGCAGGGGTCATGTAGCGGCTAGACAAGGCTTGCTCCGGGCCAAACATCAACCGGCCGCCTGCAGTGCCGAACGCGCCTCCTCCTACATATAGAATGTATGTTAGCAGGGCGGCAGATGAACCGATGGAGTTTCGTCGCCTTATGCAGCTTACGGTCAAGAGCAAAGAACCGAAGATGAAAAAGAGACCAGCGATTTCTGCAACTAATATTCGTGTTTGTCCTTTACCGATGAACCAGTAGAATGGTCCGCCCACATACAGGCAGACATACCGCAGCATGCCGACTGGATCGTCAAGAAGCGTCTGAGTGAGGGAGCCATGCCCGCCCACGGAGCGATACCCGTAAAAAAACAATGCAGTTGAACCGATAGCCAGGATAAACAGCCATGTGCACCTTGTCCGGCCTAGTCGCAGGATAAGCGAAAGCACGAACATGAGCGGCATGGTCACTACGCCGTTGGCCATAGTTCCGACCGAAGTGAGTCCAAGCAGACATGCGGCCCCGAACCAATAATTCGACTTGTGGGAGCCGCTGGATTGGTACAGGCAAAAGAAGCTCGTCAAGGGTACTAACTGAGCGAGAAAAAATTGGCTTTGAAAGGCCCAAGTGAGATTCTCGCTTTGTACCCATGAAAACATTAAGGCGACGATTAGCCAGCCGAGGATATAGAGCGTGTGCTGATCGAGAAGTTTTTGGCTGTGCGCCCTAAGGAACCCGTAGAAGACGATGCAGGATGCACCAGCTAATACATAGTTCATCAAGATAAGGAACTTACTCGATCCGCCAAACCATGCTTCATCCATCCAGAACAGAATGCGCGCCAGAACAATGCGATGTTCGTTATGCTGCTCCCACCATATTTGCCACCCGTGCGTATTTACTTTCGCCAAGAAATCCAAGGTGCTCCACATGTCCCAATACGGGACAGGTGAATAGTGTTTAAACGCTCCTATAACAGCTAGGCCTACGAATAGAAACGCTGTGGACGAGATCGCGATTGCTATATGGCTCTGCTTAATCGACCGCATCTATATCTAAATATTGATTCTATTGAAAATAAAACGGGGAAGGTACTTTAACACCGCCATTATTAGAAACCACTTCCGCGGCGTGTACAGAGTCGGCGAGCCCTTCTTCATCCCATCGACTATGTGACGGGCTACTACTTCGGGGCTCGCGAGTTTTAAGCTTGGCTGTGGCATATTTGACGTCATTGGAGTTTCTGTTGGGCCTGGTTTCACCAATACGATTCTAACGGCCTTTCGGGCTAATCGATGCTGCAGCCCCTCGGCGTATCTCTCCAGAAAACCCTTGGCAGAACCGTAAACATAGTTGGACTTTCTTCCTCGATCGCCCGCTACCGAACCGATAATGCCAAGCGTTCCTTTATGGGCATTCTCCATAGCGCCGGCGAATGCTTCCGCGAATAATGCAGGCGAAATCGCGTTGATTGAGATCGCCTTCGCGCATACAGACAGATCTTCTTGGCACAGGTTTTGATCAGGAAGTGATCCATGGGCGATGAGTACGATATCGACTGGGCTTGGGTCTGTAAGGTCTTGCGCAAGGCGTTTAATAGCATCTGGACACAGAAAGTCTACCGTTAACACTTCGATGGAGGACTTGGGACTTCGCACTCTTAGGTCCGAAGCTACTCTTTCTATGCGTGCCAGATCTCGGCCCACAAGTGTCAGGTCGACGCATTTGTATTCCGCAAGCCATAAGCGAGCGCAGTGTCTGGCGATCGTTGAGGTTGCGCCGACGATCACGATTCTCTTTCTATCGCTATTGCTCACTTATTATTCGTCCATTAGTCTTCGAGACATCCCCGATGTAATACCAGGATCTCTGTACGGTAAAAATTCGACGAAGTTTGGATATCCTGAAATGAAGAGATCTTTGGGCATGCGTGCATCCTTGGCAAGGTAGATTCGGCCCCCGGCCTCGCGAACAATCGCATCAAGCCGACTGAATAGCTGGTGAGTTCGGGCCCCTCTATTGGGAAAATCCAACGCCAGTGTTACTCCCGGTCGCGGGAAACTTAACATGCCTTCGGACTTGCGTTCTCCGAAAGTCTTTAAGACAGCCAAGAATGATCCGTCTCGTGAACTTGAGATCTCGTCAAGCATCGCCTGTATGGCTTCTTGCCTTGCGTCCGAAGGAATGACGGTCTGATATTGAAAGAAGCCTCGGGGGCCATACATTCGATTCCACTCCAGAATATCGTCTAGAGGGTAAAAGAACGGTTCATAATGCATTGTGGCGCACCGAGGCTTGTGCGCTTGCGACTTGTAATACCAAACGTTGAACGGCCGTAGCGTAAGAGAGTTGATGAGCGAGATTGGCGGCGTAAAAGGTACTGCTCTCTTTGCCTGCTTGCGACTTACTGAGCTTTCTGCGGCTTTAGAATGATTCGCACGCATGAATATGCCCCGCCCACATCTGCTGGTGCAGTCTAGCCAGGAGACCGTGTACTCCCATGCTCTTTCCGAAGCGTCTGCTAGTTGGAAAAATTCCTGCAATCCTGTATAGGGCAGTGTTTCCGTATCGAGCCAAGGTCCCATAATGGGCCGCAACTGGATTGTCGCTTGCGAAATGACGCCGGTCAGACCAACTCCTCCGAGGGTCGCTCTGAACCACCCTCTACGCAAGTCAGGGCCACAATCAATCACTTCGCCATCAGTGCGGTGCAAACGGACTCGAATAACATGGTCGCCGAAAGAGCCTGCGACATGGTGATTCTTCCCGTGTACATCATTCGCTATGGCGCCGCCGACCGTTACATACTGAGTTCCCGGGGTCACCGGCAGCATCCAGCCGCGAGGAACAACCAAGCCCTGCAGGTCCCGCAAGGTAACACCCGCTTCACAAGTGAGCACTCCAGATGATTCATCGAAGTCAATGAAGTGGTCGAGACCTTTAGTTGACCAAAGGAACGACCCAGGATTTAGGCACGCATCCCCGTAGCTTCGGCCCATTCCATATGGAATGCCCGGCTGGAAGCTTTGCAGTTGCGAAGCCACGCTTTGAGGAGAGTTCAACATAATGATGGAATGCGGAGACGCGTCTAGACGGCCCCAAGATGATACGGCCTTCACCACTGCCCGCCGAATGTGCCGAGAGTTAGCACGCCGACAAACATGGCACCAGCTATCAAGCTCGCACGATCCCGGACAGCGAATAGCACTGGGTCGTCATGCATTTCGCCCCGGTGGGTTTTCAACCACATCCAACTGATCCAAAAGAGAACAACAGGTACAGCCGCCCAAATGACTTCAGGTGCGCTGTAGAGCTTCACGGCAGTGTCGCTATGGAGGTATAGCGCCAATACGATAGCCGACGCATAGCCTGATGTTACTCCGAACATTTCGATTAAGGAGGCGTCTTCGATGACGTAGCCTCGGCCATGCGCGGCTTCTCTGCCTTGAGCCTGATGGACTAGCAATTCAGCGTATCGCTTAATAAAGGCTAGCGAAAGGAACAAAAATCCGGAGAATGCCAACAACCAATACGACAAGTCAATTTGAACGGCCGCAGCTCCCGCCACAATTCGCATCGTATAGAGAACAGCAAGTACTAGACAGTCCACCAGCACTAGACGTTTGAGCCCTCCAGAGTATGCGCAAGTCAAAGCAAAGTAACTTAGCAGCCAAACAGTGAAGGTTCCATCTATGTATTGGCTTAAAACAAGGCTAGCAGTCAATAGTATCGGCGCCAATGCTACTCCAATCCATGGTGGCATCAGACCCGCAGCAAATGGACGGTGACGCTTTCTCGGATGCTTGCGGTCACTCTCCAAGTCCATAAGGTCGTTCGTCACATAGACTGAAGAAGCACAGAGACTGAACGCAAAAAAAGCTGCTATCAAGGCGGCCCACGCGATGCCGTTTTGCAGTTGATGCGAGGCTATTAGAGGAACGAACAGCAGCGCGTTTTTTAGCCACTGATGAATTCGCAAAGACCTGCACCATTCTTTGAGGCTCAGTTTGGCACGAGGAAAAATACGCTCAACAACACAGGCCAGCTTTGCTTGCTTGGTGACGTATGGCGATGCATTAACGACTATGCCCCGTCTGGCACTCTCCCAGACTTTCAAGTCAGAATGCGAATTGCCGACGTAATCAAATCCATTTTTACCGAAACGACTTTCCAGCACTTGAGCTTTACACGTTCCAGCGAGGTTGACCCTTCCGTCGCTCGCCAGAATGTCATCGAATAGGTCTAAATGCCTCGCAATCGCTTCCGCTATCGACATGTCGGATGCTGTGCAGAGAACGACTTTACGTCCCTCGTTACGTTGGTCTCTCAACCAATGGAGCAAATCATCATGATATGGTAAGAAAGCTGCGTCGAACTGGAACCGATCTGCCAGGTGGCTCTTTAACGCCGCTTTTCCTTTAAGTAACCACGTGGGTATCTGGAGTAAACAGACGGGGCTATTTCGGCACGCCTGTAGCGCCGACTCGTGCAACATGTCTGTCCGAATTAGTGTACCGTCTAGATCGACGACTATGGGTGTGGAGATCACATTTGGGTCTTTAGAACGGATGGCGAACATAAGACTATAAAGCAACTGCGAGCTCTCTTCACGTTGTTAAGAGTCCTCGTTCGCCGTTAGATGCTGTAGTAATTAGGGGATGTAGAACACAGACTCACTCGCCTTATAACAGCAAGGAGCGTCAGTCGCGAATCAATATATTGACTTCAGATGTCGATGCGAGGATGCAAAATACACCAACGTGACCTCTGGGGACCCGGAGGGCATTAGTGCTAATGTCACCTAGCCCGTATGTTTAACTTAACGCACTTGGATGTTCTTCCGGTATCAAGCCCCCTGCGCTTCATTCCGGTCTATCTCCTCCCTCTCCACAACAATAGGCACCCCCCGAGGGCGAGGGCCCAGGATAGTAGGTACCAATTCAAATATAGCGGCCTGTATTCAAGTTCTATTTGTTGATGCCCAGCAGGAACTTGTAGCTCGATAAACTTCTTTTCATTCGTTAGTAGATCTGCTTGAAAGGTAGTAAAGGTAACTTGCCACCCGGGGTAATTCCACACGGGAAGCGCGAAAGAGCGAGCGACAGGGAATTGCGTTTCTAGTTTGATTTTTCCATCACTTAAGTCTAGCTTAAAGTCTGTACTGTCCATTTTTTCTATTACCGCTAAGCCATGCGACCATCCGGGCACATTATATATATGAACGATTCGAAACCCTTGAGGTAGTGTCTGCAAGAGAACCGAGTCGAGTTCCGTGACAATGTATTTGACATTCATGTCCGATAGCCGGTCTCGTGCTTTATCTAGGTCTAGCGAGTGAATGTAGTAGACTAGAGGGCTATCTTGTACAACTTCTCCGGCTAGAGTCGCCAGTAACTGTCTATGCTCTGTAGCCTGAAACCATTGAGTTTGCGGAGATGACAGCCCGTGGTACAGATACGCCTGAGGAATATAATTTTTCCCAAGAGAGATAAATTTCTCCCCGCGTTTTGTGTGCTCCATCAAAAAGGAAGTAGTCGGCAATTGCGGGTAGAAAGTCGCTTTGTTGTAGTAGCCGGAAAAGCTGCCAGATGCCTGCCTAAGATCGATAAAGCAGCAAACTACTAAAGCTACGGTGAAAACTTTAATCGATTTCTCCGGAACCAGCGTAATCATCATGAAGCAGATAATCAAAAAAATTAGCGGCCAGCCAAGTGTAAAGAGTACATTTTCTAATGTCGTAAAGGGTATAGCGAAATGGCGATAGATCAGCAATGATCCTGTTGTCGCAAGAATAAGTATGAGTGAAGTTAACAAACGGCGATTTGAATTAACATGCAGTGGTGTACTTTTTGCTATATTGGTGTTGGGCAAAGAAGCTTTAGAATTTCTCACAGACGGCCGTTTCAGTAGTTCATCTAATGCATAGGCGGCACACGTAATAATGACCATTACCAATATGCTGTTCAATCTATAGATTGGTTGCTTATTGATTACCGGAAATATGTTTAGAAGGCGGGTTACCTCACCGATATCGAAAACTAGAACGGCCAGTATTACGAAAGAGACAGACCAAAATCCGGATAGGGAACGCTTGCGGTATTCAGGCCTTTTGGCGTAGAAAAGGAAATGCACCAAAGTAAGCGGAATTGCCAGTATTCCCGGATAGAGCGAGCTTCCGAAATAGTTACCCATCCCATTCGCGTAAAATTGTGTTAGGTCGCCCCAAAAATCCGGAAATAATAGTCGTGGCGCTTGATTAAGTGATAAACCTGAGTTTAGGACCGAACCGCTCCGGACGTCGTTGATGCCAATGCGCCATAAGTAAAATATCGTTTCAAATAAAATTGGACCCAATAATAAGGCCGACAATAAGCAGCCAATAATGGCGTAGAGAATCGAACGCTTCTCCCGCGTCTTCGCTGCTAAAGTAAAAAAAAGCGCGATAGCGAACGCAAGCTGATAGGCAATTAGAGAAAGGAAACCTGATGTGACGATAAGGCACAATGAAAAACAGAATAACAGCACGGAACGTTGCCACTCGTAGCCAGCCCTATGTAGTGTTATTACGGAATAAAGGAGCAGGGGAAGCGATGAAATCCCGTTACCTAAAATATCGGGGGCCGCCGCGGCTAAGGACTGGCTGAATGTCATGCTTACAACCGCAAAACATACTGCGCCGGCTGATAAGCCAAGCGTGCGGAAGAGCAACAGGCTGCCCAATGCCATTAGGACGTGCTTAGAGTAAACCGAGATTGTTGCGGCAAGGTAGGGGGGTACCACGAGGTACGGTAGATTGGTTAAATGGAAATGTCCGTCGAGATTAACCAAGAAAAGAGGGATACCGAACCCAATATTATTTGTCCAGTAAGGAACCTCTCCCGATCTTAAACTAGTAGCGATGTAGCTCAAATTAGGAACAATCTGCGTTACTGCATCTGTCAATGTGGGGTTGCCTCTGCTTAGAACACCTATCTGATGCCACGGCAGATAGTGTTGAAGCCATTCATAGGGCCCTACAAAAAAACCCATAGACGCATCGATGTAAAAAAAGCCGCAGGCTAGTATGGCGACCAATAAAAGAAGTAAGGTCCGGCAAATTATCATGAATCGATAGTTTTCGAAGTTTTTTGTTTGTACGATGACGTGCAGAGCCCGTAGCAGCTATCGATCGGTAGGGGCGCTATTGGCTCCTGAGCGGATGAACTCATTGGTTTGGTGGCCCTCTACCGGTTTAGTTGTGTTATGCGAGCAAGGTGCCAGTATAAGCATGAAGGTACACTGCGTAAATGCATGAGTTTATGGTCGTTCATGCCCGCGCACACCACGAATGGATGAGCCTCCTAACTGTCACAGCTTGCCGTACGCATCCATTGTCACTAGCTAAGGTAAAATGCGGGGACGATTTAATGAGCCCCATCACTTGGGAATCTACCGCGAGGGAAGCTCCTGATAATGGCTGCAAGCTTCTTCCGATAGCATCTAAGCTCAATTAGCCGTGCTTGTATGGAGAGGTAATTCGCACGAACCGCGTTTCGAAAAGATGCTTCTAGAGAGCTGAAATTATGCATATTTACATTGGCGTCGTGTGGTATAAAAACCCGCACGAAGATAGAGAGTTTTGGATAAGAGGTGCTCTAAATGCAATTGAAGGTGCGCGTAATACGCGCTTTAGTATCGTCGAGGTAGACAATTCGGAAGCCAATTTTGGGTCCCAAGAGGCAGTACGAGAGCTTGGGCCAGGCGTGCCACTTCTTTCATTAAGCAGCTACGGAAATATAGGCTTCGGAGCTGGACATAATAGATTAATGTCATCTGCCTTTTTGGAGGGCGCGGATTTTTATATCGGTGTAAACCCTGATGGAGCTTTTCATCGCCAATCGCTGAGCCGATTAATTCCTAGGCTAGCGGCTGAGCCTTCTAATCTATATGAAATGCGGCAGTTTCCAACGGAGCATCCCAAGCACTATTCCCCCGACACAGGGGAAACTCTGTGGGTCTCAGGGGCGGCGTTCGCCATGTCGAAAACATCTTGGGAGACAATAGGTGGATTCGATGAGGCGTTCTTTATGTACTGTGAGGATGTTGATTTGTCATGGCGGTTCAGACTCAGGGGAAACAAGTGCATTACGGTGGCGGATAGTCTCTATTATCATAACGCGGCCAACAGAAAATCATCCCCTCTAATACAGCAGCGCTTCCTTTTGTCTGGACTCGTATTAGGTAAAAAATATGGAATTGATACGCTAGTACAGCGGTGTGAGGCGGAATTAGTGAGTATGGGCGTTCCGCTTAATGCAGTTGCTAGCGACATGAAGCTTCCTGCGGAGCTGATCGAAAAGTTCGATCCTCGCATATACTTTAGTAGCGATTTCTCTTTTTCACCAGTTCGATGGAGTCTTTAATGGGCGGTCTAGTGCCGGATCAGCTGCGCGATGGATATTTATCTATATTGATCCGCTTTCACGATAGTAGAGAGCTGGAATCGCTCGACTTAGCACTGTTCTCCTTGGCTAATCAAGGCTATCAAAAGGTTCAGGCTATTATCTGCTGCCAATCCTTTTCTCTGGCGGAGCTCGCCGAAGTTCAAAGCATTGTCGACCAAACCATTACGCCTTCAGACTTCGAGGTCGACATATTGAATGGCGATTTCGGAAAGGGAGATCATAGGTCCGATTTGTTAAATCTCGGGATCTCTGCTGTGCGAGGTCAGTTTCTCGGTTTTCTCGATTACGATGATGTAATATATCAGGGCAGTTACAGCTATTTGATTGCGCAACTCGACGCTACACCCGCTGCAGTTGCTGCCTTTGCCGGAATTAACCAAGCCATAGTGGATAAAGCGGGATATAACTATTACTGCGAGAGAAAGAACCGAATGCTCCGAGAAGGACATAAGTTAGAGTTTTTCTCAGGTAATCAGTACCCTATTCATTCGGGAATTATCAATCTTAGGCGCGTAAACCCCCAGTTGATTCGCTTCGATTCCGATATATCGCGGAACGAAGACTACATATTTTTTATGCGTATCTTATGTACTGGCCCTTGGTGCGACAGAAGAAAAAACTTTGATATTGGCGAGTACATGATGCGCAGCGACGGCAGTAATACAGTCGTCGCCGGCAATTCTATGGATGATGAGGATAAAGCTTTTGCCTGGAGGAGGGCTTACGAGAGATTCATTAGTGAAAGAAACAAGATGGTCGCTCATATTGAGGTGAGTGAATTAGTCGAATTCTTGTCGTACACTAAACGGCCAGCAAGTGATTATACGGCCCTTACAAGCGACGTTACACAATTGGCGGAGGCGTTACTTAGATCTAAGTCATGGCGTTATACGAGGTCGTTTAGGCGTCTATCACGACTGCTTACAGGGCGCGGTTATATCGACTTGTCCAGCCCGGAGACGGCTCGCGAAGCAGTAAAGTTGATTCAGACTATTTCGTTTTCGAAGTCGTGGGCAATAAGTGCACCACTGAGAATGCTTTATTCTATTTTAAAGAAGCTGAGATAAACTGATCCTAACTATATGTCGGAGTAGGCGGGGCAATCTGCGCCATAATGCGGTTTATGAAGTAAGCTGGCGGCGTGTTCTGGCAGTCGTTGAAAGTTAACTAAATACTTAGAATTTTGGTGGCGCTGACTCCGAGCGACAGATCGGGAAGCGTACCGGCAACAAGACGCGTTGACACGGCCGCGTCAGCGCCCGATGTAGTCGGTAACGGTCGCGACCACTTGGCCTGTACGTGTAGGGTTGCAATCGGGCATGCGCCAATAGCGAGCAGCGTGCCGTCGTGGCACACTGACGAGCATGAAGTTGCCCGTGCCCGACCTCGGCCAGATGGATGCTCCCGCCTTGAAGAAATTGCTTCAGGAGCTTGAGGCTGAGCGTCAACAAATCAAGGCGGAGCACGAGCAGGCCAGCACCGAACTGCAAGAGCTGCTCGCCCAGCGCCAGCGGCTTGAGCACGAGGTTGTCGCCACCCAAGCGATGCTGGTGCGCCGCGATCAGATGCTGGCCTGCCAGGAAGATGAGATTCGCTTTAAAGAAACCAAGGCTGCGCAACTGACCCATGAGATTGCGACGCTAAAGCGCTACCGCTTCGGCAGAAAGGGCGAGCAACTGCCCGGTGCGCAAGGCACGCTGCTCGAAGAGGCCCCCGAGGAAGACATCGCCGCCATGTTCAGCGATTAATTTCACGCAGAGCGCTCGAAAAATATATTGCACCGTAGTCGGTTAAATGATGCCCGTCTCGGTACAAAGGAATTCCACCTGTTGCAATCAAGCACGATTCACCCTTGCAGACATAGCTCGTAGGATTGATTAGACTGTACCCGTATGACTCTGCAAAACGAGCGAGTAAGAGGTTCGCTGGATCTCGCCCTGGCCGGTTCTCGGGTGTCGAAAATAACAGTTGGGGCGCGCCGTCGTTATTCGCGCTTTTGAGAGCCTCGCTGTAAGGGTCCGACGTGTTAGTAGGAACATCTAGCATGACGACGACTTTCTTTCCCGCAGCATGTAGGAATCCAACTGTTCGGGCCAGAGCGGCTTGAAAAACGTCTGTACGATTATTCTGCGAAACATGAACGACGTTATCATTTTCATCTGTATACAGTGACATCGTCTCGTACAAATTTTTCCAGTAGCCTGCTAAGACTACGAGGTCGAGTTCATGTCGCGAGACATATTCCAGGCTGGCTTCCGTCAATAGCCGACACTCGGGACGTGCGGGCGGTGAAATTCCTAACAATGGAGTGCAACTGGAGCGCATGAGGCCGAGAATCTTCGTGCGGTTTTCTTTCCCCATACTATCGAGGCCGCTCGTCCACATTCTGGCGTGAGAGTCTCCGATGACGGCAAAGTCGAATGTTGGAGCCGCAGCGTAGCCTATCGCACAACCGCCGCCATTTTGTAGAATAGTTTCCTTAATGTCACTGCCTTCACATTTAGCGCCGGGAGTTAAGCTTAGAACCTCGTCAATCTTCTGTATAGCCCTTGGCATTGGCTGTTTAACCCATCCAACTCCACCACCTATCTTCACGGCTTGGTAACCTATAAAAAGTAAGAAAGTCAAGATAGAAAAGCTAATGCTAAAAAGACGGAAATTACTAATTGAAACCTTCCGGCGGAACGGCTGCTCAATGAAACGCCAAGATAAGATAGAGACGATAAAGATAACAGCGCGCAATATTAATGGTTCTATTTTTGGAAGTCCACGCGCAGACCATACGGCTGATTCTGTAAAAATTATGATAGGCCAATGCCAAATGTACAGCGAGTAAGAAATCAATCCTATTGCCGCCAATGCTTTCGTCAAGCGATATTGAGAAAACGTCGATTGCCCCGCAAAGATGAGGAGACCAGAGCCCAGAACTACTGGAAGCCCAATAAGCCCCGGGAAGGGACTTCCATCGGATAAGGTTCCGAAACTATACGAAATTAGAATAAATCCGATAATGGTTAAGCAGTTTAGTATCGGCTTAGAAATTCTTTCAGCGGACGGGATAAAAGCTATTAGCGCCCCCGCAAGAATCTCCCATGCTCGCGATTGCGGCAAGTAGAATGCGCCCGGTGTGTCGTGGGCAAGGATTGCTTCACTATAAGCCAGCGATAGTGTGGTCAGTATGCCGATGAGCACTAACGCTATTCTTGGACGCGAGGCCTCTGAAACGCGAGTGCTTAAAGTCGCAAAGCCCAAAAACAATAGAGGAAAAACAATATAAAATTGTTCCTCGACGGCTAGAGACCAAGTGTGTAGTAGCGGTTGAAATCCCAGGTCTCCCTGCGCCCAATAATCGTTTTGAACGCCGTAGAAGAAGAAATTGGATATGAAGATTGTTGCATAAACAAACGCCTTACCAGTCTCTAGGAATTGGGATGGTGTTAGTAAAAAGAAACTTCCGGCAATTACGCTTACTAGACAGACACAGAGAACAGGCAGGATCCTCAGTATACGCCTTCGATAAAAAGACGTGAGCGAAACCCGGTTACCTTGATACTCTTTGATTAAGCTTTTTGTTATCAGATATCCCGAGATAACAAAAAAGATATCTACTCCTATGAAGCCGCCCTCAAACCCAGGGACGTCCATATGAAACAATATGACGATAAGCACTGCAATTGCGCGCAAAGCGTCGATATCAGTTCGGTACGTTGACGATATAGCCATAGTCGAGATAATTTAGCTCTTTTATAAACGGAAAATTTTCCCGCCAGGCAAGTAGTGGTTGCCTGATGACGGTGTCAAACAGTTTTTTTTATTTATATTCGCTGCAATAAGGCGGGAGGAGTCGCTCAACCGAGATGTAGACCCATTCTGTCCAATTCATTGATCTTTCGTATGGTAGGATCGAATGGGAGCCCTATAGCGTCGAGGTACCACTTGATTGACTCGGGTCGCGGCTGGTTTTCTATATAGACTTCTTCTATTGCTTCGCTGCGCGAAAGCATTCCTTCTCTTATTTGATTGCTTCGAAAAGTATCGAACTCCGAGAATCCGTATGCTGTCGTATATATATAGTTATAGAACGGCGCAGTTCCGTCGCCTATTCGCCATGTGCTCTTCGTATCGGTTGCTAATTCCCAATTGTAGTGCCGGAGTAAAACGTCGTTCACATCACGTTCGTTCCAAATCATATCGTTAAACATGAAATAAAAATCGCGGCGTGGTTCGAAATAGTAAGAAAAAAATGCAGCAGCGGTATCTAGTAAAGAGCTATTGAGGTAAGCTGGGTTCCGAACAAACCTTTTTCCATAATATAGAGCCATTCTCGCTTTTCGCCCTATTGACAGATAATCTAGCCTTTCCTTCTCGAAATCGGGTCTTATGCCGCAGAAACCGGATTTGAAGTCAGTATTTTCAAGGGGATTCGCACTCCATAGATCAAGGCGAATTGATGTTTGGCGTTTTAACCTATTAACTATGCTAAAAAAGTGCTTATCACCAGCCATAAACAGTGGAACCATCCCTAGGTCAGGCTGTTTGAGCCAGGCGGAAACATTCTTTCTAATATTGTCCCTTTTCTGGCGAATGTTCGCCGAAACCAGTATATTTTGTACGCCGAGCTGTCCACACATACGAGCCACATTTCGTCTGGCTAAATCAGTAACCATCCCCCAGTCATATGTAAACGTGATTGGTGTAAAGCCGAACTCATTCTTTATAATGTGGAGTCCATAGCTGCTATCCCTGCCTCCACTGAAAGGTACCAAAACGTCCGGCGTCCCATTTCGTCCTCTATATTGCTCAATTTTGGTTAAAAAGTTCTTCTTTGCTGCCTGGGCATCAACCCCGCGGTATCGAGGTCGATATCCTTCACAATAGTTGCACACGCCTTGTGCGTTAAAACTGATAAAAGGAAAGGTTTCCGGCAACACACAGCGAGAGCATCTTTTTAGCTCAGCCAAACGGCTGGCGTTATATCGTAAAAGACTGTAGTCAGCACTATAACGATGTGCGATCGTCTGTCGTGGGCTTGATACGGGGACTTCTGAATGCGTCACCGGTGCTGCTCTATCGTGCAGCGTATCCGTGCTTTCGAACATGGAGTTCTCGTCGGCCATATCAAACAGTCGGACGTCCATGTTGTCTAATTGGATTCGACAACCTGAGCCCGGCTTTAACCAACGTATATCTTGAGGCTGATTTTTCTCTGCGAATGAAGACTTTAAGGCTTGACTAAGAATATACCGTTCTGAAGCAAAAAAAGCATAGCCACTCTGGGTGTCTATATAGTAGTAGAGGTCGCCTGTGTTCGAGGCCAGTATTGCCCAATCTTCCCCTTCCCTAACCCAAGCTATCGATGCAGATCCTTCTAATTCCGAAAAGACTTGTGCGGTGGCTCTTACCGGAGCGGTCCCTTCTTGAATTGCTGACGACAGCATGGCCGCGATTATTTCTGTGTCTACTTCGGCGATTCTCCGTAAATGAGATTTTGCGGCCCAAAGCTTATCGACGTTTGTGACGATACCATTGTGGATAAGTACGGTTCCGTTCGAACGAACCGGCTGGTTGTTGACGGGTAACGCCGCAGATCCGTTCGTGACCAGTCGTGAATGTGCCAATAAAGCTATAGAGCACGTCGGAATGGCGTCCTGTTCGAAAGCCGCACCGAGAGAGGAGGAGATGAAGTCCTTATATTGGCCGCTGCGCAATAGTGTTGAAGCTGATTGCGGCGCCTTGAGTGTCCACGATTTGCTCAGCTTTGGTAAATAAAAATGAAGACCTACCGATTCTTTGCCTCGGCTTTCCGACAACTTGAATAAACATCTGATGGTTGTAGTGAGTTCCACACGCGAAAGGTTAGCTTTGGGCGTCGCAAAAAAACCGAATATACCGCACATATTCAAAGTTCCACAGTATTAGTTAGTACATTCCATTTGACAAGCCGCTTCGCCAGATGCATCAGTACAGCAATTCCAATAATATAGCTGAAAGCAGTCGCTACGGCAGCGCCGTTGATACCTAAGAGCGGGACTAACGACGCACTAAGAGCAATATTACTGATCACTAAGGCCAAGTGTTGTATGGTTTGGTATCCTGGATGACCGCTCGTCAGAAGTAAATTGTCGAACGGAATGAATGCAGAAATACTGGTGACTGCGGCAAGTAATATGGCAAGCGGCAACAGACCTTCAGCTAAATTCTTCTCAGGCATAATATATGTAGTGAATATAAAAAAGGCTATCATTAGCATCATTGATATACCTGCAATAGTTGGATAGACCACTCGTTTAGAGCGGCTTAGAAGGCGCTGGATAGACGGAAAGTCCTTGTCGCGCAAGGCTCCTACTAAGATAGGGTTAATGTTGAGCCGTATCATCGCTAGAATTTGATAGAGACCATCTATTAAAATAGCCGCAAAACTATAAATTCCAACCGCTTTAGAGGGCAGAAATATACCTATTATGAGTACGTCCACTCGGGAATTCATTTCAACAAACATGCCGGCTAGAAGGCTTTTTGCGCCGAATCGGAAATGAAGCTTGATCCAAGTCATATCGAAACTAAGCTTAGCGCGCAAGTCCAGACTACTCAAAAATAGAAATGTACAAAGGGTAGTAAGGAGCTCTGCAATGACAAATGCATAGCTGGCGATGGCGAAATCGTAATCGGAGGCCGATATGAAGCCTACCCAAAGCATAACAACTACATAACGGAGAGATTGCAACAACGAGAACGCTTTCATTTCTCGGAGCCCGTTTAAGTATCCGAGTAGGACTTTATTGAGAGGAAAGAAGAGGAGGCCCCAAGCAGCATTTCGAATCGCTATCCCAGTAGTTTCGCTGCTGAAAAGAATCGCTAGCGCTGGCCAAGCCAGTAGAAGAATAGCCGAAACGATAGCCCCAAAGACGAGAGCCATAAACCCTGAGTTGAACAGTAGTTTCTCTCGTTCAATTTGAGCTTCGCGGTGAAGGGCGGAATATCGCATCGTAGAGTACTGAAGGCCGAATACAGCAATCTGAGATGCGATAATATATACAGCGTACGAGAGATTAAAAACGCCCAAATCACTTGTGTCGCGAAGCGCGGCCACAAGAATATTGATGATCAGGCCGCTTGCTGCTAGCACTACGAAGCTGCCGAGTGTCCAGCCTATATCATTGGCCAACTTACTGGAGCGTAGTTTCAAGCTGTGCGCTCGCTACGTTCGCCTCTATTAATCTCCCGACGAGTTAAAGGCGGGTTCAGATGACGGTTGGCTTCGTAGTCAAACCACATAGCGAAGAACAAAGAGTTAAATCCGAGTGTTAACGAAAACAGCCATCCGATTAGTGTTATCTCTGGAACGCTACCAATACTGATCCAAAGGGCGAGAAGCCGAACAAATAGAATTCCACTGATAGTAAGCCCGAAAAACCCAAACATATAGAAAAATACTAAAGGATGAAAATTTCTGATTACATATTTCTCTTTAAGTCGCCAAAAGAAAAGTTTGACCAAGAGCCATCCGATAGTGAATATCACTTTTCGTATTTTTATGCCAGATCGTTCGCCAACATTGTAGACGGGCTCTATAGGAACATCGGTT
>Ga0182739_1001431_pt1 | contig 25132 bp, 19 predicted proteins | sample eDN5th30CBELigBY_FD_128873 | JGI IMG/M metagenome (GOLD analysis project Ga0182739, IMG submission 128873) | Enriched backyard soil microbial communities from Emeryville, California, USA - eDNA 5th pass 30_C BE-Lig BY (version 2) (version 2) | ecosystem: Environmental > Terrestrial > Soil >... | reverse complement strand
TTTATCAGTCGATCTATTTCCGCTTGTCTCTTCTCTTTCATAAGGTCTCTCACTACGAACTGAGATAAGTCACTCAGCAGCGTTATTGTCCGCTGAAGCTCCGCCACCCCCTGAAACTTGTTAGTAAGTGCAAAGCAAGTTCTCGCGATCACCTCGTATGAAACGTTGAAACAAGGGCACGCCGAATGCCTGTTGCCAGTCCGGTTCGAGCGACCATCTGGTGTAAGAAAGAGCATCATCCGCTTCCGCGCCCGCGGATATCGCTTGACGATCGCTGCCTGGTAATCCTCGATTTGGCGTTGTGATTCGGAAGCATCAAGTTTGGCTTCGATCCCGATCACAGCGTCTACTACGTCGGCGCCCCCACTCGAAATCACAATAAGCAAATCCAAGTAGCGGCTGGTACTTGCATCGTTCGTTAAGTGCCAGTTGAAGCGGGCCTCTATCTCCTTTCGCCCTCGCCCAAGCGCGAACCCAACCGAAGGTAGCCCCTTGAACCACTCGCGAGCAAAGAGGTCTCCAAGAGAATGCGGTTCCGTCGAGTCAAATAGATACCTCAGAATACGCGACAGTACATTCTCTCGGAAAGCATCGCGCAGAATGCCAATGATAGTTTCTGAAGGAGCACATATCGCAGCGACTGACTTGAACTCAGCGCTGCCTAGCAATCTTCCGACGGCGCAAACATGGTCGTCACTAAGTCGCATTTGGATAACTATACTCATGGGTTCCAACAGCGACACCCGAGGCGACGCTATTGGAACGTCATTGGGGTTCGCGGTTTCGCGGCTAATCGTGCACTTCTCGTCGTCGAGACAAGCGCGGTCCTAAACTCTACTCACCTTAGCATCAAATCCCTATGGGGCGTACGCCGACCAGTGACTGCTCAAGCGAAGTCGAAAATGGTCTGCGATAGATTTGTATCTCCAAAATCAACGGGCAGTTCACTAGCGCCTCACGCATTCATCAAATACTGCTTCACCTGCGAGGCAATCCGGTCGATGTCTGCATTGGCAATTTGCGACCCTGTTAGATGCAGTGTGGCAATCGCTCGGCGCCCATGGACTTCGCCGAACCGAGTTAGCACCCTTCCCGAATGATTTCTCAAATCCGCAGTTCCAGCACCAAATAGCTCTAACGTGGAAAATCCAATGACCACGACTAGCCTTGGATCCATAGCTCGCACCAGCTTGCCGACTTCTTCCAGGCAAAACGCTCTGACAGCTCTTCTGTCGTGCCGGCTTAGCGATCGAACGTAGGTATGGGCACTCCGAGAGCGTACAAAGATGGCATTAAGTCCAACACACTGCTGCAACAGTTCAACGCCGAACATGCGACGCATCCGCTTTGCTAGCGGCCAAGAAGCGGTCAAGTATTCATTCGTTTTGGGCCATTCTTGCTCGTATCCCGCTTGCCTCGCTTGCTCGACGGAAAGCGAACCGTTGCCAGGCTGGTAACCGATAAAGACAATCGGCGGACGCTTTAGTGGCGGGCCCATTAGGATTTCGAAGCCGAGAGCTGGGTTCGCCGTCAGCTGTGGCAGCTTTCGTGTGTCTTCGTAGACACCCGTGCAAATTGCTTCCAGATCTGTCATTCCCCCCACCGCAATTTAGTGTCTCCGGACACTAACCACCCTGCAAGTGACGATTGCCCAAGTGCGTTTGTGCTATTGAGCAATCTCGTGACGGACACACGGCCCACGCCAGTGGTTAGCATTGACAAAGTCCAGTTACGCAACCCACCATCAACGCACACGAGGTCGGAGTGATAGTGCGGAGAGAACCTAATGAAATTCGCATTTTCTTAGGTTTTTCGCTAACCTGCTGAGATTACTGCATCTTCTGCGGGCGTCTTTTCGGTCGCCCAATCGGGACATCAGAAACTACGCTGCAGCTAGCTGAAACATGATGTTTGGAGCTGCACACATGCCACAAGCAAAGACGCTGACGCCAAGGGAGCTGCGGAGGGTGTTGGACAGCATTGCTAGCAATTCTCACTCGGCGCGGAACAGGCTCATGCTGTTGATGACACACTGGGCTGGGATGCGAGTGGGAGAAGTGGCCGCCCTACGCATCCAGGATGTTCGCAGTGCCGATGGGAGCGTGAAACACGAGATCCGACTGGATGCAGCACAGACCAAGGGGAAGCACGCTCGTGTGGTCTTCTTGAGCGACCGGCTTGGCAAGGAGATTGGCCTTTACCTCAGGCATATCGCGGTGGAGACCGATAGCCGCCCTCTCTTCAGCACACAGAAGCAGTCTGCATTCTCGGCCAATACGCTCTGTCAGACGATGAACGCGATCTACAAACGGGCCGGGATCGAGGGGGCGACCAGCCACTCAGGCCGACGCAGTTTCATTACTACGTTGGCAAGCAAAGGCATTGGCGTGCGTGTGCTGGCTGCACTGGCGGGGCATCGCTCAATCTCAACGACCCAGGCCTACATAGACGTAAACGATGAGATGAAGAGGTCTGCGGTAGAGCTTGCGGCATAGCTGGTCGGGCAACGAGCCACATCGATACCTATGTATGCAGCTGCTACCGCGGTCTTACGGATGCCGATATCGTGACGCGAAGCCGCGCGAGCGAATATCCTCTCGGGAGATACCCATATTCCTGCAATCGCCGCTTAACCACCGCCAGCTGCTTATCGGTGAATAGAGGATGCCATTCGGCGTTGTCATAAATAGTCACTTCAACGGTGCCACCATCGGGGCGCTCCCTCGGGTGCCACAGGTAACCCGCGTGGTGCCCTGGAAAAGAATGCGCCGAGCAGGACCTAAGCTGTTGATATTCCAGAATAAGATTTGGGCATGAAGGGAGCTTGTACGCCAGTCCTGTGACACAGTCCACGCCATAGGCCGAGCAGAGGGCGCGCAGCAGGAAAAAACTTGCGCCGGCTACAATCTCCTAGGTATTTCAACCAGCCCTCCTTCAATATGTCGTGTTCTTATGAGGGGGGAGAGGAAATGCGCTTCAAGTCGTTTCGCGTAACCAATTTCCGCAGCATCCAGGACTCGGGCGAATGCACGCTAGATCAAGTTCTGTGCCTGGTTGGCAAGAATGAAGCTGGTAAGACGGCCTTACTCTTGGCATTGGCTGGCCTCAACCCGCACCCATCTGCCCCCGTCGAATACGACAAGGAGCGGGATTATCCCCGCCTGCGCCTTACAGAGTACGACGAGCTTCATCCCGATGAGGCCGCGCTCGTCATCTCCACAAGGTGGGAGATCGAGGACGAGGAATACCAGACAATCCTCGACGCGCTGGGCAGCGGCGCTCTCAACTCTCGCGAAATCGTCGCAACCCGTCGTTATGGGGCTAAGGCACCGGAGTTTAAACACTCCATCAACTTCAAGAAGGTCATTGCCCATCTGATTACGTCGGAGAAGGTGCCCGTTAAGGAACGGCAGCTCTTTGAGAAAGCGGGCACAACCGACGAGCTCCGCAAAACACTCGAAGGACTTTCACCAAGAACAGAGGCGCAAGAACGGCTTCTGCAGCGCATCAACAAGCTTCCATCAAAGTCCGCGACCGGCCTCGTTCACTCGGTGCTTCTGAGCTGCCTTCCGCAGTTCCTTTTCTTTTCTCACTACGATCGCATGGACGGACAGCTACGGCTTGACACCTATGCCCCGCGCGCAACGCAGGGACAGGTCACTCCGGGCGAACGGGTGTTTGTGGACTTCCTTGAGTACGCCGGAACATCGGTGGAGGCGATACTAAGTGCCAAGACCTACGAGGGGCTGAACGCTAAGTGTGAAGCTGCATCAAATAGGATAAGCCAGCAATTGCTAGAGTACTGGACGCAGAACCCGCATCTAGAAATTGATGTTCGGGTAACCAAGGCCGAGCCCGAGGATGAACCGCCGTTCGACGAAGGCACGATCGCAAGGGCGCGCGTAAAGAATAATCTGCACAAGGTCTCTGTCCCGTTTTCCGAACGAAGCGCCGGGTTCATCTGGTTCTTCTCCTTCCTCGTTAAATTCGCGCAGGTTCGTAAGGAAGGCGCCACACTGGTGCTCCTCCTTGACGAGCCCGGATTGACGCTCCACGGCAAGGCGCAAAGCGACCTGCTGCGTTACTTCGAGGAAAAGCTAGCGCCGCAGCACCAAGTAATCTTCTCAACCCACTCGCCCTTTATGGTGCCGGCCGACAAGCTGCCATCTGTTCGCATTGTCGAGGATCGCATCGCGGCGAAGGCACCGGGCTACTGGACTTCGGAAGGGACAAAGGTCCGGGCCGATAGTCTCGCGGTCGACCGGGACACCCTGTTTCCTCTCCAAGGCGCACTTGGGTACGAAGTTACGCAAGCACTTTTTGTGGGCAAGTACACACTGCTCGTGGAGGGTCCGGGCGACATTCTGTTTCTACAAGCCTTGTCCGCCGCCCTATCTAGAAGAGGTAAGTCGGCTATCGATACTCGCTGGACGCTGTGCCCGAGCGGCGGCATCGACAAAATCCAGCCGTTTGTGAGTCTGTTCTCGGAGGCCAATCTCAACGTGGCGGCACTCACAGATTATGCCAAGCGAGATGCCCGCAAACTTGAGTCGCTCAAGCAAAACAACATACTGAGCGACGAACGGCTAATGAACTTCGCGGCCATCCTCGGGGAAGAAGAAGCGGATGTGGAGGATATATTCTCTCCCGCTTTATTTCTGAGGATAGTCAACGCTGCCTTCGGCTTGCCAAAGCCACTCACTGTCGAGGACCTCCAGAAGGAAGGCAACAACGAGGGCCGGCTCCTGAAAAAGATAGAGGCTTGCTTCCGTGTAATGCCACCTTCGGCGCCCCCTTACAGCCATTATAAGCCGGCCGAATGGATCTTCTTGAACCCTTCGGTGTTGGATGAAGAAAGCACCGAGGTAGCGGCAACATTGGGGCGAGCAGAGAAGGTAATCCTGGCCGTGAACAACGCACTGGTTCCATAGAATGCGGCGTGTTGCGTCCTTACGTGGCGCATGCCCACCATCTCTTACGCTGGTGGCATCTGCTTTCGCGATCGGGCTGTCCTTGCTCACCTCCACCGCCGCCCTAGCGTGGGGAGCCACAGGGCGCGAATGGGTATCCGGCATAGCGGTCGAGAAGCTCCCCGACTCCCTCCCCTCCTTCATCCGATCCCCCGAAGCCATTGCCGCGATTGCCGTCATGGGCAGCGAGCTGGACCGCTCTAAGGGTTCCGGCAAGACGCACGATGCCGAACGGGATCCGGGGCACTACGTGGACTTGACGGATGATGGCTCATTGGAGGGCGTACTTCCTCTCGCCCAACTGCCCGTGCCCCGCGAAGAGTACGACACGCTGCTCCGCGCTGGGGGCAAGACCCAGTACGAGGCTAGATATCTCCCCTACTCCATCATCGACGGCTTCCAGCAGCTCCGGAAGGACTTCGCCTGTAGGCGGGCGCTCACCAAAGCGATCGAGACGGCGACCAGCCCGGAGGAACGCGCTTGGTTCGAGGCCAATCGCCGGTTACGCGAGAAGCTCACCCTTCGGGACCTCGGGGTGTGGAGCCACTACGGCGGCGAAGCCTCGCAGCCACTCCATGTGTCCGTCCACTACAACGACTGGGGCAACTATCCGAACCCCGAGGGCTAGACGACGAAGAAGATTCATGCCCACTTCGAGGGCAAGTTCTTGGAGCGCAACCTGTCGCGATCGGCGCTAGCGGCGGAGGTCGGCCCGTATCAGTCATGCGGATGCTCCATTGAAGATCGCACGAAGGCCCTCCTCCTAGCCTCGCTGGCGCAGGTCGGCCCGCTGTACGCCTTGGAGAAGAATGGCGGCTTCAAGCGTGGCAATCAGGAGGGCGTGGCGTTCGCGACCACGAGGATGGCTGCTGGCGCGGCGGCGGTGCGGGACATGATCGTCCAGGCTTGGGAGGAGAGTGCGGAGACGCCCGTGGGCTACCCGATGGTCAACGTGAAGGACATCGAGAGTGGCAAGATGCGGGCCACGCGGGCGATGTTTGGGGCCGACTAAGGAACCCCGCCTATTTCATCGCTGTCTAGCACCAAGGACGTCGCCATATACCCACGCCCGTACTTGCCTGAAGCGACCTCCAATCTAACTAATACTCCCACATCAAGAGCATCGCGTGTTGCACCGTCCAAAATATCCACTGAGAAGAACACATCCTCCGGCAACGTCACAGTCTTTACAAATCCAAACCCCTTACGCTCATGGAAATGCTCCACTACGCCGTGGACGACCAGCCGCTTCTGACGGCTTTGGCTATCTGACTGATCCGCGGTTGTGTGAGAATGTACCGCGATCACCTGGAGCCTTCCTCGTGCGGCGCTCGCCACGTCACAAACAAGTTTGTCGCCTTGTTCGACAACTTCGATGTCCGCGGCCTCCAGCGCGCTTTGGTGGATAAAAATATCCTGGCCCAGCCCTCCTTCTACGAATCCGTATTTCCGGTCGGGGTCGAACCACTTAACAACTACAGGAAGGTAGCTGTAGCCACGCTGTGCACTCGGAGCGGATTCCGCAGTGGACGGCGATTCTTTTCCAACGGCACGGCTCTTGACCCAACGGTTGCTCAGATCGCTCCGTAGTTGCCTTTGACCATCATATATCGGATCAGAAGGCACATTCATGAATGAGCGATCCTGATCCAGGCAATATTCCACGAAGCGCCGTTCCAACTCGCTCGACCGCTCGGCCGGTTGCATTCTCTTCGTTAGCAATGCGCGCAACGCCTCCACTAAAGGCACACTACGCACCGGAGTTGTCCAAGCCATCTCGTCGATGAAATAGGCCTCAGTTGTCGCCATTTCGTAATGCATACGCCCCGCGTAACTAACGGCGACTCTTTGCTTATTCTCGACTGTATCGTCTGATGCGTCGTACGGCTCTATCAGTCGCGCCTCCAGCATGGAGTAAAGCGCTTGCAGCAAAGCTACTTCGCCAACCATCATTGGCTCAAAATATTGCCGGCACTGGTCCACCGTCAAATAGGCCCCGATGCCTCCGCTGTCCTCGCCAGCCCGGTCGATGAGCATTTTAATGATGCTGAGGATCAAGAGCGGCGAGGCGGGCGCTTTGGGCGAGACGGCAAAGACATTCTGCACGAAGGTATTTCGGTCCTGCTGAAAGGCGCTGTACTGATCCTTCAAGAGCGCATGCATGAAATGCTGGTAATCGACCGGAGCGCGCTCACCAAGACGATGCGTCAAGTATGCTGATACAAGGTCATCAATCTTGAAGTGTGGCGAAAGGATCACCCGCTGCGTCAAAGCGAGGCTGCGGCTTATGTTGTTGTTGGCGAGCCAACTTATGCGGCGCGAAACAAAATCCTCATTAAGAAATATCTCCTCAAGAGTAGCCGCGAAGCCCTGAATGTCGTCTAGCTTTAGCCTTATTCCCTTTGTGAGGAAATATTTCCTATCACCATCGCTCTGACTTTCCTCTGCGATTTTACGTCTTAGGAAATTCACCCTTCGCTCCAGCACATCCTTCGCAGGTGGGACGGGAAGATAAAACATCTTGCTTGGGTAAGCTTGAAAAGGGCCCGCCTTCGACAACCGCCAGAAGCTTCGATCCGATACAGGCATCACGACGAATGTCAGCGGGTTCTTTTGGCGGATGACTTGAGAGTACTGAAAAACGGCCTCCTGAAACTTAAGATCGAAGTGATCACCATTATCAAATATTAAGCATGGCAGGAGCTTTCGATTCTTAACTACATCTTCCAGGATTTTGAAGACATAGCTCTGAGGATCGAGCGTCATCGCCTCATTCAGATAGTCGCTGAATTTGTTCTGGAATGCCAGTTTGTCGCTCTCGTACAGCGGCTTATAAGTGCCATTTGCCCACTTCTGATATTCACTGAAGTAGAGTCCCCTCAGTTGATCGTAGGTTGGAAACCCTTCGGCGTAGAGCTGCTTCTCCAATTCCTCCCTTATTACCTTGGTAAGCCACGACGACAAGGTAGCCATATCTGCATCGGCATTCTTGAGATCAATGGAGACGACTAGACACTTACTTCGGACGACAGGCTCTAGAACTGACTCGAAGAACCGCTCCATGAACGTGGATTTGCCTGCACCGGCATTACCAACAATCACCACCGTTTCACCGCGGCCCACCTCCACGGCGCCCTGTATCTCCTTCGCCAACTGATTTTCGGTAGTGGGAGAAAGCGCGGCGATGCTTGCTGTGACGCTCTTAACGATCTTGTCCAGGCTAGCGTCTGCGAAGCGGCTTTCGCGCGTTTCTACAAAACATTCTATTAGCATTTCCCTATTGTGTTCAGACGACATTGCGCCAAAAAACTGTTGGAACACCGGCGCCAGATCACTTGCGAGGGCACTTTGGGCCTCGATATGAATCTCTTCCCTTCGTATGGTGGGAATAAGAGGTTCTAACTCAGCCATCGTGAGCCCATGGTCTTTTGCGAATAGGAGAAGGTACAATTTTGAGGCTACCGCTTCCTTCGAAAACAGATCGTAGAATACTGAGAAGTTATCGATGACGGCATCGAGGTTAGGAAACACGAAAGCGGAGCCGTCTCGATAGTTCCTTCCGCCGGGCATGGGTACATAAGCAATCCAAACTAACCCTGTTGTGATGACCGCGTAGTTTACACCATGCTCTAGGCAATATGCGTTGGCTTGCTTTACTCCATCCGCCGCCGACTCAAGAGCAGGGCCGCCAACCTTATAGCTCTTCATTTTGGGATTATGGGTATCGAGCAACAGGGCGCCAGTTCGCTTCGCCTCGACGACCATATATTTGCTCTCGCCGCTGCCTATTAGGTAGTCGGCGAAGCCTGCATCGGAGAAAGTCTCCGTCTTAATCGCGCCGAATTCCCAATCGAGCACTTCGGTTAGGAACCGGTTGATTAGCTGCAACCGTGCGTCCTGCTCTGTTGCTATGGCATCAAGGCGGTCCCGGACATCGGCAACAAGCTTCTTCGCTGCTTCGTATGATCTATCGAGTGCCATGAGAGTCTCCGAATGCCAATAGCCCGCACTCAAACGGTCGCCTCACTCTACTTGCGGACCACCATGAATGCGACAACACCGACAATGCCGACAATGCCAATCACCCAAAATAGCCAAGTCGACTGCCCCGATGCCGACCGGGTGTATGCGCCCTGGAGGGGGCGCCACTCCTCAAGCTCCGCGCCTTGAACATTCCGATCGAGCAGGACCTCTAGTTCATGCTTTCCGACCTTGAGCACTTGGGCCATGCGGGACGTGTGCTGCTGTGGGTCCTGCTTAGGTGCTCCAACATGACAGGCAACTGCTGTCTTGCGGCCTCCACCACCAGCCGCTTCTCCAAATCCTGAAGGTGGTTGAGCATTTGCTGCTTTACCCCGACATCTCCGGATGAGAGCCACTGGAACTGACGAGTGAGAGCCCCAGGTATCTGATAGCCGAACACAACGCCGTCGATGTGCTCGCGGACCTTCCCGACCGTGGCCTCCAAGTCGGCATCGAGGCCTACTCGAAGGCGCCGCTTAGACGCCGTCCCCACCTGGCGCCAAAGGCTCTCCGTGAGTTCGCACTTCTTAGCCAGCGGCATGAGGGGAGGCATCAACTTGAACAGGCGGGCGGCTGTCTGACCTGCCATCTTCATCCGTCCCGATCGCCACTTTGCGATGGTCTCTTCTGCGTACTACCTGGCTTTCTCACCATGCTGCTGGCCGTGGAGATGCAGTACGTGAGCGAGCTGAGCAGTGCTTAGGGAGAAGAAGTACTCCTTCACGTCCTTGTCCGTCCCACCTAACTCCTGGCTAAGCTCTTCGGCTTAGCGGATGTGCTTCCGTGCGCGCTCCGCCCCCATGAGGAGTGGCTGCTGCGACGACCACTGGAGTACCGGGAGGATGACTTGTAGCGACCCCGCGCCATTCAGCGCCCCAGTAGCTTGGCGAACCACCCTCGGCTTGCCTGAGGCCGGAAGGAGATGTCGATAGAGTAACCTGCCCCCTTCATCTCTCGACGAGCGTTGAACTGGCTGCCTAGCGCGGCGAGCCGGCGACCGTCTGAGACAAACTGGCCGACAATCGCCCGAGCCTCTGCGGTGGCAATAGCACGGACAGCGGGGTTTAGCCGCGACGTTGCCGACCGGTATTACTGTGGGCGCACTCGCGGGCTGCGGCACTCGCGAAATTGCATTGTCTCGATCGCTCATAGCTTCCCTCTCCACCCCTTCAGTGACTATAGTGAATAACCTACCCGCCCTGCAACCGATTGAAGGATCGCGCCCGAGACCATGGAACCGGAGTTGATCGAAGGGCGAAGTTACGCGGGGGAGTACGCACTCTCTTTCCTTCCAGCGACATACAGCGGCGTTTGCGCCATGCGCGCGTACTATCGTACCTCTGACTTTTGGGTAAAGTTCCCGTCCCGACAGATTGCCGAAACGGCAGCTTCAGGCACATGCCGCCAAGACGTTGGTGGTTACAGCAACGTTTCTCTCCACATCGCCGACGAGGCACCAATTGAAGCCCCCCTCTACCCCAGTGCAACGGACTGGCTGTTCGAGGGCATGTTGGACGACTATGACGTTGAGCTTGTCCCGCGTGAGACACCTGCCTTCCTGCGGTGGACATCGCAGAAAATAGCGAGGCTGATTGCGCAGAAGCCCGAGAGTTTGTTTGAATATGATTGGCGCCAACTTGAGACTGCACTCGGCGCGGCGTTCGAGGGGCTGGGATTTACGGCCACAGTGACGCGGCCCGCACGAGATGGCGGATACGACCTTCTAGTGAGCGACGCGGACCATAGTTACCTGATCGAGATCAAGCATTGGAGAACGAAAGTCGGCATGGGCCCCGTAAAGCGCTTCGCGGAGGTTACGGCGCGACGGCAGCTTAAGGGAATGCTGCTCGCTACGTCCGGGTTCACCGCCTCCGCCCTTCGAAGCCGTGTCGAGGTTAGCAGTATGCCGCTTGCATTTGGCAACAAGACAAAGATCGTGACGATCTGCCAGTATTACTTCCTTAACGAACAGGGATTGTGGTTTCCTCAGCGCAGCCTCAAGGATGTATTCTTCGATCGCTCATTCTGATCCTCGACCAAAAATGGGTCGCGTACCAAACAAGGTAGTCCCCCCGAGGCAAACGGACACCGCCGCTCGAAAGTTTGGGCGGCGTTATTTTTCTTAAGCAGGAATTGCAGCGGGGCCACACGGCGGAGCGGTTTCACGAAAAAATCTCGAATTTCACTATTCTGCGCCAACGAAAACGGTGCGTGATCGAGCCTGCCCAAACCTAGGCAAGACCTACGCACCGCTCAAATCGAAAGAAATTCTCCCGTATTTTCAATTACTTACTATACTACGCGGAAGTTCTTGAACTGCCAGGGGTCGGCCTTGTCGAGATCCTCGGGGAAGAGATCGCCGCGGCTCTGCAGCGGGGTCCAGTCGCTGTACTTGCCGACGACCGGGCCGAGATAGGGCATGCAGATCTCGAGGTTGCGCTGGAAGTCCATCTCGTCGGCCTCGACGACGCCCTCGTTCGGGTTCTCGAGCGCCCAGATGATACCGGACAAGACGGGCGCCACGACCTGGATCGAGGTCGCGTTGTTGTAGGGCGCGAGCTTGCGTGCCTCGTTGATGTCGATCTGCGAGCCGTACCAGTAGGCGCCCTTCTTGTGGCCCATCAGCAGCACGCCGAGCTCGTCGCGACCCGACGTCACCTCGTCGACGATCAGGCGCTGGCGCTTCTGCTGCTTGAGGTTCTTTCCCGCGAGCTCGTGCATCGACATGATCGCCTGGTCGCACGGATGATAGGCGTAGTGCACGGTCGGCCGGTAGACGGCCTTCCTGCCCCCCCGACCCTCTTCATGGACGGTGAGATAGTCGGCGATCGAGATCGATTCGTTGTGCGTGATGACATAGCCGTGGAACGGACCTTCGATCGGCGTCCAGGTACGCACCTGCGTCAGCAGGCCCGGACGGTTCAGGTAGATCGCCGCGTCGCAGCCGAACGTGTGCCGCTTGCCGTCGGGCGGCAGCGCCTTCTCGTGCGTGCCCCAGCCCATCTCGGCGGGCTGGCCGCCCTCGGAGACGAAGCCATCGATCGACCAGGTGTTGACGAACTCGCCCACTTCCTTCGGCTGGGGCGAGACCTGCGTGTCGCGCTCGGCGATGTGGATCACCTTCACGCCGAGGCGCTGGGCGAGCTTGCCCCAGCCCTCGCGCGTGGTCGGCACCGCCGCCTTCACGCCGGTGTCGCGCGCCACGTTCATCAGCGCCTGCTTGGTGAAGTGCGAGACGAGGCCCGGATTGGCGCCATGGGCGACCACGGCCGTCGTGCCGCCCTTGTGACGGGCCTTGAGCTTCATCATCGTGTCGCGCAGCGCATAGTTCGAGCGCCGCGAGACCGACAGGTTGGGATCCGAATAGCCGCCGGGCCAGGGCTCGATGCAGGTGTCGAGGTAGAGCACGCCCTTCTTCTGGCAGAGCTCGATCAGCGCCGTCGACGCGACCTCGACCGAGAGATTGACCAGGAAGTCGCCCTGGCCCAGGCGGTTGTCGAGGGTCGAGCGGACGTTCGACTCGGTCAGCCGCTTCTCGACGAACTCGACCCCGAAGCGCTCGGCCTCGTCCTCGCCGCCGCGCATGTCGTCGGTGATGATGGTGATCTGCTCGGGCTTGATGCCGATATGACGGAGGATGAGAGGCAGCACGCCCTGGCCGATCGAGCCGAAGCCCACCATGACCATGCGGCCATGGAAATCGAGGTACTTCTTCGTCGAGGGCTTGCGTGCAGTCTTCTTCGCCATTTCAGCGTCCCCGTTCCTTTGTTGAGCCGTCAGTAAAAACAGCAACGGGGCCTTTCTCAAGGCCCCGTCGTTCCGTACGCCCGAATTGTGTCAGTTCAGATGCAAACCGCCTTGAGCGGCGCGAAGCCATTGAACGCGACCGAGGAGTAGGTCGTCGTGTAGGCGCCGGTCGAGAGGATCTCGACCTTGTCGCCCGGCTTCAGGGACAGAGGCATTTTGTACTCCGTCTTTTCATAGAGGATGTCGGCCGAGTCGCAAGTCGGGCCGGCCAGGACCACGGGCCCCATGCGCGTGCCCTCGCCGGGCGTGCGCAGCCGGTACTTGATGCTCTCGTCCATCGTCTCGGCCAGGCCCGAGAACTTGCCGATGTCGAGGTAGACCCAGCGCTTGCGGTCGCCCGCCGCCTTGCGCGAGACCAGCACGACCTCGCTCTGGATCACACCGGCGTCGCCCACCATGGAACGGCCTGGCTCGATGATGACCTCGGGCATGCGATTGCCGAAATGGCGCACCAGCGCACGGGTCACCGCCTCGCAATAGGCCTCGATGCCGCTCACCTCGGAGCGATAGCGCGCCGGGAAGCCGCCACCCAGATTGACCATGCGCAGGTCGACACCCGCCTCGGCCAGCGCGAAGAACATCTGCGAGACCTGACCCAGCGCCCTGTCCCACTGATCGAGGTCGGTCTGCTGGCTGCCGACATGGAAGGAGATGCCATAGGCGTCGAGGCCCCAGTCCTTGGCCTTGCGCAGCAGGTCCTTCGCCATCTCGGGCGCGCAGCCGAACTTCTTGCTGAGCGGCCATTCGGCACCGCCGCAATCGACCAGCACGCGGCAGAACACGCGGGCGCCCGGCGCCACGCGGGCGAGCTTCTGCAGCTCCGCCTCGCTGTCGAAGGCGAACAGGCGCACGCCCTGCTGGTAGGCCCAGGCGATGTCCTTTTCCTTCTTGATCGTGTTGCCGAAGGAGACGCGGTCCATCGCGACGCCGGTCGCCTGGATCATCTCGATCTCGCCGCGGCTCGCGGTGTCGAACTTGGAGCCCGTCGTGGCGAGACGAGCCAGCACCTGTGCGGCCGGGTTGGCCTTCACGGCGTAGAAGATGTGCGCCGTCGGCAGCAGCTCGCGCATGCGGCGGAAATTGTTCTCGACCACGTCGAGGTCGATCACGAGGCACGGCGTCTCGGGCTGCTGCTCGCGGAGATAACGGAAAATACGCTCGGTCATCGCTGGGGGGTTCCCCGTCTGGATAGTCAGTCTGTCGGAAGAGATCGAACAACGACGTACGGCGCCAGGCGTGGCGCGATACGTCAGCCGATACTCGACTGAGCTAAAATCCGTTTATGCGGCTGAGCGAGGAAGGAGGCCCGAGCGAGGGTCGGGCAAATGACATAATAGCGGGGAACGCGCCCCGCGCGGTAAGCAACCATCTCAGAAGCTCCTTCCCGGACCCGGCCCTCATTGCCCGAAAGCAAATTGGCCGGCACTGCCAAAAAGAACACTTTCCGTCGTTGCGTAACCACAGAGGGCCAGCGGCACGTGCGTTGGGCGTCTTGTACGGGTGCTATCTACAACTAATCGACATGGTTACAAGCGGAATCTGGCCCGCCCCGGCTTTTTCGATGCGCGCGTGACGCTGGCACGACGGGCGTGCGTCAGACGCGTGGCACCGAGGAGCCCGGGAGCTTGATCGACGCCGCCAGCACGGTGAGCGGGACCAGCATCACCACCGAGCCGATGAGCGCGGTGCGAACGTCGAAGAAGTTGGCGATCTTCCCCCACAGCAGCGCGCCCAGCACCATGGCGCCGAAGAACACCATCTGGTGGACCGCCATGCCACGCGCGCGCATGTAGTTCGGCAGGATCATCTGTACGGATGCGCCATTGTTGGCGATGACGGTGATCCAGCAGGCGCCGTTGATGGCAACGACCGCGCCGACCACGATCGGTGTCATGGCGAGCGCGGCGACCAGCGTGGCCGCCGCCGAGACGCCCATCGCCCAGATATTGGCGCGATCGGCGCCGAGCAGGCGGTTGACCGTCGGCAGCGAGAAGGCCGCGACGACGGCACCGGTGCCGAAGACGCCGTAGAGGATGCCGAAGGTGAATTCGTCGAGGCCCAGCTCGAAGCGGCCGATCACCGGCAGCAGCGTTCCCATGGCGATGCCGGGCACGAAGAAGCAGAGACCGCGGGCGAAGATCGCGCGCAGCTCGGCCGAGCCGCGGACGAAGGCAATGCCGGCGCGCGCCGCCTCGCTCAAGGTCTCGCGGCGCTGGGCGGCGCGGGCCTCGGCCGGCCGCTTCCAGGCCCGCATGGCCAGGATGACGCCGACATAGGTGAAGGCATTGATGGCGAAGAGCAGGAAGACGCCGACCAGGCCCAACAGGAGCTGGCCAATGACCGGACCGATGGTGCGGGCGAGGTTGAAACCGGCGCTGTTGAGGGCGATGGCCGGGCGGAGCTGAGGGCCGGTCACGATCTCGGGCACCACGGCGTGCCACGCCGGCGCGTTCATCGCATTGCCCAGCCCCATGCAGAAGGACAGCGCCAGCAGGTTCCAGTGGTTGAGCTGGCCGAGGAAGGCCAGCACCGCCAGGGTCGCGGCCACGCCCATCATCCAGACCTGGCAGCCCATGATGTAGCGGCGACGGTCGAAGCGGTCGGCCAGGATGCCGGCGAAGAAGCAGAACAGGAACATCGGCAGGGTGCCGGCAGCGGCCAGCAGGGCCACGAAGATCGGCTCCTGCGTCAGGCTGGTCATCTCCCAGGCGGCGCCCGTGGTCTGCATCCAGCCGCCGACGTTTGACATCAGGTTGGCGATCCACATCGCCAGGAACGACCGGTTGGCGAGCGGTGCGAAAGCGGAGGGCGGCTTCGGCGGCCGCGCGGGCGCCGGCCCAGGGATCGTTGGCTTCACCCTGCCAGCACCTTCTCGTAGATGCGGTGTGTCTTGTAATGCACCCCGCCGACCGAGCGGATGATGTTGTTGGTCGCCTTGTTGTCCTCGAGGATCCAGCCGAGCTCGGCCGAGGTCTTGCCCAGCCGCTTGCCATTCGCCCGCAGGGTATCGATGGCGATCATGGCGAGGCCGGCGCCCAGCAGCGGATGATTGCGGAACTTCTTCTTCACGCCCATCAGCGGCACGCGGGTGCTGCTGACGCCGGCGATCTTGAGGCGCCACAGCAGCTTGGCGAGCTTCAGGGGCCCGAGCTTGCCGTCGAATTCCTCTATCGCCTCGTAGAGGTTGGTGAGCGCCACGATGAAGGCCACGGTCTCGTCGTCGACATCCACGAACACCGCAAGCTCAGGGACAATCACCGGGCCGAAGGCTTTCGACGCGTGGTCGATCTCGGCCTGGGTGAAGGGCACGAAGCCCCAATTGTCGCTCCAGGCGTCGTTGAAGATGTTCACCAGGGTGCGCACTTCGGCGTCGAACATCTTCATGTTCGCCGTGCGCACCTTGACCCGGCCTTCCAGGCCGCCGCGCGCCAGCAGCTTGGCGCCGATCGTCTCCGGCGCGTTCTGGACGTCGTAATCGTAGGAGAAGACGTCCTTGGCCTTCACGTAGCCACAAGCCTCGACCCTCGGGCCGGCATAGGGCGGATCATAGGGCACCATCAGGACGGGCCGGCTGTCGAAGCCGTGGATCAGCAGGCCCACCTCCTCGTTGACCGAGAGGCTGAACGGGCCGGTCGCCCGCTTCATGCCCTTGGCCAACAACCACGCCTCGGCCGCGACGAAGAGGGCGGCGAAGATCGCCGGATCGTCCTCGGCCACCAGGCAGCCGAAGTTCCCGGTACTGTCGGCGTAGCGTTCGAGATGGGCGCGGTCGATCTGCGCCGAAATGCGGCCGACAACCTTGTCGCCCCGCCGCGCCAGGAAGAAGCGGACCTCTACGTGCTCGAACAACGGGTTCTTGCCCGGCGTGAAGGCTTCCCGGCGCTCGAGGTCGAGCGGCGCGATATAGCCCTTGTGGCCGGCATAGAGGCGCCTCGGAAGCGCGATGAAGGCGTTCAGGTCGGCCTTGGATTCGACCGGGCTGACTTTGATGTCGGACGAAGCCATTGACGCCTCAGGCTGCCAGGGCGGCCGGCGTGCCGCCGTTGAAGACGATGCGGCCGTCGGGCTCGCACCCGGTCCCGTCGGCCTTGAGCGCGCGGATGTCGACGGCGATGCGCCAGCCCGCCGTCTCGCGCTCGATACCGATGAGATGATAGCGCGCGCGGCCGTACTTGCCGCCGGGCGCCGCCGACGCCGAAGTGACGCCGACCACCGGGATGGCCCCTTGGGGCCCCATGATGCGCGCGACTTCGCTGCGATGGTTGTGGCCGTGCAGCACGATCTCGCAACCGACCCTGCGTATCATCGCCTGGAAGGCGACCGCATCGGTGAGCCGCTTGAAACGCGATTCGGTGGTGAGCGGCGGATGATGGATCATCACCACGCGGCAGAGCCCTTCCCGGCCAAGATCCTCGAGCAGCTTCCCGGCGGCTGCGATCTGCGCTTCCCCGAGGGTGCCGGTCGCGAAAAACGGCGGCTTCGGCGCGCCGCTGTTCAGGCCGACGAGCGCGACCGGTCCGCGCCGGCGCAGAGTCGGGAAGACTGTGAAGTCGGTGGCCGGCGGCTCGCCATCGCCCGCCATGTAGGCGCCCCACAGGCCGAGGCTCTCGCGCCACAGGGTAGCGACATAGACGTCGTGGTTACCCGGAACGATCGTGAGCCGGTCCGGCCCGCCGAGCGTGGCCAGCCACTGCGAGGCACGGGCGAACTCATCAGGCAGCGAAATGTTCACGAGATCGCCGGTGAGCGCGATGTGATCGGGCTTCTGCGCCTTGATGTCGGCCACGATGCCAGCCAGCGCCTCGGGGCGGTGGAGCTGCACGCGATTGCGCCACCAGTTGAAGTAGCCGGTGGCGCGCTTGCCCAGCAGATCTACGACGCGCGCCTGCGGCATCGGCAGATGCGGGTCGGACAGATGCGCGAGGGTGAACATGGTGGATACGCCCTTAGCGGGCGCCACCCACCACGCGCGGCGTGCGGTCTTCGAGGACGCCGAGCTGCCGGGCGATACCCGTCATGACCTCGATCATGTGCTCAAGCTGTTCCTTGGTGTGCACCGCGCAGACCGAGCAGCGCAGCAGCGAGACGCCGTTGGGCGTCGCGGGGGGCACGGCCACGTTCACGTAGATGCCGGCATCGAGCATTGCGCGCCAGAAGCCGATCGCGGTCATGCGGTCGGGCAGATGCACGCCGACCACCGGCCCGTGCTCGGGACCGAGCTTGAAGCCCTTGGCGGCCAGACCTTCGTAGAGCGTGGCGACGTTGGACCAGAGCTGCGTGCGCAGTTCGGGCTTGGCCTTCACGACCTTGAGGGCCTGGCGCACCGACGCCACGATCGACGGCGGCAGCGACGCCGTGAACATGTAGGAGCGCACCGTGACGCGCAGGATGTCGAAATCCGGATCGTCCGAGACGCAGTAGCCGCCGATGGCGCCCAGGGTCTTCGAGAAGGTGCCGACGATGAAGTGGCAGTCGTCGATGACGCCCGTCGATTCGCAGAGGCCGCGGCCGTTGTCGCCCAGCGCGCCCAGTGAATGGGCCTCGTCGACGATCACATACGCCTTGTACTTCTTGCAGACGTCGATGAACTCGCGCAGCGGCGCGCTGTCGCCCAGCATCGAATAGATGCCTTCCAGCACGACCACCCGGTTGCCCGGACGGTCGCCCAGCCGGCGCAGGCGCGCCTCGAGGCTCGACGGGTCGTTGTGCTTGAAGCGAACGACCTCGGCCTGCGTCATCTTGCAGGCATCGTAGATCGAGGCATGGCTGTCGGCGTCGATCAGAAGCTGGTCGCCCTCGCCCGCGAGGGTCGAGATCAGACCGAGATTTGCCTGGTAGCCGGTCGTGAAGACCATGCAGTGCTTCTTGCCGTAGAACTCGGCGATTTCCTGCTCGAGCGCCACGTGCTCGGTATAGCTGCCGTTGGCGATGCGCGAGCCGGTCGTGCCGGTGCCCTCGGCACGGATCGCCTCGATGGCGGCTTCCATGCAGCTCGGGTCGAAGGTCAGGCCGAAATAATTGTTGGTGCCGACCAGCAGCATCTTGCGGCCGTTGATGATCGCCTCGGTCGGCGATAGCACCCGCTCCATGCGGATCTGGAACGGGTCGTAACCGGTGGTCCGAACGTCCCGATAGGCCTCGAGCAGGCCCGCATGCCGGTCGAACAGGCCCATGGCTAACGCCGGGCGCAGAGCTTCTGGATGGTGTCCGCGAGCTGGTCGACGGTGTGAATCTCGGCCACCACGTTCATGGGGATCGAGATGTCGAAATGATCCTCGAGCTCCATCACCATATCCATGATGGCGAGCGAATCGATGGTCAGGTCCTTGGCGATCACGGTGTCGCCCGTGATCGGCCGCTCGCCGGTCTGGAAAGGCGCCAGGTGACGACAGATCTCGCGAATGACCTCGCCACGCGACTGGCCGCTGACGCGGGCGCGTTCGAGGGTGTCGGTCATGCCGTCGGTTTCGACGATCATTTGATGGGCAGTGCGCAAAACGCTCTCCAGCGCCCGGGGGTGGGCGGTCACCTTGTGCCAGAAACAGCGATTCCTAGTGAAATGACAAATTGTTACGCCGTGTTTCACACGTCCTATAGCCAGTGCTTCGCGCGATACCACAAGATGGTGTCCCGGAAGCCGGACGTGAGGTCATAACGGGGCGCGTAGCCGATCGCTGCGGCCAGCCGCCGATCGGCCGCCGACCAGTCGGGATGGAAGATCTCGTTCACCTTTCCCCGGTTCAGTATCTGGGCTCCTGCCCCCAGGGCCTGCCGCAGCTCGTTCCAGCGGGCGATGCCGGCCATGACGCTCCGGGGCACGGCAAGGCGCCACGGCCGGCGACCCAGCGCCGAGCCGGCCGCCGCGGCCATGTCGGCATAGGTGTAGGTCCGGCCATCATCGATCTCGTAGGTCGAGTTCGCGGGTCGACGCTCGACGGTCAGCGCGAGAGCCTCCGCCAGGTCCGCGACATGGATGAGCGACAGGCGCGCTCCCGGCACCCGCGGCTGCGGGGCAATACCCGAGTTTACCGCTCGGAAATACGCCAAGGTCTCACGGTCGCCCGGCCCGTAGACAGCCGGCGCGCGCACGATCGTCCAGGGCCCGCTGCGGGTCGCCACCACTGCCTCTCCTGCGCGCTTGCTCGCGCCGTAGGCAGAGAGTTGCGGCTCGCGGGCGGCCAAAGAGGACAACAGGACCATGTGAGCGTCGGGTGCCAGCGCCGACAGGAGGGCCGCACTGTCCCGGTTGACCGGCAGGAAGTCCCGGTCGGTCCTCGCCTTGATCAGCCCGGCCGCATGGACCACCGCATCCACCCCGTCGACGAGCTGGCGCAGCGCGGACCCGGAGGAGAGATCGCCCAGGACGAGATCTGCGTCGACGCCGGCCAAAGACGGCAAGGGCGACCAGCGCCGGACCAGCAGACGCAATCGCCAACCGCGGCGCGCGAGGGCCGCCACGAGATGAGGGCCGACAAAGCCGGTGGCCCCGGTGACGGCGACCAGCCTGCCCATGGCGAGCGGTCAGGCCGCCTCGGGTTTGGGCGCGTAGAGACCGGCGAGGTAGTTGGCCTTGGTCCGGGCGCGCGACAGTTTGCCGGACGAGGTGGTCGGCAGGCCCATGGTCGGCGGCACCAGCGCCACGTCGCAATCGACGGCGATCGCCTCGCGCACGGCGCCGGCGACGTCGCGGGCGAGATCGCTCCGCCCCTGCTCGCCCGAGACCCGCGCCAGCACGGCCACGACCACCCGTTCGCCTTCGCCGGTATCGATCGAGAAGGCCGCCGCGTCGCCATTCTTGACGACCCGCTTGGCCTCGATCGCCCATTCGATGTCCTGCGGCCAGACATTACGGCCATTGACGATGATCAGGTCCTTGGCGCGGCCGGTGACGACGATCTCGCCGTCCAGCATGTAACCGAGGTCGCCGGTGTCGAGCCAGCCGTCCACCAGGACTTCCCGGCTGGCCTCCGGCTCGCCGAAATAGCCCGGCATGATGCTGGGACCCGACACGAAGATGCGACCGACCTCGCGATCGGCCAGCACCGCGCCGTCCGGACCGCGCACCTCGAGGCGATGGCCCGGCAGGACGCGGCCGCAGATCACGAAGCGGCGCGCGCGGCCATGGTCGGCGGGGTCCGCCGCCGGCACCGCGCGCTGGGTGTCGGCCAGCGCCGAACGGTCGACCGCATCGGTGCGCACGCCCGTGTCGTGCGGGCAGAAGGTGATGGCGAGGCAGACCTCGGCCATGCCGTAGCTCGGAATGAAGGCGGTCGCGTCGAAGCCGAACGGCTGAAAGGTCGTCGCGAAGCGCTCCAGCACGTCGGCCCGCACCATGTCGCCGCCGATGCCGGCGTGCCGCCAGCAGCGCAGATCGAGATCGGGCGGCACCTGTGCCGCTCCGCGCCGCACGGCGAGGTCGTAGCCGAAGCTCGGACTGTAGGAGATGGTGCTGCGGTTGCGCGAGATCAGGTTCAGCCACTGCATCGGCCGGCGGGCGAAGTCGCGCGGCGTCAGGTAGTCGATCGAGAGCTGGCTGGCCAGAGGTCCCATCAGGAACCCGATCAGGCCCATGTCATGATAGAGCGGCAACCAGCTTATGGCGCGATCGCCTTCGACGACGTCGAGGCCGGCCGGGCCGACCATGCCGGCGAGGTTGGCCATCAGGGCGCGCTGGGTGATCTGCACGCCGTGCGGATGCCGGGTGCTGCCCGACGAGAACTGGATGTAGCAGAGATCGCCGGCGTCGAGCGGCCGCAGATCGACCGGCTTCTCGGGGAGCGAATGGAGCACATCCATGCCGCCATGGAGGCGGACGGCAGGAAATTCCCGCGCCGCATCGGCCAGATAGCCCGCGAGATCGTCGAGACCCACAGCGGCGACGGCCCCGGACGCCGCGAACTGGCGGCGCAGCTGGTCGAGATAGGCGTCCTTGCCGCCGATCCCGACCGGAATGGAAACCGGCACGGGCAGCAGCCCGGCATACTGGGCGCCGAAGAAGGAATCGAAAAAGCCCGGCCAGGTGTCGGCCGTGATCAGAATGCGCTCGCCGCGCGCAAAGCCGGCGCCGATCAGCTTGCGGGCCACGACCTGCGCGCGCTCGCGGACATCGCGCCACGGCAAGGCCGAGAGCTGCTCGCCCTTGGCATTATAAAAGGTCACCCCCGTCTCGCCCTTCGCCGCATAGTCGAGCATCGCCGGCACGGAGGTGAAGCCGGCGGGCTGCAGGGGCAGCGTGGAATTGCGGGTGGGCAGCACTTTCATCGGAAGGCGGGTCTCCTAGCAGAGGGGTCGAAGCCCCTCAAGACGGCCGCCGCCGGCCGGCCGGCCCAAGTTGACACACCCCGACCCCGGTAAGATAGTGCCCGCCCCTCGCCAAAACCCGGAGTTTCCAGCCCGGAATCGTCGGATCGGCGGGGGTTTTTTGATTTTGAGGGAGGCTCGCTGTGATTACGGCTGTGATGCCGACGTACGGTCGCAAGGACGTCGTGTTCGAACGCGGAGAGGGTAACTATCTCTACGCGGTGGACGGCCGACGTTACCTGGACTTCACGTCCGGTATCGCCGTGAACGCGCTGGGCCACTGCCATCCCTATCTGGTCAAGGCGCTGACCGAGCAGGGCTCCAAGCTCTGGCACACGTCGAACCTGTTCCGCGTCGGTAACGGCGAGAAGCTGGCCAAGCGGCTGGTCGAGAATTCGTTCGCCGACACGATGTTCTTCTGCAACTCGGGCGCCGAGGCGATCGAGGGCGGCATCAAGCTGATCCGCAAGTATCAGTACATGAACGGCCAGCCGCAGCGGTACAAGATCATCGCTTTCCAGGCGGCGTTCCACGGCCGCCTGCTGAACGCCCTCGCCGCCACCGGCAACGAGAAGTATCTCGAAGGCTTCGGGCCGCCGGCGCCCGGCTATCGCCACGCGCCGCTGAACAACACCAACGTCGTCCGCGACATGATCGACGACGAGACCGCCGGCATCCTGGTCGAGCCGATCCAGGGCGAAGGCGGCATCCGCGCCACGACCACGCAGTTCCTGAAGGACCTGCGCGCCATCTGCGACGAGTTCGGCCTGCTGCTGTTCTACGACGAAATCCATACGGGTTTCGGCCGGACCGGCAAATTGTGGGGCTATGACTGGTCGGGCGTGAAGCCCGATGTCGCGGCGATCGCCAAGGGCATGGGCGGCGGTTTCCCGATCGGCGCCTTCATGGCGACCGAGAAGGCGGCGGTCGGCATGGTCCCCGGCACGCACGGCTCGACCTATGGCGGCAATCCGCTGGCCACTGGTGTCGCCAATGCGGTGCTCGACATCCTGCTGGCACCCGGCTTCATCGAGGACGTGCGCGAAAAGGGCGAGTACCTGAAGGGCAAGCTCGAGGAACTCTGCCGCCGCCACCCGACGGTGTTCGTCGAGCAGCGCGGCATGGGCTTCCTGCAGGGCCTGCAGTGCGCCCCGTCGGTCCCCGTGGGCGACATGGTGAACAAGCTGCAGTCGCTGGGACTCCTCGTTCCGCCGGCCGGCGAGAACGTGGTGCGCATCTTCCCGGCGCTGATCGCCGACAAAGCGGCCCTCGACGAGGGCATCGCGCTCCTGGAGCAAGCGGCGGAAGCGTTCGAGGCGGCGCCGAAGGCGGCCGAGTAGGCCGATGGTGACCCCCAAGCACTTTCTCGACCTCGACCAGGTCGATCCCAAGACGCTTCGCCAGATCCTGGATCGCGGCAAGGCGATGAAAAAGGCGCGGGCCAATGGGGGGCATGACCAGCCGCTGGCCGGCAAGACGCTCGCCATGATCTTCGAAAAGCCTTCGACACGCACCCGCGTGTCGTTCGAGGTGGGCATGCGCGAACTCGGCGGCCAGACGATCATGCTGGGCCGCGGCGACACCCAGCTCGGTCGCGGCGAGACGATCGCCGATACCGCGCGCGTGCTCAGCCGCTACGTCGACATCATCATGATGCGCACCACCGTCGAGGATAAACTCCTCGAGATGGCGAAATATGCGACCGTGCCGGTGATCAACGGACTGACCGACAAGACGCATCCCTGCCAGCTGATGGCCGACGTCATGACCTACGAGGAGCATCGCGGCTCCATCGAAGGCAAGTCGGTGGTCTGGTCCGGCGACGGCAACAACATGGCGACGTCGTGGATCCATGCCGCGGTCCAGTTCGACTTCGAGCTGCGCATTGCCTGCCCGCCCGAGCTGAAGCCGCCAGCGGACGTGGTCCAGTGGGCCGAGAAGTCCAAGGGCCGCATCTCGATCGGTCACGACCCCGAGAAGCTGGTGAAGGACGCCGACTGCGTCGTCACCGACACCTGGGTGTCGATGGGCGACGAGGATCCCGACAGCCCGAGCGCCGCGCGACGCCACAATCTGCTGCGCTCGTATCAGGTCGACAAGCACCTGATGAAGCAGGCCAAGAAGGACGCGATCTTCATGCACTGCCTGCCCGCGCATCGCGGCGAGGAAGTGACCGCCGAGGTGATCGACGGTCCGCAGTCGGTCGTGTTCGACGAAGCCGAGAACCGCCTCCACGCCCAGAAGAGCATTCTGGCCTGGTGCCTGTCTTGAATTCGCCATCGGGAGGATCTCCTTCCGATGACTGGGATCGCGTCCTCCCCTTCCAGCTGGACGCGCTCGGCGTGCGCGGGCGGCTGGTCCGGCTGGGCCCCGTCCTCGACGAGGTGATCGAACGCCACGGCTATCCCCTGGCCGTGGCGCGGCCGCTGGCCGAATCGATGGTGCTGTGCGCCACGCTCGCCACCTCGCTGAAATACGACGGCATCTTCACTCTCCAGCTCACGGGCGACGGACCGATCCGCCTGCTCGTGACCGACCTCACCAGCGACGGTGCGCTGCGCGGCTACGCGCAGTTCGACTCATGGAAACTCGCCATCGCGCTGGGCAGCGGCAACGAGGATGTTCCCGACGGCTACATCCCCAAACTGTTCGGCCAGGGCCGCCTCACCTTCACCGTCGACCAGGGTCAGTATACGGAGCGCTACCAGGGCGTGGTGCCGCTTGAGGGTGCGACGCTGGCGGACTGCGCCCACACCTATTTCCGCCAGTCCGAGCAGCTGCCGACCGGCATCAAGATCACGGCACGCCGCGACGACACGGGCGGCGGACACCGCTGGCATGCAGCCTCCCTCATGGTGCAGCAGATGCCCGAGTTCGACGCCGGCCGGCTGGACGTCGATGCCGAGCAGCGCGAGGACGACTGGCGCAAGGCCGTGATCCTGATGGCCTCGGCCACCGAGAAGGAAATGCTCGATCCGGCATTACCCGGCACCACCCTGCTGCACCGCCTGTTCCATCAGGAGCAGCCCAGG
>Ga0182739_1001430_pt1 | contig 25139 bp, 21 predicted proteins | sample eDN5th30CBELigBY_FD_128873 | JGI IMG/M metagenome (GOLD analysis project Ga0182739, IMG submission 128873) | Enriched backyard soil microbial communities from Emeryville, California, USA - eDNA 5th pass 30_C BE-Lig BY (version 2) (version 2) | ecosystem: Environmental > Terrestrial > Soil >... | reverse complement strand
TGCCGCCCAGCTCGTCGCGGCCCCGGCACCGCAGGCGGCCGCCACCGTAACGCCATGATCTGATGCGGGCCGGCAGCCGGTCGGTCCGCTCATGGGCCAGGTCGGCTGGTCATCCTGACTGCGCTGTCGCGACCACAGTTGCGGACGCAGCTATCCTGGCTGGGTGTGAGAGAGCTGGGGCAGTTATCCCCTCCAGGAGAGGCTGCAATAGCGATGAATACAGATGAAGTAATTCAAGTAATAATTAAATAATCTCCCACGCACGATTGCCAAGCTGTGGAGCAGGAACAAACTGTTGCAGCTCCTGCCAGGATGCGTTCCGCTGTTCGGTAGCGAAACCGGAAGCGGGGCTGAGATTCTGGTGCAGCGCCTCGAGGCCAGCTGTCAGCCGTCGTCCAGCCGGTGGCAGCCAGGCTGTCCCGCTCCCACGACGCCAACCAACGTCGTCAAGAGCATTCAACAACAGACGCTCGTGCACACCGTAAGGCTCGTGGAGTCCCAGATGTAAAATAATGATATCAGTCATGATCTTCTCTCCAGCCAATTAACGCATATTAAGACTCAAGCCTGATATAGATATGGTCCAATTATGACAAAAAGCAATATAGATAATAATGTATCTTACCGTGCAAAATATAATTATGCCCTAGTAGTATATAACATCTGCATAATTAGAATTTTCCTATTAAGAACATCGTTTCATTGGTCGGCCAACTGGATGTTGCGGTGACAATGCGTCATTGCCCGAACTGGTTTTCGAGGTCGATCGTTCTGAACGCCGTCAAGCTTGGCGTGTTGAGCGCCTCGGTCATCTCGGCGACAGCCGGCTTTTCCTAACGTTGGGCTTGGCTGACCTCTCCTGGCGGACGCCAACGACTGTCGTAGAGGGCCTACAAAGGGTACGGCTCTCCGAGGCTGACGACGCCTATGTCTTCGCGCTGACGCAGACCTCGACCGACATTCCGCGGAAGGCATCGGTCATCCCAACGAAGCTGCCGACCACAGGCATCACCAGTCGTATATCGCGACCGATCGCGACGGGGATCAGGTTGGCGGAGCCGACGCTTCGGTTCGTGGGATCGAAGGTGATCCAGCCAGCACCCGGCACGTAGACTTCCGCCCAGGCATGGGTGGTGCCTGAGCCTTCTCGTCCCACGATGTCCTGGGCTGGGTTGTGCAAATAACCTGACACGATCCTGGCACCGAATCCTAGTGTCCGCACGGCGTCGATGAAGAGAACGGCCAAGTCCCGGCAGGAGCCCCAGCCGCGTTCCAGCGTCTGCACGGGTGTCTGGGTGCCCTCCTCTTCGCGCTCCTGATACGAGATCCAAGCCAGGATCCCGGCATTGATGTCCTTCAGGAGAGAAAGCGTATCGGTTGGATTGCTATGGACGAAGGCCTGAGCCCATTCCCGCAGTCGCCCAGCAGGGTCAGCATGTTGCGGAACCGCCAAAGCTCCGAGATCCGTCCATTCGTCGTCACTGTAGCGAAAAGGATAGAAGATCGCGGAGGCGGCGATGTCAAAGACGGGCCAGGCCGAGGCGTCAAGCTTGAGTTCGACGTTGCTAGTGATGATCAGGCTGTCGGTCATGGCCTGAAAAGCGGCAGTTGCCACCATGTTGCCTGTGACATCCTGCGCCCAGGTCACCGCCGCGGGCGGCTCAACCGTTAGGTCCATGGACCGCAGGCGGAGCTCGCGGCTCTCCCGCGGCCGAAGCATCAGACGATGGGGGCGCAGACCGACGGGCTTGCTGTAGCGATAGGTCGTCCGGTGGCGGATTCTCAACGTGACCATGCCTGCTCCCGTGCAGTCTGCGTGCCCTGCATCATTGTTGTACGAGCAGCGTTCCCGGTATCTCAGCTACTTTGCCAGTGTCACCGATCTTCTTGCCTGAGCCTCGTCCCGGCGGTTGCCCGGCCAGCTTGGATCTTTCGGTGCCGTGGTGGTGCGGCCATGGAGGACCCGGCCCATGGCGCGTCCCCCTCCCGGGTCAGCGGTGGAATGGATCACTACGCCTCAGGACTCAACAGGGACTGTACACCTGCTGGCTTGAGATGATGGCGCGCCGAGGCGGATCAGCAGGCTGTGGCTGCCTCCGTCGAGCGGGATGCGGACGCTGCCACCGACGCTCGTAACAGGGAGCTGATCCAGGAAAGCCTCGGAGACGCTGCCGCCGCAGTTCCCGGGATTCTCTACCCGGATGTGGTAGACTGCCGGCCCTTCCTTGATGGTCGCCTCGAACTCGGACCAGGTGCCGGGTATGCAGGGCTTCACGGTGATGAAGGCACCTTCGCGGCGGATGCCCAGAATGCCCTCGATGCCCGCCCGGTACATCCAGCCGGCGGAGCCCGTGTACCAGGTCCAACCCCCGCGCCCGGTATGGGGGGCGACCGAATAGACGTCGGCGGCTACAACATAAGGCTCGACCTTGTAGCGGCCAGCTTCTTTCATCGTCCGCGCGTGGTTGATCGGGTTGAGCAAGGAGAACAACTGCGCCGCCTGGTCGCCCTGGCCGAGTTCGGCAAAGGCCAGGATCACCCACATGGCCGCATGACTGTACTGGCCGCCATTCTCGCGCAGTCCGGGCGGGTAGCCTTTGATGTAGCCGGGATCACGCGGCGTGTTGTCGAAGGGCGGGGTGAACAGGAGCGCCATGCCGTCGTCCTGGCGAATGAGATGCCTTTCCAGGGAGGACATGGCCATGGCGGCCCGCTCGGGATCGGCGGCACCCGAGAGCACTGCCCAGGATTGGGCAATGGAGTCGATCCGGCACTCATCGCTTCCGGCCGAGCCCAGCCAGGTGCCGTCGTCGAAGGTCGCCCGGCGATACCATTCGCCGTCCCAGGCATCCCGCTCGAGTGCTGCGCGCACCGATGCCGCATGGGCGCGCCAGCGTCGGGCGCACTCGGTGTCACGCGTCTCCGCCAGCGGAGCAAACAGGTCGATCGTTCGCAGGAGCAGCCAGCCGAGCCATACGCTTTCACCTCGGCCGCCCTCCCCGACCCGGTTCATACCGTCGTTCCAGTCGCCGGTGCCGATCAGCGGCAGGCCATGCTCGCCAGTGAGCTCGATGCACTGGTCGAGTCCGCGCGCGCAGTGCTCGAAGAGAGAAGCTGCCTGGTCGGCGACCATTGGCTGGAAGAAGGCGTCGTGCTCGCCTGGAGCCAGGGCCGGCCCTTCGAGAAACGGGACGATCTCATCCAGGATCGCAGCGTCACCGGAGCGTTCGACATAGGTGGCGACACCGAAGGCGAGCCAGACGCGGTCGTCGGAGATCCGGGTCCGCACCCCCTGGCCCGAGTGCGGGAGCCACCAATGCTGGACATCGCCCTCGACGAACTGCCGGGCAGCGGCGCGAAGCAGATGGTGGCGGGTCATTTCCGGCCGGGCAAAGGCCAGGGCCATGCCGTCCTGGAGCTGGTCGCGGAAGCCGTAGGCGCCGCTCGCCTGGTAGAACGCCGAGCGCGCCCAGATGCGGCAGGCAAGCGTCTGATAGAGCAGCCAGCCGTTCAGCATGATGTCCATCGCCCGGTCGGGCGTCTTCACCTGCACCGCCCCCAGGACCTCGTCCCAATGGCGCAGCACCTCATCGAGAACGGCGTCGAGATCGGCCTCCCGGTAGCGGGAGACCAGTGCCCGGGCTTCCTCGGCCGATCCGGTCTGCCCGAGCAGGACCAGGATCTCGGTGGTTTCGCCAGGCGCAAGCTCGATGACGGTCTGCAGCGCCGAGCAGGGGTCGAAGCCGGCCCCGATCCGTCCGGACAATGGTGCTTTTGCCGTGAGTGCGGCCGGAGCGGCCAGCGTCCGGTTGCGGCCAAGGAACTCGGTGCGGTCTGCCGTCCAGGCGGTCTGCCGGCCGCCCAGGTCCGCGAACGCAACCCGGTCGCCAAAGGCGCTGCTCCAGCGATTGCACGCCAGCATCGCACCGGTATCCTTGTCGATCTCAGTCGTGATGTAGGGGGTCGATGCGCCGCGCGAGGTGCCGAGCACCCATTCCAGATAGGCGGTCACCGAGAGCCGGCGGCGCGACCCCGACAGGTTGCGCAGGGTCAGGCGGGTGATCTTGATCGGGTCTTCCAGCGGCACGTACTGCAGGAGGTCGAGTTCGATCCCGTTCACCGTATGCTCGAAACGGCTGTAGCCGTGGCCGTGCCGGGCCACATAGGTCCCGCCGTCGCGGATCGGCTGCGCGGTCGGGCTCCAAAGCTCACCCGTCGCCTCGTCGCGAACATAGATGGCCTCGCCGGTCGGATCGCTCACCGGATCGTTCGACCAGGGAGTGAGCTGATTCTCGCGGCTGTTGCCGGCCCAGCTATAGCCGCTGCCTTCCGTCGCGACCTGGAAGCCGAACCCGGGATTGGCGATCACGTTGATCCAGGGCGCCGGCGTCGATCGGCTGGCGTCGAGGATGGTGACGTATTCCCGGCCGTCCTTCGCGAAACCTCCCAGGCCATTGAAGAATTCCAGCCCGGTCGGCTCGGGATGGGGCGCCGGCACAGACACAGAAGTCCTTGGCTGCCCGGTTGGGGCCGATGGGCGCGGCGGCGGCAGGCGTAGCAGCTGATCGGCGATGCTTCCCGCCCTGGCGCGCAACACGACCCGGGCGACGGACAGCAGCAGGGCGCGCGCCGGCACGTTCAGCAGGTCGGCACGGAGGACGTGAACCGAGCCCTTGGCGAGTTCCTGACCAGGTCGCAGCTGCGACTGGCTGCTGCGCACCGCGGTTTCGATCGCGATCTGCAGATCCTGCACATAGGAGGCGGCGCGCTCGTTGATGATCACGAGATCGACGCTGAGCTGCTTCATGCGCCAGTACTCGTGAGCGCGTAGAAGCTGGCGGACCTGGGCCAGATCCTCGATATCGTCGATCGAAAGGAGAACGATCGGCAGGTCACCCGAAATACCGTGCGGCCACAGGCCTGACTGGCCGCCGGCACCTCGTGCGATGCTGTCGGAGGGTGCCCTGAAGCGAGGGTCGGCGTAGATGATCGGTGCAGCCAGCCTCTGGAAGTCGGCCGTTTCGTCCGCCTTGACGTCGAGGTGGCGAAGCTGGACCTGGGCCTGGGTCCAGGCCAGGGTCTTCGCCCGGTCGAAAGCGCTACGGTCATGGTGCGTGTCGACGAGATCCAGAAGCTCGGCTCTCGACGATGCGACAACGGTCCAGAATGCGACGCGTGCAATCGTGCCGGCCGGGATGGTGACGCGGCGTCTCAGCGCGAAGATCGGGTCCAGGACCGTGCCGCTCGTGTTCGAAAGGGAGTTACCGCCGGTCATGGCGGCAGCCGTGCCGATGGTCCGGCCCCGGCCAATGAAGCGGGCCCGATCGCTCTCATACTCCGGCTCGGCAGTGACCTTGCCCTCGATGACGGCGAAGTGGGCTGCCCATATCTCCGGCTCTCCGGGTGTGCGCGGGCGACGGGTAGCGATGAGTGCCCCGAACTCCGCGAGATACTCGGTCTGGACGAACAGCTTCGAGAAGGCAGGGTGCGCGTTATCGGCGGCGGCCGTCGTCAGCACCAGTTCGGCATAGGAGGTAAGCTCGATCTCGCGCGGGCGACGCCCGGTGTTGGTGAGCGATACCCGGCGCACTTCGGCATTCTCCGCCGAGACCAGCACATCCAGTGCCGTGGTCAGCGTGCCGTCATGCCGGACGAACTCGGCGCGGTCCTCGCCGAACAGGACCTCGTAGCGTTCCGGATCGTTCCCGACCGGCTGCGCGCCTGCCGACCAGACGGCCCCGCTCTGCGTGTCGCGCAAGAAGACGTAAGAGCCCCAATCGTCGCGCGTGGCGTCTTCACGCCATCGCGTGACGGCGGTCTCGCCCCAGCGGCTGTAGCCCGACCCTGCCGCCGTCAGCATGACGCCATACTGCCCGTTCGAAAGGAGATGAGTAACCGGCGCGCCACCGGCAGCTTCGACCAGACGGCGCACCGTCGGAACCTCGGCGCCGGCCTCCGCCGCGGCCGTCCTGACCTCTTCGGCCCGAGGATGAGCAACGGCGACATCCCGCGGCATGCGCTCCTGCAGCAGGAGCTCGCTCGCCTGAATCATCGGCTCCCGATGGAAGCGGGCACGCATGCAGCCGTCCTGAAGCACGTTCGCGATGGCGACGATGGTCATGCCCTGGTGATGAGCCATGAAGTTGCGGACGATCGCGCAGTTCTCGCCATCCGGCAGGCGCGACCGAGTGAAGTCGACGGCTTCATAGAAGCCATAGCGGCCTCGGGCTCCCATGCCGGCGAGCCGGTCATAGTTCTGCAGGGCACCTCGCGGGTCGACCATGACGGCCAGACCGGTCGCGTAGGGCGCAATCACCAGGTTCTGGGCAAGGCCACGCTTCAACCCGAGGCCCGGCACGCCGAAGTTCGAGTACTGGTAGGTGAGATCCAGGTCGCGGGCATTGTAGGCGGATTCCGAGATGCCCCACGGAACGCCCAGGGAGCGCCCGTAGGCTTGCTGGTGGGCCACCACCAGGCGATTGGTCTGCTCGAGCAGGCTGCCTGCCGGTGCGCGCATCACCAGGGATGGCATCAGATACTCGAACATCGATCCTGACCAGGAGATCAGCGCCGAGCCACCACCAAGCGGCGTCGCGGCGCGGCCAAGGCGGAACCAGTGCCGGGTGTCGACATCCCCTTTGGCGATGGCGAACAGGCTCGCCAGCCGCGCCTCGGAAGCCAGGAGATCATAGCAGTTCGGATCGAGCCTGTTCTCGGTGCGGGAATAGCCGATCGAGAGCAGCTTTCGCTGGGGATCGAGCAGGAAGGCGAAATCCATCCCGAGCGCCAGCTCGCGCGCAGTGTCGGCGATCGCCTGCAGCCGGCGCTTCAGGGCATGGGGTGCCTCGGTGAGCTGGAGCCGGTCGCGGCCATGCTCGGCGACGGCCGCCCGCAGCGCATTGATCCAGAACACCAGGTCCGGGGCATTCCCGTCCTCGATCGTCGGGGTCAGGGCGGCCGCGCCAGCCGCTTTGTCGGCAAGGCGCTGCAACGCCGGAGAGGACGTTTCGATCGCCTGCGCGCTGTTCAGCAGCGCCTCGATCTCGTTGAGACTGGCGGCGAGCTGTCGTTGATGGCCGTTGGGTGCAACCGGCAGCGTGCCCAGGGCGTCGCGCGTCAAGCGAAGGTCGTCCATCATGCCGCTTCGTGCCTGCCCGGCGAGCGGCGCCTCGATCCATTCCTCGCAGGCATTGGCGAGCGCGATCAGGTGGCCAGCGAGATTGCCGCTGTCGACGGAAGAGACATAGGCAGGATCGAGCACGCGCAGGTCGCGCGTCTCATACCAGTTGAAGAAATGGCCTTTAAAGCGCGGGAGCTTCTGCATGGAGGTGAGCGTCGCTTCCAGCCGCTCGATGGTCTCCATCGTTCCAGCCCAGCCGAAGTCCCGGGCGGCGACCGCCGAAAGCAGATAGAGGCCCATGTTGGTCGGGGACGTCCGGTGCGCCACGACGGGCTCCGGATCCTCCTGAAAATTGTCCGGTGGCAGCATGTTGTCGGCCGGCGTGACGAAGGCCTCGAAGAACCGCCAAGTACGCCGCGCGACCTGGCGCAGCTGGTGCCGGTCGGCCTCGGGGACGAAGAGCTGCGCTGTAGTCTTCGGGGATCTGCTGATCCACAAGGCGATGGCCGGTGCCGCCAGCCAGAGCAGCGCGAAGGGCAGGGCGACCGGCCAGGAGTCCGGGGCGAAGATGACAGCAATGGCCACGGCGGCAAGGCCGAGTGCGGTGCCACCTGCCATCCGGCGATAGAACCCGACCAGATCGAGGCGAGGGCTCAGCATCGACTGGGCAGCGGTGGTCCACTCGAGCAGATTGCGGCGTGTCACGAACAGCCGGGTGAGCGTCCGGATGATCGCGTCACCCATGCGCCAGGCCTGGTCGGCAAGGAAGGCGATGGAGAGAACCGTCTGCAAGGCTGCCAGCCTCAGATCGGCAGCAAGGGTACGAAGATGATTGCGCAGGCGGATCCCGGGCCGCCGCGGCAGCAGCGCGAAAGCCGTCGGCAGGAACGCCGGGATCGCAGCGGCTGCAAGGACAAGCAATGTTCCCTGCAATGCCGCCGGCATCGGCAGCATCCAGCAGATGGCGAGGGTGAGCAGGGTCAGCGGCGGCACCAGCGACCGCTTCAGATTGTCCCCCATCTTGCCAAGGCCGATCGGTGGAACCGACCACTTTCCTGCTCTGGATGCGAGCATCCAGGGGAGAAGCTGCCAATCGCCGCGGGTCCAGCGATGCTGGCGCCGGGCGGCGACGTCATAACGTGCGGGAAAATCCTCGACGACCTCCACGTCCGACGCGAGGCCGGCGCGGGTGAACACGCCCTCGAAGAGATCGTGGCTGAGCATCGTGTTCTCGGGCACGCGGTCAGCCAGTGCTGCCCTGAAGGCGTCGACATCATAGATGCCCTTGCCGGTATAGGAGCCCTCGCCGAAGAGGTCCTGATAGACGTCCGAGACGGCCGCGGCATAGGGATCCATGCCGCCCGGGCTGGAGAAGACCCGCTGGAACAGCGACCCTTCCCGCCGAGTTGGCAGGGAAGGGGTGACGCGCGGCTGCAGGATACCGTAGCCGTCGACAACGCGTTGCTCGGTCTCGCTGAAGACAGGCTGATTGAGCGGGTGCGCCATCTTGCCGATCAGGCGGCGTGCCGCGTCCCGCGGCAGCCGGGTGTCGGCGTCGAGCGTGATGACGTAGCGCACATCGACCGGCACGGCCGGATCACGCCCGGCAATCGCCACGAAGCTGGTGTCCGTGGCACCGCGCAGCAGCCGGTTGAGCTCGTGCAGCTTGCCTCTCTTCCGCTCCCATCCCATCCACTTGTTCTCGCCCGCATTGAAGATGCGGCGCCGGTGCAGGATGAGGAAGCGGTCGCCATCGGGGCCAGGCCCGTAGTGGCGGTTCAGCTGCGCGATGGCTTCGTCAGCCATGGTGAGCAGACGCTCGTCGTTTTCGAGGATCTCCTGATCCGCATCGATCCCGTCCGACAGAAGCGCGTAGGTCAAGTCGCTGCCGGCGCTCGCGAGGTGATGGACTTCGAGCCGCTCGATCTGTTCGAGCAGATCAACCTTGCTGGTGAGCAAGGTCGGCACGACCACGAGCGTCCGAAGCGACGGCGGAATACCTTCCGCCAGTTCGAGACCCGGCAGCGGTGCTGCGCCGGACATCATGGTGACGATGCGGTTGACGAGGGCGTTGGCAACTTCCGTCGCCGGCAGAAATGCCACCATTCCAAGCAGCACGAGCCAGCCGATTTCGACACCGGGGATTGCCAAGGTCCACAGTGCGATTGCCATCAGGATCGCAGCGACGACGAGGGTGGCGGCGATGTAGCCGCCGATCCCCAGCTGGCTGTTGAAGCGACTGATCCGGAGCCGGGAAGATGGCCGGAATCCGATTGCCTGCTCCAGCCCATGCCGACCGTTGCCGATCAGGTGGTAGCCGGGATCGCGAGCACGCGCCCGATCGGTTGAACCTGCCGCTCCATCTGCTGCATGTGATGCGGCCAGGGCGCGATCGGCGATCTCGAGCTCCGATAGCGAGGAGCCACGTGCCAGCTGCTCGATGGCACTCCGATAGAGATCGCGCGTCGGAAAATCCATTGCGCCGAACGCACTGCCCGCTCGCAGCCGTTCATCAACGAGGCTGACGCTCTCGAACAGCTCCGCCCAATCGGTGTCCGAGATCAGCCGCATGCTGGTGATGACGTTGCGCGCCGAGACATTGGAAGCGCCCTGACGCTGCTGGGTGCGGTGCACCACTTCCTCGACCGAAGCACCCTGGAGACCCAAGCGCTCTTCCAGCCATTCGAGTGCCGGCATCGTGCGCGGATCCTGGTTCCTCAGCCGCTTGGCGAGTTGCATCGCGAATGGCTCGGACAAGGGCTCCATGGAACGCGCGCCGATGTCCGCCTCGAGCACGGATCGGGCGGAACTGCCTGAGGCCAGCAGCTTGTCCGCCAGAGCATCGGCCTCGGCGCGCGAGGCAAGGCCGACCGTGATCTGGTCGGCAAGCCGGCGCAAATTCTCCACCAGCACGATACGCAACGTGATCGCTATCGCCCACAGTTCACCAATGGTCAGTGGCTGAACGCGCTGATAGGCCAGAACAAATTTGCGCAGCGTATCGGCATCGAAATAACTGTCCGTGTGGGCCACGAAGGCCCAGGCGATACCGAACACTCTCGGGTATCCCGCAAACGGCCCCGTGGCCAGCTTCGGCAGCTGCCGGTAATACCCTATCGGAAGATCATCTTTAATTTCGCGAATTTGCTCTTCAACAAGATGATAGTTGTCCAGCAACCATTCGGCAGCAGGAACGATCTCCCGCCCGCCTTCCAGCTCCCTGGCACTAGCCCGGTAGGCAGCAAGAAGAACCGCAGCATTGTCATTCAGTCGAGCGTGCAATGACAGGGCTGCTGGATGCTGTCCTGTTCCTTGTTGCGCGGTAGCCAGGCTCTGCCCATGCTGTTCGAGCCGCTCGATGCCGAAGAGCTCCCCACGAACGGGAGCATCATCCCAGGGGGAGGGCAGGGTGCGTCGGCCAAAGGGACACCATAGCGGCATCAGGTTCAAGGCTACCTTTCCAGCCGGCACCCTTCCCGCTGGGCGGCGAAAAGCTGCCGATCTCAGTGAAAGCCGAGGGCGATACTCGCTTTCAACTAACGACTCCCCTCTTCCTGCCAGGAGCGGCATTTAGTACTTGCCGCTTGATCAGCAGAAAGCAGAAAGCAGAAAAACAAAGGCCCTGCTACCTTTCCAGGTGCAGGGCCATCAAGACAACAGGCCTATCAGAAGGCTACTGTAGCATATCGATCAGGGCTCATTGCCTAATGGCCGCCAGTCTGGATGTTCGATGCTCACCGATTGGCCGACTTCATAGGTGCTGCGCCGTCAGCTCGGTTACGCCATGAGCCTCAGATTGTCGGCGGAAAGCTTGCCGCTCTTGCGATCCTGCACCAGGTCGAACTCGACCTTCTGGCCCTCGTGCAGATCGCTGAGCCCTGCCCGCTGAACAGCGCTGACATGAACAAAGGCATCATTGCCGCCTTCGTCCGGAGCGATGAAACCAAAGCCCTTGCCGGGGTTGAACCACTTGACGGTTCCGATAGTCATGAAGATTCCGTTTTAGATAGGCACGTCTGGATCACGAAGTGCGACCCACAAAAGAGCCTTTTGTCAGGAAAACAATCATCCGACCGAATGCCCCTCCTCGGAACATTGGGCGACATAACCTGCCTTCCTTAGCTTTAAGTAGTTCTCAAGATGCATAAAGCAAGTGTGATATTATTACCATCCAAACGTTGATTACACTATATCTTATTATGTAGTGTCATATCGGAAACGAATTTCTAGTATATCGATTACTTGTTAGAATTAATAGCAAGAAGTACGCTTGCACGTTTATGGTAAACTAACTATTTTTACCATATAGGGTAAAAAATAAATGCTCATAACATAAATCAGTTGATTGATTAGTGTGATAGCTAAAACAGTTCGGCATAATACTGGTGAGCCTTAATCATCTCTACTTTGGCGAAATAAAAACAAGGCAGACAATGAGCATCTGCCCCGACGCAATACTACCGAAGAGATGCAGACTAGTAAATTAGCAGGATTGGGTAAATATAAGTTTAATACGATCTAAAATAGACTACATATATGAATATGTAGCTTAATAAATTGCAAATAATTTGTTTATTTCGTAGAACTCAATATTATTTTTATTCGCCATTGTGCAATGCAGCATAGCGAACTACATGATGTTTCGACACACAGGCTTCCTGCTTGCTCCCATTCTGATACTGCGAGGCCAGCTTTCATGGCGCAAATCTCCAAGACCCAGGCCGGCAAAGCCAGTGACAACGTTGCCGAACTCAGCCAGCGCATGACGGACCAGACGGCAGACGCAGTCGGCGTGAGGGTCGCCAAAACCCAGGACGCCGCACGCAGCGGCGTGACAGAAATGCAGAAGAGCACTGCGGCGACACTCGAGACCGGGCGTGCGATGGCTGGCCGGACGGCGCAGGATACGAAGGAATTCGGGCAGGCGCTTTCGCAGCTGTTGAGCGAGCAGGCTCAACACAATCTCGAGGTCTTCACCAAGCTGACCGGCACGTTCAACTTGAGTGAAGCTGCGCAGATCCAGGCGGACTTCCTGCACGCCAGCATGGAACGCTCAGCGCAGTTCGCCCGGCGCTACCTCGAGACGGCCCAGGCGACCATGTTCTCGGCAATGACCAGGACGCAGGTGGACCTGTCGCCGCTCTCCCGTCGGTGATCATGGCACGCCTGCCGACGGCAGGCGCAAGACCAACCTCATCCAGCGCTGTGATCAGCTGGAACCCCCCATGTCGGAAGGAGATCCAGTGGCTCAGGTAGCCCATCAGCCCGGCGATAACCCGGCCGAGACCCTGCAAGTGGTCGAGGAGCGGGCGGTCATCCGCAAGCGGAAGAACCTGACCAGCGGCGTGCGCGTACGCACTCTGGTCCGGGAGGACGAAGAGCTCATCGACGCGCTGCTCCACAGCGAGCAGGCCGAGGTGGAGCGGGTGGCGCTGGATCGCTGGGTGGAGGAGCCCGTGCCGGTCCGGCAGGAAGGTGCGACCATGGTCATCACTCTGCACGAAGAGGTGGTCGTGGTGGAAAAGCGCCTGCGGGCGATCGAAGAAGTCCGGCTGACCAAACGGCAGACGATCCAGCGCGTGCCGCAGCATGTCACGCTCCGGCGTGAGGAACTGGTCGTCGAGGACCTGGATCCAGCGACCGGCAAAGACCCGGACTGACCATACTTGCCGCCGATCCACCCCTGGAGCGGTAGCCTATCATCAAGGATGTCGCAGATGCCTACGACCGTCATTGGCACGATCGAGACCCCGAAGATCGCCCAACGGCTCATCGACGAGCTCACTAAGGCTGGCTTCAAGAGCCAGGATGTGCAGATCCTGAAAGGCGACCAGGACCAACTTGTCGCGGAGATCGTCGAGCTCGGCTTCGGCAAGAGCGACGCCAGCGACTATGCCAAGGCCGTGCGCAACGGCAAGACCGTAGTGGCCGCGGCCGTTGCCGAGGACAAGGTGGCCAAGGCTGCCGCCATTTTCGAGCGCTATGAGGCAGCGGAGGACGAAGAGGCCGCCGATCTCGCCGAGGAGACGACTCTGACGGAGGTCAAGGAGGAGCTTTCGGTCGGCAAGAGCAAGGGCATGACCGGCGGGGTACGCGCCACCACCAGCGTGAGCGAGCAGCCGGTCGAAAAGACCGTCACCTTGCGCGAGGAGCATGTTGAGGTCGAGCGCCAGCCGACCGAGCGGAAACTGAAGCCCGAGGAAGCCGAAGCCGCGTTTGCGGGGAAGACCGTCGAGATGCTGGGCACGGCCGAAGAGGTCGAGGTCGCTAAGGAAGCTTACGTGACCGAGGAGGTCACCCTCAGCAAGCGGGTCGAGGAGCGCCAGGAAAAGGTGCGCGACACGGTCCGGCACACCGACGTCGAGGTCGAGAAGATCAAGCCGGCAGTCGCCAAGAAGCGCTAATACGCCGGCGCGACGCGTTTGAAGGAAGCCCGGCGCCATCGGTGTCGGGCTTTTCCTTGCCTGATCGTGAACCGATCCAGTGCTGGCTCGGCTGGTGCCTCATGGTCGGAGGCTCCCAGGAGACGACGTGGGATCGGCCGGCAAGAAGCCAGTCGCCAAAAGCCGAGCGGAACTCTGCCTGGCCGACAGCATTGGCGGTCCAGGCATGTTGCAGGGCACAAGAAGTAGCGTTTGCACGCTGCTGGATAAGGAATCAAGATTTGCTGACCAAGATCCCAGGCGTCGCGCACCTCGGCCTGATCGGGCGTACCTCGGGGCGGTCCCGGACCGGCAAGATCCTGACGGCCTCGGTGGCCACACTGGCCGTGGCTGCCCTCTACAACATCTACCGGTCCCGCCAGGTCGAGCGGCAGCACCCACCCACCGGGCGCTTCATCGACGTCGACGGTGTCCGGCTCCACTATCTCGAGCGGGGCGAGGGCACCCCGGTCGTCCTGCTGCACGGCAACGTCGTCACTGCCGAGGACTGGATCCTGAGCGGCGTGTTCGACCGCCTGGCCGAGCGGCACCGTGTCATTGCCTTCGACCGCCCTGGCTATGGCTACAGTGCCCGGCCGCAGGGCTCGACCTGGACGGCAGCAAGGCAGGCGGAGCTGCTGCGCCGCGCGTTGGCGCGCCTCGGCATCGAGGACCCGATAGTGGTGGGCCATTCTTGGGGCACCAACGTTGCTCTGGCGCTGGCCCTGGCCGAGCCGGCGGCGGTGCGCGGCCTGGTGCTGCTGGCCGGCTACTATCACCCGACCTTGCGGGCAGATGCGCTGCTGGTGGCGCCGGTGGCTGTCCCGGTGCTGGGCGACCTGCTGCGCTACACGGTCTCGCCGCTGCTCGGTGCCGCACTGCTGCCGCTGCTGATCAAGGGCATGTTCGCGCCGCTATCCGTGCCGGGGCGCTTCGCCAAGGGCTTCGCGCATGGCATGGCGGTGCGGCCGTCGCAGATCCGGGCCGAGGCGCAGGATGGCGCCACCATGGCCTACGGAGCAGCGTCGATGCGCCAGGGCTATTCCAGCCTGGGCATGCCGGTGGTGATCATGGCCGGCAGCCAGGACCGGGTGGTGGATGTCGGCCGCCATGCCATCCGGCTCCATGAGCAGATCCCGCACAGCGATCTGCAACTGGTTCCAGGGGCAGGGCACATGGTCCACCACGCGGTGCCAGAGCAGGTAGTCACGGCGATTGCGACCGTTGCGGATCGAAGTGCCGGACCTGCCCAGTTGGGCAGGTCCCTGCTCGCGGCTGCTACTGAATAGCCGTGCTGGCTCATCCGCAGAGGCAAACGCAAGGCAGCGCATGCCTTGTATGGCTTGACGATCATCAGCCTGACGCTTGCGCGTGATAGGAGACAGGTGGTTGGGGGTTCACCCTCGTCCCAGAAGGGAGCGGTCGTAGTTCCTCAACAGATCCTGCGGGTCCTGGTAGATCTCGACGCAGCCAGCTTTGCGAAGATCGGCTTCAGCAAAGCCTTCGCATCGAACCCCGATAATGGTCATCCCCGCCGCACGGGCAGCGACGGCGTCATGCGGGCTGTCGCCAATGACCACGGCCTGGTCGGCCGGAAGGGAAAGGCGTTGAAGGGCCGCCTGGAAGATGTCCGGAAAAGGCTTGGAGCGCTCGGCATCGTCCGATGAAGTTTGCTCGCTAACAAGGCCCTCGATCCCGGCCGCCTTCTCGAAGGCAGCGAGTTCATCCTGCTTGGCTGATGAGGCGATAGCGGTGCGTTTGCCGTCAGCCAGGATGCGTCGGAACAGGTCCGGGACCTCCGGGAAGCCGCGGACCTTGGCCAAGTAGTCCTGCTTGAACAGGTCCTTGCGAAACCGCTCCATCTTAGGACCAACCCGCTCGGCCTCCTCGTCTGGTAAGAAGACCGGCATCAGCTGGTCGCCGCCTTTGCCGATCTGGGCGCGGATGGCGGCATAGTCGATCTGATGGTCGAATTGGGCGAAGGTGCGCTGCCAGGATGCCGCGTGCAGATCGACGCTATCGATCAGCGTGCCGTCCATGTCGAAGATGACAGCAGCAATCATGGTGGTTCCAATGCAATAAGGGAGAAGGCCTCTGCAACAAGATCACGGTCCAGCCGTTCCGTGGGCGGCCTAGCAATAGGATGCACTGGCCTATCAATGAGCCTCTACGTCATAAACCGCATTCGGATCCCGGCAGGCGGCGATGACAAGAGCCGTTGCAGACATCCTGACCACGGTCCTCCTGATCATCGCGGCTGCGGTGCTCACCCTGCCGCTCCTGTTCCTGTTCGTCGCGATCCCGAGCTTCATGCTGCTGACGACCGGCAGCGAGTTGGACGAGGCGCCGGAGTTCTACTTCTGGGCCCTGATCTGAGCTGTCCTGCCGTTCCTCGCCGCCGCCATCTGGGGTGCCGCCGGCGGCCTCGTCTGGATCAGGCGACGCCGGTACTGGGCCATGATGATGCTCTCCTGGCGGTCGGCGCCGGGCTCCCCGGCCTGGCTTACCTCTGCCTTCGCGTGCTGCGCTAAGCGCCCCGCCTATATTGTTCCTGGCCCTACCCCACGTCTCCGCCCCGACCCGTCATACCACCCAAACCAGCAGGTAGCCGGCGCGCCCGCGACCCCGGGCGCCCCTGGAACCCCGGCCGTGCGATCTGGGAAGAAAATCGTTAGCCTGCCTTGGGCAGCCAGCGCCGGCGCTCGACCAGAAAAGATGGCAGGCATGAACCTGGAAGACCTCTATCGCCTGCTGCGCACCGGGCATGTCCAGGCCCAGAGCATGATCGACACCATCGACGATCCCCTGCTGGTCCTCGACCAGACCTTGTGCGTGCAGACCGCCAGCCGCGCCTTCTACGAGACCTTCGAGGTCAGCCGGGACGAGACGGTCGGCCGGCCGATCTACGAGCTGGGCAACGGGCAGTGGAACATCCCCGAGCTGCGCCGGCTGCTCCAGGAGGTGGTGCCCAAGGCGCATGCCGTCCTGGACTATGAGCTGAGCCACGACTTCCCGAGCATCGGGGAGCGCATCATGCTGCTCAGCGCCAAGCGCCTGTTCCACCCGGACAACAACCGCCTGAACCTGCTGATCGTCATCGAGGACGTCACCGAGCGCCGCCGGATCAACCACGAGAAGGATCTGGTGATCGGCGAGATCCAGCACCGGCTGAAGAACCTGCTGGCGATCGTCCAGGCCCTGGCACGGCAGACCGAGGTGGAGGGCCGCTCCGCGCGGGAATACCAGGACACCTTCCTGGGCAGGCTCGGTGCCTTGATCGGTACCTATGAGCTGTCCATCTCCGGCCAAGCCCGCCCCGACCTGCAGGAGCTGGCCGTGCGCGTGGCGACCATGCTGGGCAGCGAAACCGTGGTCATCGAGGCGAGCCCGAACGTTACGTTGGCACCTGCGCAGGTGCTGCCGCTCGGCATGATCCTGCATGAGCTCGGCACCAATGCCGTCAAGCATGGTGCCCTGTCCGTACCGGGCGGCCGGGTGCGGGTCGGCTGGGCGCTGAGCGGTGCGGCGGGCGATCAGCACCTGGCGCTGCACTGGCGGGAGGAAGGCGGGCCGACGGCCCAGCAGCCGGCCGCCCACGGCTTCGGCACGCGGCTGATCAACGCGGCAATCCGCGATCTGCACGGAAAAGTGGAACTAGCGTTTGCCACCACCGGTTTGCAGGTCGAGGTGACCCTACCGATGCGGTGAGCATCAGGAGTGACAGGTGCCTGGCAGAACAGCTCCAGAGGCACCGTCCAACAGCCTGCTCGTGCTGGTGGTCGAGGACGAGTTCCTGCTCGCCATGGAGCTGGAGGCCATCATCCTGGCCCAGGGCTGGCGGGTGCTGGGACCGGCGGCGAGCGTCGCGGCAGCACTCGATCTGCTGGGCAGCCAGCTGCCGGACGTGGCGGTGCTCGACGTCAACCTGCACGGCGTGATGGTGACGCCGGTGGCGGAAGCCCTGGTGCGGCAGCACATCCCGTTCGTGCTGGTGACCGCCTACCAGCCGTCGCGGCTCCAGGGCAGTGCCGTCCTGGCCAGGGCGGTCAACATCGGCAAGCCCGTGGGCGCGCGCCGCCTGGTCCAGGCGATCCTGCAGGTGATGGAAGCCTAGAAGCCCGGCATGGTCATGCCTTTGCCCCCGCCACGCCCACCCTGCCCGCAACCATGTAGCCAAGCCGGCCAGTACCTTCCGTACGATGGCCGAACCGGTTGAGCCCCGGCCGGGCCGGAGCATATTTCCTCAACGATGCCACGCTCAACCGGAGCCGCCCGTGCCGATTCGTCCGGAGCCGCAGGACCGTGCCCCAGCCGTACCGCGGACGCCGACGTGGCTGGCCGACCGGCAGGCCGAGATCGCCCAGCTGCGCCAGGCCGCCCGGCTCATCGAGGCCAGCCGCGGGCGCTGCTGGACGAGCTGCTCGGCCAGCAGCGCCGTCTGCGGCAGCAGGCGGCCCGGCTGTCGGGCCGCAGCCGTGGTTGGCTTGGGGAGAGGGACCATGGCGAGCGGCGAGACGGTGTTGGCGATGGCCCAGCGCCATCTGCGCGAGGGGCAGCAGCGGGTCGCCGACCAGCAGGCCCAGGTCGCCGTGCTGGAACAGGCCGGCCATGAGGCCTGCCAGTCGCGCGCGCCCTGCTCGCGGTCATGACCGAGACCCTGCGGCTGATGGCCGAGCATCTGGCGGTCGAGGAAGAAGAAGCGCGCCAGGCCGGGCACCCCGCCACGATCCCCCATGCGGGTGCCCGGGTTTGTCGTAATCATACGACCCTGGGGCAGGGTGGGAAGAGCCGGAAAGTAGGGGCCACCGGGCGGGACAATCGTCCGTATCACTGGCCGGTGCGGGACTTTGCCGAGCGCCTGATCATCTTGTCTGCAACGGCGGCATCCGACTGGCGCGCGCCGTCCGGTTGAGACCCGGCCCGCCTGCCCAGACTGGACAGTGCCCAGCACGGCGTGCTGGAGCGGCATAGAGTTTGCCAGCACGGCCCTACGGTCTGTGCCTTCTGCTCTCAGAGGACGTTGGATGAACACGGCAGGTCTCGCCGCCGCCCTCGGCGCCGTCGCCATTTATGCGGGCATGTTCGCCGCCGGCCGGGCCGGTGCCTGGGATGGCCTCAACGGCTATGACCAGACCGCGATCCGCTTCGCGGTCACAACGGTGTTGGTGTTGCCCTTCCTCTGGGCGGCCCTCATGCCCGCCGCACGGCGGATCGGCATCGGGCGTCTGTTCGCCCTCTTCGTCCTGAACGGCGCGCCCTACAGCGCCGTGTTCCTCGGCGGGCTGGTGTTCGCGCCGGTCGCCTATGGTGCCGCGCTGGTGCCGGGGCTGCAGCCGGTAGCGGTGATGGTGGTCGCGCTCCTGTGGCGCGGGCAGCGCCCTGCTCTGCCCAATGTCCTGGGGGCGGCCATCTGCCTGGGTGGGGTGCTGGTGATGCTGCTCGACCGGCAGGTCACCGGCAGCACTGATCTGCCGATCGGCATCGGGCTGTTCCTCCTGGCGAGCGCCATGTGGGGCACCTACACCGTCGCGCTCAAGACCTGGGCGATCGAGCCGCGCGAGGCATTGGCCACCAATGCCCCGCTCTCGGCTCTGCTCTACCTGCCGGTCTATCTCCTGTGGCAGGGGCCGGAGGCGGTTCTGGCCGCGCCCGCGTCGGCGGTCCTGCTGCAGGCGGTCTACCAGGGCGTGCTGGTGGGACTGGTTGCCCTGATCCTGTTTACCGTGGCGGTGAAGACGGCCGGCAGTGCCGCCGTCGCTGCCCTGGCCCCGGCCATCCCGGTCCTGGCAACCCTGATCGGTTGGGCGGTCCTGGGCGAGCGACCCAACGGCTCCCAGTGGGCCGGGCTCGTCATCGTCACGATCGGGCTGCTGGTCGGCACGCTCTGGCCGATGCTCAAGGCCCGCCAGCAGGCTATGGTTGCCTGAGCCAAGCCCGCCGCTTGCCCTGCTTCAGGGCGGGAGGATCGGCAGCGCCGGGATGATCACCATGCCGGCGAGATGGGCCAGCGTACCCTGGTCGGCCAGCCGTCAGGCCACCGCGGCCTCGGGCAGGAGCGCCTCGTGCGGATGGAATACCTTAAAAGGCGTAGGCCTCATCGTCCTCCGGCACGAGCAGACGGTCGGTCATGCCGGTCTTCTCCGAGAAGACGCGCAGCTCGGCGCGGGTCAGGGCAGAATGGTTCACCGCCTCCATATGGCTGGCGATCAAGGTTGCCCGCGGCGCCGCGTCGTAGACCTTCCTGACGTCCTCGGCATTCATGATGATCGAGCCCAGCCCAGGAACCTGCGCATCGCCTGCGTTGAGCACGACGACGTCCGGATTATGAGCAGCGAGGCTCGTCTTCACGTGGGCATTCCAGATCGTATCACCGGCAAGGTAGAGAACCTTCTCGTCCGGGTGCTTGAAGACGACGCCGCAGACCTCGCCCAACAGCTCCCCGGCCACCGCCAGGGCTTGGTCCGAGCCATGCTGGCCGGGGGTCTTGATCAGCGAAACGCCACTAAAGGCTGTGTCTTCGGTCAGGATGCGGACGTCGCGGAAGCCCTGCGAGTGGATCAGCTCCGCGTCCTTCTCATGCTGGGCAAACAGCGGCAGGTGCTTCGGCACCAGCTTGACCGCGGCCTCGTCCCAGTGGTCCGCGTGCGTGTGGGTCACGATGACCGCATCGACGCCGAGGATGTCATCCATTGGGGTCCGCAGTGGGAGGCGCGGGCTGCGAATGTGGCTGTTCAGCGTGCCCTCGAAGCCGGGGTAGGCGTCCTTCTCGGCCAGATAAGGATCGATCAGGAACTTCACGCCGCCGAAGTCGAGGCGCAGCGTCGCGTTGCGGATCTGTTTGATCTTCATGGCGATCTTTCCTGCTTGTCGTCGATGTGGAAAGGCTGCCGATGTGCACCCTGGTCACATAGTTGGCGCCATAGAGATCCAACTCAGCCTGCCAGCCACAGACCGCGGAGTCGCCGCGGAAGACATGGGTGAACTCCTGGAAGCTGGCCGGGCGCAGCGCGCTCGGCTACATCGCGTGGCCCGCACCGATCGGCAGGCCGAACGCAGCCAGCGCCATCCACACCGCCATGGCGACCATCATCAGGTTCTCGGTGAGCGAGATGAACCCGAGGGGAACATTGCTCGATCCGCCGACACAGGCGCACTTGAGCTCGCGGCGGTCGATGTAGACGGCCTTGAACACCGAGACCGCGCCGACCGTGCCGATGAACAGCGCGATTGGCACCGACAGCCAGGTGAGCGCGCCAGCGACCATCAGCACGCCCGCAAGTCCTTCGGCGAAGGGATAGACGTAGCTGTACGGCACCCACCGCTTGGCAAGCAGGTCGTAGTTCAGGAACATGGTCGCGAAGCTCTCGATGTTCTGGAGCTTCAGCAGGGCCAGCACGACCATCGAGAAGCCGATGAACCATTCGGCTGCACGGACGGTGAACACGCTTCCTGTCGCGGCATAGCCTGCCGCCATCGCCATGAGCGCGGTCATGGCGAACAGCGCGATGACCGGGCGGTAGCTCGTCGCCTTCGGGTCCACGACGGGCTTGCCGAGGAACCGGCGCAGGTCGTCGTAGCCGCCGACACGCTCGCCGCCGATGAAGATCTGGGGGGTGGTCGCCACGCCGTGCTGCGCCTTGAAGGCGTCGGTCTGCTCGCGGGTGGTAAGGTGGTGGTCCTCGACCTCGTAGCCGGACCGCTCCAGCAGGTGCTTGGCCTTGAGACCGTAGGGGCAGGTGTGGTGCGGCATCACCATGCGGTGGATGACCGCCTTCTTCGCCACCAGGGGGCGGCTCGATGCAGGGGAAAGGATGCTGGTGGCCGACATGTTCGGTCTCCTTGAGATCCGGTCGGCATGGATATAGGGTCCGTACCGTGGTACGGAGTCAAGGGGTCAACATGCTCACCATCGGCGAGTTCGCCGCTGCAGGGGGCGTCGGGGTCGAAACGATCCGGTTCTACCAGCGCAGGGGCCTGCTCGGGACGCCTGCGCGCGAGGGCGGAATCCGGCACTACGGCCAGGAGGACGTGCGCCGCCTGCGGTTCATCCGGCAGGCGCAGGCGGCAGGCTTCACGCTGGAGGAGATCCGGGAGCTCTTAGAGCTGGATGCGGGCGAAGATCGCCGTCGGGCCCGCGAGCTTGCGACGGCCCGCGTCGCAGCCCTCGACGCCAAGATCGCCGAGCTTCAACGGGCTCGCGATGCGCTAGGGCGACTGGCGCGCGAGTGCGGGGAAGGGAGCACCGGGCCATGTCCGATCCTGGCTTCCTTTGATGTTTGACGCGAGCAAAGCATCCAGGCGAGGCTCGCCGGTTATTCCGGCGCCAAGCCAAGGGGCTCTCCAACCCAACCAAAGTGTATGGAGGCTACCTACCCCATAAACTGCTTGGCCTCGACGACCGAGGGCGGGCGTCATCGCAAGAGCTTGTCCGAGCCGCTGCCCACCCCCGACCGCGAACCCAGGCCGGGTGCACCGGCTGGGCGAGGATCCGGTCGATCGCAGCCAGTACGGTCGGCTGGCGGTGCCGGGCGGTCGGACGGGGTGGCAGGGGTGCGGGCCATGCAGGAGGCCTGCCAGCGCGCACACACCGGCCGGATGTCGACCGGCAAGCTGGGGCGCCAGGGAAGTGCGCCCAAAGTTCTGGTATCTGGCCTCGGCAGTCGTCCCGGCCGGCAGCGCGGTGACAACTTCCATGCTGGCACAATTCACTTGCGCTGGCTAAATACTTTTCGGCGCCGGCCGGTTGAGATCGGCACGTTGACCATGGCCGCACCTGAGCACAGGCTGCCCGAATCGATCCTTGGCTATAGGGAGCGTCACCATGACCGTCATCTCGATGGACGGCACCGATTCGGCCAGCTGGGACCCGCAGCTCGACGCGGTGACCGCCGCCCCCGCGCACCATCAGGTGCTCTACGAGGACGAGCTGATCCGGGTGGTCTCGGTCAGCATCGCGCCCGGCGTCCAGGAGCCGGTGCATCATCACCGCTGGCCGTCGGTGTTCGTGATCGACCGGCTGCCCAGCCGGATGCGCGACTTCAATGGCGATGGCCAGGAGATCCCGCTGCCGGTCGAGGTCGGCGCCGAGCTACCGCTGGTGGTCAGGTTCCCTCCGCAGCCGGCGCACTCGGTGCGCAACGAGGACGACGTCCCGTTCCACGGCACCCGGATCGAGTTCAAGCAGGGCTTCCCGGGCTAGCGATGCTGGCCGGTGCGCGATGGTTGAGATCGCGTGGTCGGCTGGCATGGACGGCTGTCCCTTGGCACACTGCCTGGCCAACCCACTCTGATGGCGCAGTCGGTGATGTTCCGAGGTGCCACGATGTTTCATGATGATGAATGGCGGGAATTCATCCGCGTCCTCAACCATCGGATGAGCAGCGAGAAGCGCAGCATGACCGATGACGAGATGCGGCAATGGCGCGACATGGTCAGCAAGCGCTTCCAGGGCGAGGTGCCGCAGCCGCCCGACCCCTGGGCCAAGCTGCCATCCTATCGCGAGCACCAGTGGACGATCCAGCACCGGGTCGACAAGGAGCTGTTCTGGACCGACGGGGGGTACTGGGAGGTCTGGGGCCACCATACCCTGCACCGGCTGGAGCGGGAGCGGATCGAGCGGGAGCTGGTGCGTGTCCAGGCCGAGGAGCCGGAGTTCCCTGGCCAGCTCGTGCCGGTCAAGGTCATCTACCAAATTGGGGCGGCTGAGGGATAAGCGCCAGCAGCGCCGCACGAGCGTGCGGCCGGAATATGATCAGCAGGGTAACCGTGCTTCGGGCAGGCATGGATGCGGCAGGGTTGCCGGGGGAAAGCGGGATAGATGAACCTGGAGGACATGGCGCAGAGGTTGGAGGCAAGCGGCGATTACCGCGTGCTCCGCCGTCTCGTGCCGCGCCGGCACCCGCACCTCGCCGATGGGTCGGCCACCCGGATCGGGCTGTTCGTCGATGTGGAGACGACCGGCCTGGATCCGGTCCGGCACGAGATCATCGAGCTGGCGATGGTCCCGTTCACCTATGCCCTGGATGGCCGGATCTTCGCGGTTGGCGACGCGTTCCAGCACCTGCGGCAGCCCGCAGAGCCGATCCCGCCGGAGATCTCCGCGATCACCGGGATCGATGACGCGATGGTGGCCGGTCAGACCATCGAGCCGGCCAAGGTGGCCGCCTTTGCCGCGCCGGCTGCACTGGTGATCGCGCACAATGCCGCCTTCGACCGCCGCTTCCTGGAACGTTTCTGCCCCCTCTTCACCCGCAAGCCCTGGGCCTGCTCGATGGCGCAGATCGACTGGGCAGCAGAGGGCCATGAAGGGCTCAAGCTCGCCTATCTCGCCGCAGGTGCCGGGTTCTTCTACGACCGCCACCGAGCCGAGAACGATTGTCTCGCCGCCATCGAGCTGTTGGCGACCCCGCTGCCCAAGAGCGGCATCCTCGCCCTCACCAGACTGCTAGCGCAGGCGCGCCCGCCGACCTGGCGCATCGTTGCGGAAGACTCTCCCTATGACCGCAAGGACCAGCTGAAGGCCCGTGGCTATCGCTGGAGCGATCGGCCGGGCCCAGCACCACGCGGCTGGTATCTCGATGTCGACGAGGCAGGCGGGGAAGCCGAGCTGGCCTTTCTCCAGGCGGAGATCTACGGGCGCCCGGTCCAGCTCCAGGTCACGCGCATCGATGCCTATGACCGCTTTTCGGAGCGGTGCTGAGAGCCCGTTTGAGAATGGGTTGGCGGGCGGATCAGAGTGTGGTGGAAGCTCGGGATGTGGACCCGAGAGAGCCGTGGCCGGATGGCCGAGATCGCCCGCAAGACCAAGCGTTACCCGACTGACCTGACCGACGAGGAGTGGCAGCGGATCCAGCCGCTGCTGCCGGCTGTGCCAAAGCGGGGGCGCAGGCCGACGACGGACCTGCGCGAGGTGCTCAACGCGATCCGCTACATGGCACGCAGCGGTGGGGGCTGGCGGATGCTGCCGAGGGACTTCCCACCCTGGCCAACCGTGTACTGGTGGTTTCGGCGCTTCGTGCGTCTCCTGCTGTTCCGCACCATTCACGACGTGGCCCTGATGCTGGATCGCGAACAGGCGGGGCGGGAAGCCAGCCCGTCCGGTGGCATCCTGGACAGCCAGTCGATCAAGGCGCCGCATGGGGCGACCAGAGGCTACGATGCCGGCAAGAAGGTGCTGGGCCGCAAGCGCCACATCGCGGTCGACACCGATGGCCGGCTCTTGATGGTCAACCTGACCAGCGCCGACATCGCGGACAGCGCCGGTGCCCAGACAATCCTGGCCGCCATCCGCAAGCGGTGGCCCTGGCTCAAGCACCTGTTCGCCGATGGTGCGTATGATCGCGGCAAGCTGATGAGCAAGGCCGCCTTCCTCGACTTCGTCGTCGAGATCGTCCGGCGGCTCGATCACGAGCCGGGCTTCAAGCTCCTCCCCCGCCGGTGGGTGGTCGAGCGGACCTTCGGCTGGATGGTCCGCTGGCGCCGCCTGGTACGGGACTACGAGGCCAGGCTCGATGTGTCCGAAGCCTTCATCCACGTCGCCATGGGCAGCCTGCTCCTGCGCCGCATCAGCCACCCATAGCTATTCTCAAACGGGCTCT
>Ga0182739_1001427_pt1 | contig 25154 bp, 17 predicted proteins | sample eDN5th30CBELigBY_FD_128873 | JGI IMG/M metagenome (GOLD analysis project Ga0182739, IMG submission 128873) | Enriched backyard soil microbial communities from Emeryville, California, USA - eDNA 5th pass 30_C BE-Lig BY (version 2) (version 2) | ecosystem: Environmental > Terrestrial > Soil >... | reverse complement strand
GATAGGGCGGTAGTCTAGCGAGCCACTGAACCGACTCTCGCGGAAAACACGGTCATTAATCGATTCATGGATTAAGCCGAGGGGATTGTCATACATGTAATCATTCCGTTCCTGCCATCCGCCATCTTCGTTATAGATATGGTCCGTTGGGTTACGGATCATGGCCTGCCTCCAGATGCCATAACCAGTACCGCCCTGATTTGATTTTGCAGTTTGGTTAATCACCTGGATATTCGTGCGCAACTTGCCATCAAACATTTCATGATTCAACGCTGCCCTTATATTCAACCGCTCCTGGCCTGTCTTCAGCATGATCCCTTCCCAATCGCGGTAGTTCAACGAGCCGGTAAAGTTTGTCCGCGAATTGCCGCCAAAGAAGGTCAGGTTATGATTTTGGCTCACCGGCGTCTGGAGTACTTCATCGATCCAGTTGGTGTTTCCACCGTAGTCGGTATATTCGTACCCTTCGCTAATCAACCGGCGAATATCGCTGGCATCCATCATCTCAGGAATGCGCTGAATTTGCTGTACGTTAACGTAGCCGTTGTACTCGATGGATGTACGGGATTCCGCACTCCGGTTCTTCCGAGTAGTAATCAACAACACGCCACCCGTAGCCCGGGTACCGTAAATAGCGGCCGCAGAGCCGTCCTTGAGCACGTCTATGGATTCGATGTCTTCCGGAGCCACGGTACCCAAATCGCCGGGGATACCGTCAATCAGCACCAACGGATTCTGCGAACCGTTAATGGAATTGAGTCCCCGCAGGTTAATCTGGGTGGAGCCGGTGGGGTCACCATTAGGCGTAGTAATCCGCATACCTGCCACTTTACCCTGAATCAATTGGGCCGCATCCCGTACCGCTCCCTTGGTGAAATCCTCGGCTTTTACGCTGGAGATGGCACTGGTTACTTCCCCCTTGCGTTGTGTACCATAACCTACCACTACCACTTCATCGAGCGTCTCTTCACTCGCCAGCAACTGGATGGTTAGCGTGGTTTGATTGGTCAGGTTCACATCCTGACCCACAAACCCCAGGGCAGAGACTGTTAAAACCGCGGGCGACGTATACTGTATGGTAAAATCGCCTGACTCATTGGTTGCCGTAGCCACCTGAGTACCCTGTATTCCCAACGTGGCACCCGCTAACGGGCTTCCCGTCTCATCTAGGACCTTCCCCCGCAGGGTGGTCGATTGCTGCGCAAAACCCACATAGGTGCCCAGCATACATAAAATAAATAAATAAATGGATAACTTTTTCATGCATTTGTCATTTAGTAATCGTTTGGTTTAAAAGCGTTATAATTAATGTTTAAAAAACATTTAAATAATTGTAAAACAATACATCAACATGTAAGACGGCCCATAACTTGGTGATAAAACGTCACAACGACATCTTAAAACACAAAGATAACCCATGTCTGTTCGCCAGACTACCCGCATATTTGCAGATGGCAGCCATAAATTAACAAGCGTGTTATTCGTTCTTTAGCACAAAGCCCTGGCTTTCCCAGCGTCACAAACAACAAAGCCTTGCTTTGGGTACAAACGCCTAATCCTATCATGGACTATTCCCTGAATTATGCCGAGGACCCGGCTGAATACCTCTCGCTGGGCGACGCCGCCTACCTCAGTTCGTTTGCACTGATGAACACCGGCGACGCCACCAGCTGGATTCAGCGGGAGCAAAACCGTGGTCCCTGGTATTACGATGGTGAAATTGATTTGGGCTATGGCGGTGCGTTGCGCACTGCGGCCACCATCGTGGTCAATGACCCCGATTTTGGCTGGTATGCCTATGGCGGTGATTTAAAACGCCAGGGCAACCGCTTCGCCGTCCAGTCGAAGGACGGCCTACAACAGCGCTTCCACTTTCTGTCCGATGGCATCAAACTGGGCATCACCTGTGCGCAGGACGGCTTTGCTTCGCAACCGGACGCCATTTCTTTCGATGCTGCCCTTTCGGACATCACGCTGGTGTTGGAAAACCGTACAGGCACAAACCACGAGCAGGAACTGACACTCGGCGGACTGCCGGCGGGGATTTACGTCGTGGAACTGGACGGACAGCCGCTAACGGATTTGCAAGCAACCAGCGGAGACACCCGGCTGACTGTCCCGGTAGCAGGCGAAAGCCAAACGTACACCGTGAGACTGAAAAGGAAAATATAAACACTCCCTATAGCTTGTTTACCCTTTGTTTACCTTTTGCATACCCTTTTTCTCCCCTTTTGGTAAGGATTTGGTAAAGAATAGGTAAAGAATTGGTATAGAATAGGTAAGGAACTGGTAAGGGATAGGTAAGCAGGTGGTAAGCGAGGACTAAGCTATAAGTAAGCAATTGGTAATAAAAAGGTAAGCGCGAGGTAAACAAAACCCCGCCGTGGATGATGTACGGCGGGGTTTGAGTAGCTTGGCGAGCTGGTTACGACTCATTCCGAGCCCTCAACAGCCGAAATATAATACAGGTATTCCAACTCTTTGGCGGTCACCAGCGCTTTCTGCTCAGGAGTGAGGGTAACCGACTGCCACTCTTCCGTGGGGAAAACCTTCAACGACGCGGTACGCAGGTCGTTCAGGGCAATGGGAAGATTGAAGCCTTCGATACATTTTTCCCATTTGTAAAACAGTTGATCCCCTTCAAAGTAAAAGCGCAATTGCGGAATCTGCACGGTAGTGAGGTACTGCGCAAAAACGTTCCTATAATCGTAGTCGGTCTTGTCGCAGAAATAGTCGATCAGCTGCGTACCATCGATGGTCTGGTGGGCAAAATCCCGTTGGAACCCCCGCAGTATGTCGCGGAACAGCGTATCATTAGCAATGCTGTGACGTATGGTATGCAGCATATTTCCACCTTTGGGGTACATATCGCCGCTACCCTGTGCATTTACGCCGAATGCAGGTACGATGGGTTTATCATTCCGGATACCCCGGCGCACACCAGCAACATAATCGTTTCCGGCTTTAATGCCCCAGTGATATTCGGCATACAACGCTTCGGCATAGTTGGCAAAACTCTCGTGTGTCCACATATCTGCCAAATCGTTGGAGGTAATGCTGTTGCCCCACCATTCGTGCGCACTCTCGTGGATAATGATAAAATCAGACAGCAATCCATAGCCCGTGCCGGAGCCGTCGCGCCCGCGATAGCCGAATGCGTAGAAGTTGCCATAGCCAATGCCGCTTTGGTGCTCCATTCCCGTGTTATCGGCCTCTACCAGTTTGAAGCTGTCTTCATAAAACGGATACGGGCCAAACCAATGCTCAAAGGCTTGCAGCATTTTCTTCGTCTGCTCCGGAAAATAGACTTTCGCCTGCTCCTGATGTAGCTGCAACGGCCAGAACTGCAAATCGAGTATGCCCTTTTCGCCAATGTAGGTATCGTTGAACGAAGCGTATTTTCCGATATAAGGGATGATGCAATAGTTGCTGATGGGATTAACCACTTCCCAGGTGTAAGACATTGTTCCATTGTGGTTGTCGTTTCGTTTGACCAACCGGCCATTGCCCACCGCCTGGAGGGTGTCCGGCACGATCATGGTCAATGTAGCACCATTCTCCGGTTCATCGCTCTGGTGGTCTTTGCAGGGATACCATACCGAAGCCCCGAGGCCCTGGCAGCATACCGTCATCCACGGATTGTCCAGCGAATCCCGCGAAAATGTCCACCCACCATCCCAGGGTGGCCTAACGGCAATGTGCGGATTGCCTGAAAAATAAACGTTGACCTGATCGGTGGTGCCTTCGTTCTGCTCGGGCAGCTGCACATACCAGATATCACCACCGACATGCGCTACCTCCCGCTTGCTGCCATCGCTCACCAGCACCACGCTATCGATACGGAGCGGCGGTTTCAAATCGAGCTGCATTTTGCCTGTGCCCTTGCCCACCACCTGGTAGGTGATGGCGTTTGTGCCGCGGGTGTATTTTTCGGTAAAATCGGGCACGATGGTCAGGTCGTACCGCTGTACGTCCCACCAGGCCCTTTCGGGGGTATTGCTTCCGCGCAAGGTGTCCGCCCGCGAAAACCGCTCCTGCCTGCTCACCAGCTCCTGTGCGGTGGCGCCGAGGGTCATCAACACCCCGACACTTATTGCTAATGCGTATTTACTAACTGATCTCATTGTCATTTTGGTTAATAGTTATACGAAGATAGGCGATGCCTATCCATGAAACCCTTCACATTTTGGCCAATCCAAACCGCAAATTAACACATTATTTTGCGATGCCGATTGGACAGGTTAAAACCTCCGTCTTTTGCCTGCTGCCCGTTGCAACGCCCAGCGCGAGGGCGAGGTACCGGGCCACCACTACGATTTTTGCTTTAGTTAATGAATCTTATGTAACTCCACCGCAAAACTGACGAGCCTGTCGCCGGTAGGCTAAAAATCAGGCACTCTCGGGCACTTTAGCTTAGTAATCGGGCACTTTGGGGGTGTTTTCAGGCACTTTGGGTCAACCTGCCCGGCTATCGGGTACCCGTTTTTTTCCAACGGGTACTAATCAATTGTTCCGTGGTACAGGTAAAACGTTCACGCGTACCCTTTCACGGCTCCACGGTGCAGCGCGGTGGCATACCGGTACCGTTGAACCGTTGCCGGGCGCCCGGCGGGCAGGTAGGCGTACCGCCCGGCTTTTACACGGTACTGTTCCGCCGCTTTGCCGTACCGGCCAACCGCCCCACGGCGCCGTTGGGCAACTCCAGGGTGCTCTTTAAGCGCCACGTGGTGCCGTTCAAGCGTTGCATGGCCCCGTTCGGCCATGCCACGGTACCGTTCCGTTGTTTCATGGCACAGCGCGGCCATCCGGCAGTACCCGTCATCCGCACCATGGCATTGCTGCACGGTTCCGGGGTATTCCGGTGCAAACCAGGTGCGCCGTTCGGCTGTACAGGGGCATTGGTTAGCCACCCACCGTTACCGGCAGGTGCTTCGGCGGTAGCACCGGATAACCGGGGTGTACCATTCAATCAGGCAACAGCACCGCGGAGCGGCGCGCCAGCAACACTAAAAAGGTTTCTTTTTCGGTATTGTGGAAGGCATTGGCATGGGTGGCAGCCTGGGTGAGATAACTTTTGAATTCCGGGTAAGTGGGAATAGGGTGGGTAATCGTGATTATCCTGACAATAATCTTGGTAGGTGTATTGGCCGCGTTCCTCTTCAATAGACCCATCGCTGGCACACTCTGCCAATATCGTAATCCGAGCTATCTTTTCTTATTCTTCATCGTCATTTTGGCTTTTACGCCACCGCCGTAATTGTAGGTCTTGCTGTTGCTTTCCTTCTTTTTATGAAAAGCACCTCCCCGTGATTCGTCCACCTCATTCTTATTTTTTGGATTACTGGACGGGTGATAGATGACTAGATCTTCGGGAAGGGGCACGACAGGGATTTTCTTCCCCAAGGATTGTTCTATTTTTTTGAGTTCCGGTAGTTCGATGTCTGTAGCAAATGTGATGGCAATAACTTCATCATCTGAAGTTTTTAGGATATGCTGCACAAAAACATCGTTATTTTCCGGTACTTCAAAATGAAATACAAAAGGAATCCCACTTAAATCAATATCCTTCGTGTTTTCATTTGCAATGAGGAGTATTCGGCATTCAGGAGTTTGCTTAAAATCATTGATGTCATCAAAACCTGCATCATCATGAAACAAGGGATGCAACACGGCTACTTCTCCTTTTTTGGCATTTAGGTTTTGACCAAGCTTTTGTGCGGTAAGCCGGGTATTCACAAATACCACCACTTTATCAAATACCTCCTCGTCTCGGATCAAAAGATTTAGCAGATTGATTTTCGTGGTGAAATTCGGAACTTGATATAACATGAGCTCATGTGTTTCGGCCGTTTCCTCACCCAACTCTTCAGCCTCAATCAGCGTGGCAAAGGGCATGAAATCATCAATCATCAAATGCAATTTTTCGTGCTCGACGGTACTGAATACTAAATACTGAACTTTTCCGCAGCTTTGTGCCAGCTCCCTTACACGGGTCTGCATGCCTTGCTTAACTATTTCTTCGGCATCATCAATGATGAATGTTTGAATACGGTTTAGATTAAGGCCTAATTTCAGATACACCGCACGGGCACGGTTTGGAGTGGCTACCACAATATCTACCCCACGAACCAAACCGTCGATCTCTTCCTCCATACTTCCGCTTGCTTTGAGCCCCATGATATGAAGGTTTTTATTCTGGCTGATTGTCAGAAAACGATCAACTATCTCAGCAACCCTTTCTTCATTAGGCGCTAAAACCAACACTTTAGGGGCTTCATCTTCCGTATACTTTAAGCGCATTAATACGCCAAGAACATACGCCGTTGTTTTTCCGGCTCCTTCGGGCGCAATGCCAATAATGCTATGCCCGCCGATTATTCTGGAGAGTGTTTTTAACTGGATCTCTTTTGCTGTAAAATAACGCAAATCGGTCATGGATGCATGAAGACGTTTGCTAAGTTTTAATTTATCTAAAGACACTGCCGAATAGTTAAAAGAATACGAAGCTGTAAAGGTAGACAAAATAAAAACACCCCACCGCCGTAGTGGCAGCGGGGTGTTTTACTTACATCCGGAAATGTACTTAACTAATACCGGTTTAATGAACTCCTGTGCGGGTATCCCACCACATCTGTTGCCCCCACACAAAGTCTTCTACATTTCCCAATACTTCATTGAGATTCTCCTCGTTGTACAGGTACTCGTTGTTAGGATAAGGCAATCGGAACGGCTGGTCGTTGTGCGCATCGCCATAAACCGAATTGAGTGAAGGGTAGTTCGTAGACGGAATGCCGGTACGGCGATACAGTGTCCAAGCCTCGAAATTGTTTTTGAACAGCGCTACCCACTGGTCCCACCAAATGCGCTCCTTGGTGTTATTCCATTTTCCGGCTCCGGCCAGGTAAGTGTCTGCGTCTGCGGTCGCGATGCCGTTATCTTCCATGGAGAGTCGGACAGCCTTTTCATAAGCCTCCTGCGCAGACATACCGGCATTGTAACCCAACATGGCTGCTTCCGCTAAAATGTAATAACTCTCTGCTGCACTGAAAAACGGTGTAAATCCGGCCGCATCGTTCATATACTTGTCGCCGATGAACGAAATAAGCGCCAGGTTTGAAGGCCCCGAGGCAGCTCCATTCTGATAGCCACGGTACTCGCCGTCGCTGGCCTTATTGGCTACTTTAGCGATACGCGGGTCCTCAGTTTCAAGCAGGTGTTCAATAAAAATATCAGACATACCGAAATTGTCTACGCGCCGATCGATGTAACCGTTGTTGTACCAAGGCTCGTTATAAGGCTCGGCGCCCGGCCAATACAAGTAGGTTGGTTATCGACAGCCAAAAGTACTTCAACATTAGGGGCAACGGCAACCTCCTGGCGCTCCATGCCAATATAGGAAATTACCAATGTGGTTGCCGTAGCAGGTGCCTGCAGGGTGAACAGGCCGTTTTCATCGGTCATCGTGCCGACCGTGGTCCCTTTGACGCTTACCGAAGCGCCCGCGATTGGTGTCTTGTCTTCGTTCGACAACACCTTCCCCGTGACGGTGGTCTGTGCGAATACCGATTGTACACTCAATAACGCACAAATTGAGAATAGATAAACAAATTTCTTCATGTATAAGCAATTACTTAATAAATACAGCTAACCAAGAATTAAAAGGTATGTTCCGTAAGGGTGCGGAACCATATCATGTGTTTGTGCCTTGGGTATGTCAAATGTAGCGTGCCAATATATGCAATCATAACCGCATATTAACAAATCATAACCGTATTTTAACCATATTGGAAATAGAACACAAAGACACGCACCATTGACATTGGTCAATAGCCTAAAACGGGCACTTAAAAAACCAGCCTTAATCAGTCATCAATGCTGACACCGAAGTGCCAGCCAACTTAATCTGATAAGGCCATTGTTCTTCTTTTGGCGCTTCGGTCTGCTCGCCCCTGCGACGCATTGGAATCGACCAATGTTGAGTAGGTGCCCCCATGACGACAAGCCAAAGGTATTGGGTATTCTTTGGCACCCTAAACGACGTTGTGCCCTCCTTGGCAGACTGGGCTTTACTATAAATACGCTTTCCGTCGTGTGTATAAGCTACAAACCCATATCGCCAGCCGGCTTTGTCTACGTTATGTGCGCTGTACCCCTCATTTCCCGCCAGCCCTTTAAACTGTAATTTTATTTTGGTGCCGGGCTTGGGCACTTCGAGTTGGATACCATTATAACCGTAGTTTTGAGGACATTTTGTGCTGTCTATTCGATACCAGCCGTTACCGGCGTCGACCAGCGAGGTGAAATGCTGATTTGCGTACGGACTGGCCACTTTGCGGATACGGTCCATGTCCCACGTGATGAACCGACGGCAGGCATCGAAAATTTCGTCATTGAAGTCCGATTGTTCTACATTGTTGAGGCGTTTATAGGTCGTTACCGCGTCTTCCCCCTCGACCGATTCGCGCCATAGCCGGGACACGAAATCCTTCCCGTGCTTGCCCGACCAGTATTCGAGCACATACGGCGTGTGGTACATATTACTGGGGTGCAAAAAAGCAAGGTGGGTTTGCTTCATAAAATCCACCAGATGGTAATTCTCGAAGGTCATCCATTCGGGGTAAACCTGCCAAAGCATGTACTGCGATGTCATTTCGGCCATCGACCCACGGGCGCCGTTGCCGCCATCGGCGCGCACCAGAAACTGGAACGAATGCCCGAGCTCATGGGCGAGTGTAGCATACGGAGCCTTATTAATCCGACCTGGGGGTGTCCAGAATATGCCGACATCTTCACTCCCTCCGCCAAACGCGGTGCCGCCCCCTTCTTCACTGCCTATTACATAAACCAGAACTTTACGTTTATCCGTTGACGAGTTCCCGCGATCGGCAAACTTGAGCGTATCGATAAAAAAACTATAAAACCGCTCTGCTTCGGCCAGTGCTTCCTTCAGATTGAAGCGCATAGCCGGATTAGGATTCGCCATGGGGTCATCGCCATATTGCTTTGACCAGAACGCCGCAAAATTCGGCGTTTCAATCATCCGTTGGTAGCTAAATTCGCTGTTGTTGTCGTTATAATCATTGCTGTCGGGCACGCGGTATACATTTGCGGGGAAGTAGCGTTCTTTCTCTTTCATTGAAAGCGGTTGCTGTGCTTTTATTACCAAACAACCAACAAAGGCCAATGCAAGAACGAGCGTAACGATCTTCTTCGCAAAACTCATATTATTTTCAATTAAATTGAGCATCATTAAATACCTCACAACTGCCAAAGGCTACTCACCCATAGGCGGGGCGCCTCCGGCGATTCGAGTAGTTTCCATCATCTTTACTTCAACCACGTAAGTGCCTTCCATCTTTATCTGATAAGAAAATGCAGGGTTCGCAGCACTATTAGGCTGACCGTCAATTATCACATATTGGCTTGGTATGCGATAGTAATGCAACCAGCCCCAATCGGTCACACCATCATTATATGGTGCTAACGGAAATGGTGCCACTTCAAAATCACAAATCATGGCCGTGTCCGTAACGATTACTTCATTGAACTTTGCATAGGTTTCAAACATTGGGCGGTCGCCCCGCTTAATGATCTCACCTGCAGCGGGGTTAAACGCATTTCCATTTTTGTCTACGATCTTGAGTATTACCCGTGCTCCGTCATTCGAGAGTTTGGTCACTGAAAACCGTGGTGCCGAAAGCGATGTAAATACTTCGGATGCCGTCGACGCATTATTTTGGGTTGAAGACAATTCGTACAATTCATCATTTGTCGGGTCGACCACATGAATCTCCGCGAAGGACTCATAGAATTTCGTCCCCCAACGATTAGAGGCTTCCAAATCAAACACATACTCGCCTAGGGGCAAGTTGGCCGAACTACGGTTGAAACTCACCTGGCCGCTGACTTCATTAAATTCCATAGGTGTCATGCGCTTCAACTCACGTTTCGCATTCAGTAACGCTACGGTCGTATCAGTGGCGGCATCGAATGTCATACCATCCTTGAATACCTCGACCTCATATTCTGTAAAAAACTCCTCCGGCGCCGGATCGCCCGTCGCCTTATCCCTTAAATTTACCATCTTAAACTTAAAGGGCGGCGTGGATCCATCGGCAATGATGCGATCCGACACTGATAAAGTCATCCCACGTTTGGCATATATTACACTATCACGATAGCGAATGGTGTCGCTCAGAAAGCCTTCCTGGATTTTCTCACAGGATAAAAAGGCGATTGCCCCTACCAATATTAAAACTAGTATACGTTTCATGTTTATTTTTTTGTTGTCAGATGAAGCTTTAATGAATAAACCCTGAAGGGCTCATGAACCAAAGCAACATTTAAACTTGTGAATAAATAATCATTTCCGAGCGTACTTAAACGCAAAACATTCAGGAATACCTCTTGAAATCAGTACGCGAGTGAATAATATTATTTTAATCATATCCTTTAATTAATCACTTTCTCCTACCCTCGGTTCTTCATTAAAAAATAAGCGATGATCACCCGACAATACGTGTATAATTCCTGTAGTCGTAATGATTCCAGACGTCTGAACATCTTCTCTTTTATCCCGCTCTGCTTCGGGAATGGCCGATTGATTGGTTTGCAAATCATCCCGGCTACCGATAACCCAAGTGTAGTACAGGTAATCTACATAGTCTAAATAATCACTCCAATCTCGTGTCCGCCGTAACCCTAGTAAAAATGGCATGTCCGGACCAATTTTGCTTTCATAGATGGCACCATCGGTGGTCAGCGCTTCGCGGGTTATCGCCCCCTCGAACATGTACATACGCATTGAATCCTGCAACTCGCCGACGTCCAAATCACCAATATCAAAATCGATGTTTTCATCGCCCAGTTCAATAATCCGTTTTCGCTTTTTGGCGCTTACATAATCAGCTACTCCCCAATTCGTGGTAGCATAAAAAGTAATATCGCCATTGATAGCCTCCTTCAACCCCGCTTTGTCAATGATCCGAACCAACGAATCAAATTTTGGATGAGACTGTAGGAAATCGTATGTCGTCATATTGACATGCGGATCGTGCACGCCACCATCGTTGATGTAGTCATTCTTTTGGCAGGAAAAAAACAATACCGTGGGCAACAGCATGCAAACCGTAAATCTAAATGCGTATTTCATCGTTAATTCTTTCAAATGTTCAATTAAATCTTACCTCTCCAATACTCCGTTTGTACCAAGTGCCTGTTCTCACTAAATAACCGGGGATCTAACGGCCAGTAAAATCCGCCTTGCCTGAAGCGCTGCTCGGTGAGCCACGGCACTACATCGAAGCATTTACGCGTGCGGATAAGATCCCAGAATATATGACCTTCCATGTACAACTCCTTTCCGCGCTCCAGAATGTACTCGTTCATCACTTCTGATTTGGACAAGCCTGGTGCAAGCTGTGCCGCTGGCGATGCACCGTAATGAGTTCTGAATTGGTTGATAATTGCAGTGGCTGCAGCAGGATTATCCTGATACAAGGCAATTTCCGCTTTCAAGAGCAACATATCACTCAACCTGAACAGGGTCATGTTGTTACTCAGGTGGGGCTCAAGCTGTTGCCCCGGATTGCGGAACACCACGTTGCTGTACTTCTTCAATATCGGCCGTTCAGCGCGATACCCCAGAAAATTATTCTTGAACCGGACATCAGTCGTATCCAATACGCGTGTGGTGACTTCTCCCCATTCCCAGGCCCAAGCCGCTTCATTCCATACCCAGCCTTCTTCGACCTTGATTTCATAAAAGTGACTGGTCAAGTACGCCGGCGGCACAAAATACGCCGCGTTGGCCCCGTAGGTCGGGATAAACGTATTGTTCAGGAACTTCATGCCGATATGGGCATTGGTGCCTTCCAACGTATTTTCACTCATGTTCAACTCAAAGATTCCCTCCGGTGAGCGTCCCACAAAGATTTCGCCGTAACGTGCAGTATCGGTCATTCGATAGCCGCCGTTGTTCACCAACGCGTCGATGGTGGTGTCCGCGCTATGCACGTCGGCCATGATCGGCTGGTTGGTATTCAAGTCCGTTGTCGTGGCCCGCCAGAGGTAGAGGTGTGCTAATAGTGCATAAGCGGCTCCTTTATTTGCAATGACTCCGACTTCGGCAGGTGTGGTGGTTCCCCAATCCAACAATGTGGCTGCCTGATGGCAGTCGTCTTCGATTTGTTGCAATACCTCCGCCTTTGGAGTGCGGCCCAAGTGCGGCGCATTCACTGGATCATCATCGGCTTCGGTCACGAGAGGTACATCACCCCAAACCCGTGTCATCATAAAATACGTGAAGGCTCGCAGGAAATAGGCCTGACCCAAAATCTTCCGCTTAAAGGCCTCCGGATTATCGTGCTCGGTTTGCAATACCTCATTGGACACCAACGGCATCTCTTTCAGGATAATATTGGACATGGCAATCGACTTATAAAACAAACTCCAATTGCCATAGTCCTGAACGATGTAATTCCCAGTAAGCGATCCGTTGCCGATATCCCGCATATAGTAGGGATCGTCCCGGGTTCCGATGTATGCATTGGCAGACATATCGCCATACATGTAATAACGATTTCCCGTGCCATAGAAGCCGCTGGTAAGCGCGTTGCGCAGTAGGGCATAATTGCCGGCAATAGCGTTATCGCCGGCGCGCGCGTCAGTCCAGAACACTTCGTTGTAAGTCGAGTTTTTTGGCTCTTCAATTAAAAACTTCTTACAGGACTGCAACGCGAATACAGCCACCGCAATACACGCTATTCGTATATAAGATTGTACGTTTTTCATCTTCATTCTTTTGGTTGATTAAAACTGCAGTTCAAGTCCGAACGTAAACTTCTTAGGTATCGGATATCCGCCACCGGCATATTCACCATGGAAATTGACCCCTTCCGCATCCGGCAACCGTTTGGACCGCTGGAAAATGGCCAGGTTATCGGCAATGCCATACACCCGGATGTTATCTAGCCCCCAACGCTGCATCAGACCGGCAGGGAGATTGTAGGAAAGGCTGACGCTTCTAATGCGAAAATAATCACCCGGATCCAAATAGTATGATTGTGTTGCGACGGAGTAATACCGGTACGCGCCCAGCGGATAGGCCGGATATTCCGCATTATCGCCCGGTTTACGCCACATGTTCATCTTGCTGAAATCCGGCGTAGCGTAGCGCGCCAGCGTCTCCGTGCTGGTCGACCCTGCAGCGTTCTCAAATTTGTCTGATTCATACAGGTTCAGTACATCCCTATCAAACAGGAACGTGAACAATACTCCGAGTTGAAAGTTCCTCCACGAGAAGTCGTTCGTCCAGCCACCGGTCCATTTAGGATTAGGATCGCCAAACGGCAATTTGTCCGGGTTGATGCCATCGTTGAACGGATCGATAGTGTAGTCGCCATCCATATCCCGAAGCCACATGTCGCCGGGCTGCATAGCCCCCCCAGAACTTATCCGGTCGCCTGTCAGCGGATTAATGGGAATGTCATCGACGGTGGAGAAGATGCCCATGGTCTCATACAGGTAAAAGGCATTGATCGGGCTACCTACCGACAGGATGTGCGACTTATCGAAGCGGGCGTTCGGTCCTCCGACTACCAAGTCCCGGCCGGAGTTGGGCAAACTCATGATCCGGTTTTTGACATAGGAGACGTTCAATCGCGTAGACCATCGGAACGGGCTCGTCCGCGGCAGTGGATTGGCCATCAATATCAAATCCGCACCCGAGTTGCGCACACCTATTGAATTGGTAAGTGCCATATCGTAACCGGTCGTGGTGGGTAATACCACGTCAAAGAGCGATTGTTTATTTTCTTTATTGAATATATCGAACACGACTGCGAATCGGCCGTTATCGATCTCGATGTCGGTTCCGATGTTCCATTGTACCGACCGTTCCCAACTGATGCCAGGTTGGGCTACGCCATCAACAAAATTCGGGGTAATGGCGGTTACTCCATTATACGACGTTGCACCATTGTTACCCCAAAACCCGCCGTTATTCACTTGATAGAGGTTATACTGGAGGTAATTATCACTGGGCAACCCACCGGATGTCCCGAGACTGGCGCGCAGTTTCAGTAATGAAAACATACTGTTATCCTCCATAAAACCTTCTTCAGACAACAACCAGGCTGCCGAAATAGAGGGGAAGTAGCCCCACTTATTGTTCGTACCAAAGCGGGAAGAACCGTCTGCACGCACGCTGGTGGAGAGTACGTATCTCGAATCGAAATCGTATGCTAGGCGTCCGTAAAACGACAACATGCTATAGGCTTGGTAATCTGAACTAAGCCTCATATAACGCTGCTGGAAACCCTGGATTACCCGAATTTGGTCAGAAGAGCCATTGGTTGCTTCTCCGTTTACCGACCGGTATTGATTGTATTCCAAATCGGTACCCACAATCGCACTTAAGCTATGTTTATTGAACTCATTGGTGTAGGTAAAATAGTTAGACAACAACACGTTTGCAGAATTATCCGAAAAAGCACTCGATTCATTCCCTTCAAAATTGGCTACAGCATTGGGTACCGACACGTCGCGCCTACTGTTGCTGTAGATGTAAGACGACTGCGACGTAAACGAGAATTGCTTCGTAAACTCGTACCCTAAATTCAGATTGAACGCTAGCTGGTTGCCGACGTTGACGTCCAAATCTTCGTTATACTGTCCCAGCAGATATTCCTTGCGCAAATCACTGAGGTTGAAAAACGAGGCAGGTGTGTAGCGTGCATCACTCACGCCGATACCATCCCCTCCGCCACGTGAACGATCAGTACGGGAATATGAAACAATCGGATTGATCATCAACCGCTCTTTAAGTGCACGCGACATTAGGTTTAACCGCATCGAGTAGCGCTTAAAGCCGGTTGCTCGTACAATGCCATCTTCGTCATACATGCCCGCGCTGAAACGGTAGTTTGTTCCCCCCGCGCTGCCGCCAGACAGACTGATATCGGCATTCTTGATCATCCCTGTCCGATAGTACATATCCTGCCAGTCTGTATGTCCGTTGAAGGCCGGGTTCAGGCTATCGGTAAGCAAGGTGGACAGCCGGCGATAATCAATGTTTGTACGAATGGGTTCCAAATCCGCGAGTAATTGCATTTTCTGCCGCCGCTCTTCAGCACCAATTACTACATCCCGCAACTCGGGTCGTTGTGTGATACCGGTGTATAGGGAAACCGTCACTTTTGGTTCAGGGCTCCGGCCCACTTTCGTCGTGATCATGATAACTCCATTCGCTGCCCGCGAGCCATAAATAGCAGCTGCGGATGCGTCTTTCAACACATCGATGCTTTCGATATCTTGTGGGTTGATGCCCGCGATGAAATTGGTACCGGTGCCGGTTTGGGGAGAGCTGTATTGCTGTGCGGGCTGCGGTACCCCATCCACTACATATAATGGTGCGTTTCCGACGCTAAACTCGTCATACTCCCGGCTCATACTCGTATTCCCCCGTACCTGAATGGTAGGCGCCGCACCGGGCTCGCCAGTAAAATTCTGCACGTTGACTCCCGACAGGCGTCCCTGCAAAAGCTGGTCGAAACTAGCCGCCGGAAGGTTTGCCAGTTCCTTGCCGGATATACTGGAAATTGATGCCGTGGATTTCTTCCGCGTCACTTTCTGATAGCCGATGACAACGACTTCGTCCAGACCGCTTAGCGACTCCAGCAATATCACCTCCAACTTGCTTCTATTCTCCACCTTGACAGACTGCTTATCGAATCCTATAAGGGAAAATTCCAACTCGGCATTTCCTGCCGCATCTATTGAAAAAGCACCCTGGTCGTTCGTCTGTGTGCCTCCAGGCATTCCTTTTACCGTGACTGTCACGGCTGCAAGTGGATTTCCGCTTTCATCGGTTACGACCCCGTTAACCGGTCCGGATTGTGCCCAACATAGGGCATGCCAAAGACAACAAATAAAAAGTAAAACATCTCTCTTCATACGACAAGATTTAATTGATTTATAGAAACAACTTATAGACATCTTCGATGCACGATGGCCTGTCAAACATCTTATAATACGTTACAAAAACACTTTTAAACAAAGAGCACGCTCTCCCGGAATATTAACGGATGATCTAAAATTGGTATTAGCGTCAGTTATCTTATTACAAAGATGAGCATACCCATCTCCATTTTATAGCCACATCTTGACCATTACAAACCGGAATTTAATTCATTCCATAGAAACAGGCTGTTCGCTCCGACTCTTTACACCGTTTTTCACTCATCAGTACCAATAGGCTTGCCGTCTATCATTTCAAAAAACCCAACCTATCTGCCCCCGGAAGCCATGGAAATAGCCAGCGGCGTTGAGTATTATTGAAGTAAGTCGCTTTTGTCCTTATCCAGATCTATATTTATTGCAATGCCTGCGTTTCGACATCGGTCCGACAGTTATCCGCCAAAAGGGAGCGGACCTTCAAATCGAATTGCTGCTACTTCTCCAGATTGAAGGTTGACGCTATCCCTTATTGTCGCGGATAATTCTTTATCTCTTGCGTAATCGCATCGGTTAGTCAGTTTAGCATGGTTGCATACACCCGACATGCTACCGGAAGAAGCAAAGGTACTTGCATAGACCATATCAGGCTAATCGGATTTTAACGGATTGGGGTAAAAATTTAACAACAAAAGGCGACCCAAATGGGTCGCCTCCTATCGATATTACTTATTTATCGAAAAGTCTGATTGAAGTTCCTCAGGGCAAAGACGCCGGTATACCGATTGCCAAACAGAATCTGTTCGCCGTCGTTTTGATTTAACCCCAGTTTTGTAAGCCGGGATCGTGAAGTGTTATCATCACTTCTTCAGGCTTGCAACCTTCCTTGCCCAGACCTTCCTTAATCAGCTCAAATAGCCTTTTTTTTGCTTCTTCTGTCCTGCCCGGATACATCACAATATCGATATTGACATACACGTCAGACAACATAAACGGAATATAAAAGTTGGTACGGTCATGCTCCAAAAGTACTTGCAAACGATCGTCTACAGGAATGCCTATTGCTTGTACCAATGCTTCGTGGATAACATCCAGCAACTTCTTTTTCTGTTCCGGAGTCCGTGTTCCCTTAACGATATCTACCCTAACTTTCGGCATAATAACGAATTGAATAAATGATTAATAGTTTATTAATTACTCCATGCCGGCGGATCTACGCCCAGCAGATTTTTCACGAAAAAGTCGCGCCTTTTCTTTTCGCCATACTCACCGCCTGAGGTATGGCCTGCGCCCGGTATAACAACCAGTTCATGTTCTTTGTCCGCTTTGATCAGCGCATCGACCACTTGCATGGTAGATGCAGGGTCTACATTGTCATCTACTTCTCCGACGATAAGCATCAACTTACCTTCCAGCTTATGTGCATTGACCACATTGGAACATTCGGCGTACTGCGGACCAATGGGGTAACCCATCCATTGCTCGTTCCACCACATCTTGTCCATGCGGTTGTCATGGCAACCGCATGAAGATACCGCCACTTTATAGAATTCGGGATGGAACAGTACCGCACCGGCCGAATTCTGACCGCCGGCTGACGTACCATAGATACCTACGCGGTCCAGGTCCATGTAGGCATATTTTTGTGCCGCTGCCTTCATCCACTTTATCCGGTCGGGAAAGCCAGCATCCTTTAGGTTCTTCCAACATACATCGTGAAATGCTTTGGACCGATTGGAAGTACCCATACCATCAATCTGCACAACGATGAACCCAAGCTCCGCCAATGCAGACATTCCAGCCTGCGTACCGAAATTTTTCGGCACAAACGAACCTTGCGGCCCAGCGTAGATATTCTCAATCACAGGGTAAGTTTTGTTGGGATCGAAATTCGAAGGCCGGATAATCACGCCCCAGATATCGGTGGTGCCGTCCCGCCCTTTTGTGTGGAACACTTCGGGATATTTCCAGCCAGTTGCTAATAAAGCGCTGGCATCTGCCTGCTCCAGTTCCATCAGTATGTTGCCGTCAGCCGCACTACGGAGCACAGCAACCGGGGGTGCATCAACCCGCGAATAAGTATCGACGAACGTAGAGAAATCCGATGAAAACGAAGCGCGGTGGTTACCGTCTTCCGTGGTTAATGCCGTAAGGGCCGAACCATCGAAATTGACCCGGTAGTATTGGATGAAATATGGATCCTGACCTGCTTCCTTACCGCTACCGGCAAAAATAAGGTACCGCTTATCTTCATCCACATGTACCACCTCACGTACAACCCATTCGCCTTTGGTAATCTGATTCTTCACTTTGCCGGTTTGCCCGTCATAAAGATAAAGATGATTCCATCCGTCGCGCTCCGATGCCCAGATAATCTCCTTTCCGTCTTTGATGTCTTTCCGGTATTTCTTACCGCTGTATTCGACAAATGTTTTGCTTGTTTCTGTAATCAGCGCTTTCACTGCGCCATTGGCAGCATCCATAGAGAACACCTCATAACGCTGGTGCCCCCGCTGATTGTATTCAAACGTGAACGCCCGGCTATCCTCACGCCACTCCAAACGAGATATGCTGTATTGGTTGGGTATCAGATCTGGATTTACCGCAAACGACTGTTTGCCATCCAGCAGAAAAAGGACCGGTTGATTCTGCGGCAATGCGTCGCCAGGTTTCAAATAGTTGCGCTCCTGGAGGATAGGTTGTAGCTGTGTACTTGGTGACGATTCTACGAAATAGATTTTGTGAGGGGTATTGGGCCTTACTTTGTTAACGGCAAGTTTTTTTGAATCTGGTGACCACGCAATCTGCGATGCATAGTGATGACCAAGCGCCCCGTCATAACTTAGTTGAATTTCTTTCTTGTCATCGCCCCGCTCGCGTACATATACATTGTAATTCTTAATGTAGGCCACCCAATTGCTATCTGGCGAGGGAATTTCGCGGCTTTCGCTTTCATCACGGTTGCCCCAATAACCACGCCGACCCCTCGGCTCGGGCTTCCTCCCGGTATCCGAAACCTTATAATCAGCTAAACTGACGTTCCATACTTTATCGAATGCATCAAATTCAATCTGGCTGGCCCCCTTATAGGTAATGATGTTAAATGGCAGATCATCAGCATCGACGGTTTCGCCACTTGCTGTAGCGAGAGCTGCCGCCAACTTCGCGTGGTCAAATGCTTCCGCCTTTTGCTTTTTAACGGCATCAACCAACATAAAACGTGTTCCTTCCGGAGTGGTTTGCATATACCAGAACTTTTGCTGGCCCTCCAACCACGAAAAATTGTTAGGCGCGTAGTACACTTTATTCCGTGTCGTTTCGCCGAAGGCTCCCGCACGTTTATAGTCTGCTGCCGTACCTTGTGCCCACGCTTGCCCGAAGGCCACAGACACACTTAAGAGTAAAAGTAGTGCTCGATAATGAACTGTTTTCATAACGTTAAGTTTATAAGTGTTGATTAATTACTAAATCGTCTAAAGGCAACTATTGCGCTCCGACCCGATACATTGCTGGCTGCCCTTCAGCCGGTGTCGAATTCTTAATAAACTCACGCAAATCTTCATTGGAAGTAATCAAGTCGTCATGGCGCAAGTACATCATGTGCCCGCTGCGATAACCTTTCCACGACATCCGGTCTTTCAACTTGCCGCTTGGGTCAAGCTGCCACATATTATACTGTGCATTGAAATAATCGCAAGCTCCGTCATAGTATCCCGACTGTACCAACAGATGAAGGAATGGATTCATGGCCATTGCCTGACGTAGCTGTTCTCCGGATTGTTCCGTATCTGCTCCGTCACGCGGCCACGGCCGCGTACTGCCCGCCACGTAATATTCGAGATCGGTATGGAAATTCAGGTAATTGGTGTAGTAATAGTTGTTTGCCGGCGTAAAAATATGTTGCCACGTGGTATTCTCAGGTGAATAGTCGGGGCGTTCGCCCGCCACAGTACGATCGATTCCTAAATAACGGGAATCAAGACGGCCAATGGTATAACCTTCTTTACGTAGAAGTTCTTTCCAGAAGAACCCCGTAGGCACCGCCAGATTATGTTGTAGAATCACGTCTGCTGAAATACCCATATAACGCGACATTCGGCCCGCTATCTCCGCTCGTTTCTGGTCGTCCAGAAAACCACCCCTAGCCAAGGCGGGAATTAATTCGTCGATGGTGAACTGCTCTACTTCTGGTAGTACTTCCAACAAATCTTTTTGTTGCAAGTCGGCCGGTAGCTTTTTATGGAACCATGCTGTTGCCGCGTAGTAAGGCAACATATTGGCATCGGCTACCGGACCATCCCTCCGGATACCCAATCCGGTCGGGGATACCAGCACAACACCGTTGAGGTACATCCAATGGCGGTTCTGCAATTCGAGCGCTAGCCCCGAAACCCGGGTGGTGCCGTAACTTTCGCCAACCAGGTACTTTGCGGAAGTCCATCGGTTGGCACGGGTCACAAATGTGGTAATCCACTCCGCAAGGTATTTGATGTCGGTATTTACCCCGAAAAAATCTGAAGCGGGCGTATCGCCCACCGGTCTGGAATAACCGGTGTTTACCGGCTCGATGAATACGATATCTGCTACATCCAGCAGCGAATAGGGATTATCTTCGATACCATAGGGCTGTATCGGATAACCTTCGTCATCAATCTTGATGCGGTGCGGGCCAGTATATCCCAAGCGCATCCACAGCGCCCCGGCACCGGGCCCGCCATTAAATGAAAACACCAGCGGGCGGGATGCATCATCCGGCACGTCTGTACGCTTGTAATATGTATAGAAAATACCAGCCCGGGGATTGCCTTTCTCGTCCCAGACAGGTTGCATACCGGCCGTCGCACTAAATTTAACGGACTGGCCTTTGATGGTCACTTGATGCTGAGTGGTTACCGCTGTATCGGGATTAAAGGTACGGACCTGTGCATGTAAGCTGATGCTTGCTAACACAAAACAGCAGCAAGCCAATATTATTTTTTTCATATCCTGGTATATCTATGATTTAATTTCATCGACTAATAGTCTTGGTTTTGATTTCCTGGTTCATGTGGACATTATTTGTAAAATGTATGATAAACATCCGCTTTGATAGGACCTGCAAAATACACTTGTTCCAAAATCGCGTACAGTGTCGGATCATACTGCTTCAAATCACGTGCAGATTTAAGGGTAAGGTCGCCATCTGTAAAAGGAAAATTAGAACCAAACCACCACTGCGTACCTTCGGCCCAATACTCGGCTTCGGTGTTGATGGCATACTGCCCGGCATACATGTTCTTCGACTTGGCCACTTCATATGCCGCTTGAATTTCCGCGTACAGTTGGGGATCAACCGTCCGTATGGTGCTCATGATGTTATGGCTAAATTCATGTACTAGGATATTTTCACCATAGTACCTGGTATCGGCATAACCGAGGAGGTTCTCTTCAGCGCAGGAAGTGAGCGTGCCGCCCATGCCGCGTGCGCGCTGATTCCAGTAAGTCCGGGCATCCATGCTTCCTATCCCGCCAGGTTTGTCATAGTTTTCGCGTTCCCCGGGCGTAAGTCGGCGATCATCTTTAGTGGGCTTCTTCCAATCTCTTCTTTCGGGCAGGTCCATCTCGCCTTCGCTATGTGCGATGATCAACACCCGCCCACCTTTTTCTATCAGTCCATTTCGGATGTCCGGTCGTTTCGAGAGCATTTGATTGACAATATCACGCGCTATGAGCAATGCGTCATCGGGGGTATTGGCTGACGAAAGGATGGGTACTCCACCCGCATCGCAATATTTCTTATAAAAGCTGGCATCTGCTTTTAACCAATCGGGTGGCGTTGTAATCACATAATTAGCGTAGTTTTTAACCAAAGTGTCGGCGCTCGATTTATGCTGGCCGAAAACACAGGTGGACATTAATAACGCTCCCAACAGAAGTGGGTATGCCTTTCTTTTATTTCTAATCGATATCATATCATTAATCATTATGTACACAAAGCGCCTATTTCCAGAACGGCGCCTGTTCATAAAAACGCCATTGGGTCTTAAAGTTTTTATCCAGTTTTTGATTGGTCAGGATAGCGCGTACCATCTCTATTGGCATCGCATTGAGCCTGAGGACAGCATCATGGAATTCCTTGATTGGCATCTTGCCACTATCCACCAACTCCTGCTTCAGCCCCGAAAACTGCAGGCCGCCCATCATGTAGGCCAGCTGATAAAGTGGCGTGATGCGCAAGCCGAATGAACGCCTGACCTCTGCTTCGGCGTTGGCCCGCTCGAATACCACCCGATCCACCAGGAAATCGACACATTCCTGCGGTGTCCATTTGCCGAGGTGATAGTTTAAGGAAAAGATGATCCGGGCACAACGGTGCATCCGCCAGAACAGCATGCCCAGGCGATCTTCCGGCGACTGCGGGAAGTCCATATCATATAGTAAAAATTCCCAATATAAAGCCCATCCTTCGGTCCAGAATGGGGTGCCGAACGAACGATAATTGCGATACCGGTTAGTCATCATCCGCTGGTAATGGTGGCCTGCGATGGATTCGTGGTGTACCGTGGCGCGCGAAAAGTGTGGGTTATTGCCACGCATGCTCATCATCCGGTCTTCCACTTCCATCGTATTGGTAGGATAAGAAATACTGATGGAGGTTCCGCCTGTAAAAAACGGATTAATCAGCTGGCGCTCGGGCGACATCATCCGTAATCCCCACACCTCTTCGGCAAGCGGATCGATGGTAACTAGATCACGTCCTTTGATGAAATCAAGCGATTCGTTGAAAAGACGACGTATCAATGCTGGCTTTCCCCCCGCAGGCACATACGTTTCCTTCACCTTTTCCTGCGCCGCCTTCCAGTCGTCACCAAACCCCATTTCCCTTGACGCCTTCAACGCTTCCGCATCGCACCACTCGAATTCTTTCATCGCAATATCGATCAGTTCTTCGGGCGTATAGGGTATAAAGCTATGCTGCAATAATTTAATAAGCTCATCGCGGCCTACCGGCTTGCCCACAATACCACTTTCATCCATTTGGAGACGACCGCTGGTCAATTTATCCTGGAAATCTGCAGCGTATCCATCCAGTTCGCTCACCAAGTGCTCGTAAGGCATCGGCACCCACCATGTGTAAAGGGGATCATAGCCATTATAAAACTCGTAGGCACTCTGGAGGGCCGTCTTCAACCCGGTAATGATATTACCGGCCGTGTATACATCTAAAACATCCAGCTGTTCGTCTGCCTGCACCTGTGTACGTAATGCTTTTATTTGTTTCGTGATATCGGCATAACGCAAGGCAATTGCCTTTGAATCGGGAATTTCACTGCCATCGCGCCTGAACTGCTCTTCGCCATAGATTTCTTCAGCAAAAGGGAACCACTGACTTACTTTTTCTACCGCACTCCGCTCAGCCTGAGCAAGCCGAAGCTGCTCTTCACGGTCCCGCTTAAACAGGATATAATCGACCTGGCATTCCTGCGACAGGCTATTGAAATCAACCTTCGACAACCGGTCCAAATAATCTCGGTCGAGTTTCTCAAAACGCGCCCTGCGTTCTGGCGAATATTCGACTGTGTACGCAATCCGCAAAGACGCCAGGTCAGCGTCATAATTCGTGATCAACTGGGGCATTACCTGACAAGGTACAAATTCATCATCCGCCTGCGCCGATGCACGCCCCAACATCAAGATGGATAATGCAACCAGTACGAACCGGCTGCGCAATATGAAAACTCTCATTAGCTGTGTTTTATTTAGTATGAACATTCTCTTCATTATAGATACTGGCGCGCTTGATATAATCGAGTTTGGGGAACCGGCGCAAATACGCGTTCCCTTTCGCAAATACTGGATCTTGTTTACCGGCACGGATACCGCCTCCCGCCTTCTCGCCATAACCGGCATAAAGTGCGTCTGCTACGTCCATGCCCTTGATGACCCGGGCGATCGGCACAAACGGTTCCTCATCGTGCGTAGTTCGGTTATCCGCAAGGTTGATAAACACCTGCGTAGTCCGCCCGTTTGGCTCCTTAAATGCAAATGCCACGGTTCCCCGGGTATTTTCCAATACGCGGGGATCATCCGGGATGTTCTGCGTACGCCATGCTTGCGCAATTTTGGGGTCAGCCGCAATTCCGAATTGTGCCCATGTACGCGTGCGCACACGGAATACCGCTGCATCGTCATAGTAGCCGTAACGAACAAGATTGTAAAAACGGTCAACACCATATGGTGCCCATGCACGCCTTAACTCCAGTAGGATGTCGCCTTTTGTGGTTTCAAGCAGCACTTCAAACCGCTCGGGTGCATGACTACTGAAAGCCGAGGCCGCAGGATGTAACAGCTTATTGGAGTTACATGTGCATAATGTAAATAGCACCAATCCACATACTAACCGATAGCATAAATTACTCATCGTAAAACCGCCACTGGGTCTTGTAGTTCTCCGTTAGAGGCTGGTTAGTAATGATTGCACGTATCATCTCCATCGGCATGGAATTCAGCTTAATAATCTTGTCATGGAACTCGCGGTAACTCATCTTTCCGCTTTCGACCACTTCATTCTTCATATGCATCATCTGGATACCCCCCAGCAGGTAGGCAATCTGGTAAAGCGGCGCGCCCCGTGTTCCGGCACTGAGCGGCCCCCGGATCTCGCTTATCGCATTTTCGCGTTCGTGGCCGACCTCATCCACCAAGTAATCAATACACTGTTGTGGTGTCCATTTCCCTAAATGGAAATTCAGGGAAAAAATAATACGTGCACAACGGTGCCTCCGCCAGAATAGCATGCCAATCTTATCTTCGGGCGTTTGCGGAAATTTCTTGTCCCACAATAGCAGTTCCCAGTACAATGCCCATCCCTCCATCCAGAACGGTGTGGAAAACTCGCGCCGATAGGTCCGGTACCGGTCGCGCATGAAAAACTGAAGGTTGTGCCCCGGAATCAACTCATGGTGTACCGTGGCTCGCGAGAAGTGGGGGTTATTGCCCCGCATGCTCATCAGCCGCTGATCTATATCCATCGTATTCGTCGGGTAGGATATGCTGATTTCCCACCCCCCAGTGAAGAATGCGGTATAACGCTGCCGCTGAGGTGTCATCATGATCATACCCCAAGTTTCTTCCGCCAGCGGTGGTATAGTGATTAAATCATTAGATTTGATAAAATCAATCGACTCATCGTATAGACGCATGATGGCTTCCGGCTGCTT